>Ga0265595_1003341_pt1 | contig 9937 bp, 9 predicted proteins | sample saktaG_15_FD_190148 | JGI IMG/M metagenome (GOLD analysis project Ga0265595, IMG submission 190148) | Saline water microbial communities from Sakinaw Lake, British Columbia, Canada - sak_2013_06_06_50m | ecosystem: Environmental > Aquatic > Non-marine Saline and Alkaline > Saline ... | reverse complement strand
CTTGGTTCATTAATTTCCTTTACGACTGTCAGAAGAACAGGAAGTTTTGTTTTAAGACGAAGATATCCACCCTCAAGTAATCTTTCAACTATTATTGTCCCATCCTTATCAATTTGTTCAATTTTCTTGACATTTGTAATATGAGGGATTCCTAAGTTCTCACCAACACTTGGCCCTACCTGACCTGTATCTCCATCCATCGCCTGGCGACCTAATATGATAATATCTGCTCCGCCAAGCTTTTTAATTCCGGCTGCCAGTGTATATCCTGTAGCAAGAGTATCTGCCCCAGCAAAGGCTATATCAGTTAGCAGATATGCATTGTCAACGCCAAGACTCAAAGCATCTCTCAAAGACTCCTCAACTTGAGGTGGGCCCATGGATATAGCAATAACCTCTCCTCTATATTTCTCCCTAAGTCTTACCCCTTCTTCAATTGCATAGGCATCAAAAGGATTTATTATAGAAACAACACCGTCTCGAATTAGTGTATTTGTCTCCGGATTCATTTTAACATTTGTTGTATCTGGTACCTGTTTAATACAAACAATTATTTTCAAACCCAACTCCTTTTTCCTTTTTAATTCAATATAAAAAATGTTCTTTGATAAAAATAGAGTAACTATGAATAGATAACAATTTTAATACATGTTATTTGTAAAAGTAATGAGCAAGTATAATTTTTTGTTTTCTAAAAAATACTACTTCGTCGAGACCTTTACGTTTTCCTTCTTTGTGTAATTCAGTGCTGTAATCAATACAGGTTACTGCCATAAGTTCATATTTTTTCGGCGCACCACAAAGCTCGACCACTTTATCACCATTTTTTAATATTTCGCCAATCCACGCCCCTGCAAGACCTAGTGCATGAATAGCAAGGAGCATGTTTTGAATACAAGCCCCCACGGCCTGCGCATCTTTAAGGGAATCATAAGTAACATTGTAATCGATGAAAACAGGAATTATAACTGGAGCATTTTCAAGGATTGCCTTATGTTTGGTGAGCTTTGCAATCTCAGATTTTAATTCTTTATCTCTAATAACTGCAAATCGCCAGGGTTGGTTGTTCATCCCAGAAGGAGCCCAAATACCTGCGGTTAGGATTTGATCGATCATCTCTTCCGGTATTTCCATGTCTTTAAACTTTCGAATACTTCTTCGATTTAATGCTACTTCAAAAAAGTCCATTTTTTACTCCCCTTAAATCTAATATTCTAAACATGATCATAATAATCCTTTTTATCAATCCAATTTAAAACCGCAGTTTTAACACCTTTTGCATGTACTCGTGCTTTTCTTTCTGCATTTACGATATCCTTATTAGATATTGCCTTCACTATGTCTTTATGTTCATTAAAAGATATACTTATGCCTCTTCCTGGTAAATAAAGAGAAGTACTCAACAATAATTTAGCCTGGTAGTATAATTTATCTAAGGTGTTTTTTAATCTATAATTACCGCTCATATCAGCTAATAAATTATGAAATTCCATGTCAAGAATAGAATATTTTTGTATATCGTTATTTTTGAGACATTCTTCCGAAAGCCTAAAATTTTCAACTATATTTTTATCTTGGGTTATTGGGGAGTCCAATTTTTCTACAACTTTTTTTGCTGCTAAACCCTCTAAAACTTCACGCAATTCATAAATCTCTTCAGCATCACAATGAGAAATTTTAACAACGGAAAAGCCCCTATTTAATTCATATGTTACAATACCATTCTCTTCTAATTTGTGTAGAGCTTCTCTTATCGGAGTTTTACTCATTCCATATTTTTCTATTAATTCTCGCTCAATTAATCTTTGTCCAGGAAAAATTTTTCCGGTAACAATTTCTTTAATTATCATGTTATATATTTTTTTAGATTTACTGGAGACGTTAATTTTCATTTTCATCCCTTCAAATATTGTATATAATATTGTATCTTATATTATATATAATATAAGTATCTTAGATAAATGTCAATGTTAAAATCACATTATTTATTAAAATTTAAAAAGTGTGCATCTTGAAGGAATAAATAGACAATTAGAAACAAATATTCGTTGCATCATATGCGAATAGCTGTTATATTTAACAAACTGCTTACTCTAAAAATTAATTTCCGCAAACCTTTGGGCACTACAAGGGAGTATGCACAGCTACTAAGAAATACTTTCCCAATCATTTGTGCTAACTACAAAGATTACTTAGCTTTTAAATTATACTTCTCTTCAAAACGCTTTAAACTGAGATGTTCAATTAAAAGGGTTTTTTCACCCGTGACAATATATTTTGCAAGATCACGTCCAATGGCAGGTGCTTCTATTACACCATTACCCCCACATCCAATTGCTAGGATGTAACCATCAACTTGTGTATCACCCAAAATTGGCATAAAATCAGGGGGTTCCGCCCTATATCCAAGCCAGGACGATGCTACACCGCAATCGAGTAATTCCGGAGCATTCCGTTCTAATTCACCAAATAAAAACTCTAAGAAATATTCGTCTGTACCACCAGTTGGCTGTAATTTATCCGGATCCCAAATTCCGGCATGCATTGGATCATTCAGGTCCATCGTAAGATGTGCTTTGCAGATAAAGATATTATCGCCTTCACGCCTTGCATAAAAACGGGGGTATTTAAGAACAGGAAATACATAATCAAGTTTCTTTTTCGGAGGCGCAAGGAAGAAAGCCTCAGCCTTCGTATGCCAGATAGGTAATTCTAAACCGGCCATTCTTCCTGTAAAACGTGTCCACGGACCAGAAGCATCGACAACCACATCAAAATTATAACTACCATTATTGGTTTCAATGCCAGTTACTTTATTACCATGTATATTTATCTTTTCCACTTTCGTTGTAGTAAAAATTTTTGCTCCATTTGCTCTCATCTTTTTAACAAAGGTATTTGAAGCCATCGTAGAATCAAAATAGCCGTCATCACGAGTCCAACCAGCACCTAGGATACCTTCCAGATTGAGGTCTGGTAGTATTTTATTGATTTTGCCGTGGTCGGTAAGGTATTCCGCTTTATAACCAGCTGCGATAGCAAGAGCAATTCCTGTTTTAATAGACTCTTCGACCTTTTTATCTGTTGCCAAAACCAATGTTCCCGTTTTATCAAAACCTGCAGAGCCTTTATCTTCTTTTTCTAAATTCGTATAAGTTTGAAAACCATAAAGGCGTACATCCCAGAATTTATTGGGTAAAGAGTCGTCAAAAAGACACACAGTTCCGGCTGATTTTGCTGTTGTCCCCGATCCAATTTGATCTTTCTCAAAGAGTGTTACATCAACTGAATCATATAAGCTTAAGTTATACCCGAGTACTGCACCAACAATTCCACCGCCAATAATACCTACCTTTTTTTTTGCCATTTTTTCTCCTCCTTATTTATCTTATTAATATTATAATAGTTTCTCAGGGGAAAATAAGAAACTTTCGCAGTTTTATCTTTAAAGATATATTTAATCATTATTAATTCTTATTTATTACTCCTAAGGGGCATTTATAAACAAGCATATTGTTTTATAGTACTATTTTTTACTTCCAGTTAATTCCTTTAACTGTTTTATCAATTCGGGTACGACTTCAAAAAGATCTCCTATGATACAATACTGAGAAAAATCAAATATAGAAGCGTTTGAATCATTATTTATAGCAATAATAATATCTGATGATTTCATTCCAGCCAGATGCTGTATAGCACCAGAGATTCCACATGCAACATAGACAATCGGTTTTACTGTCTTTCCAGTCAACCCTATCTGGTGTGAATATGAAATCCAGCCAGCATCAACTGCTGCCCTGGATGCACCAACAGCTCCATTTATGGTTTTTGCAAGTTCCTCAATAAGAACAAGATTCTTTGGATCTTGTAACCCCCGACCTCCAGACACAATAAAATCAGCATCAACTAGGTTTACTGTAATATCCTTTTCTTTAACAAATCCCAGGACTTCTATCTTTGTCTTGGGTATTTTAATATGATTGAACTTTAGAATTTTACTTTTATGATCACTCTTTAACTTTTTAGCTTCATCCATTACTTTATGTCTCACGGTGGCCATCTGCGGTCTGTGGTTCTCACATAGTATTGTTGCCATAATATTACCACCAAATGCTGGTCTTGTCTGCCTGAGAAGTTTATTTTTACTATCAATAGTAAGCTCAGTACAATCGGCTGTTAAACCAGTAAGAAGTTTAGCTGCTACTCTCGGCAAAATAGATCGTCCGATAATCGTACCACCTCCAAGAAAGATTTCGGGCTTTTTTTCCATGAGAATCTCTGCTACAATTTCTGCCTGAACATCCTCAGCGAATTCCCCTATTTCCGGGGAATCAATCATCCATACTTCATCAACACCATATAACGCTAACTCTTCAGCTAAAGGGTTCATACCATTTCCGAGAAGAATAGCACTTATTTTCGCATTAAGATCCTCCTTAAGTTTCCTTGCTGCACCAATAATCTCAAGTACTACAGAAGCTAATTTTCTATTTCTATGCTCAGCATAAAGACAAATACCTGTATATGAAGTAACCTCCTGTCCTTTAAATGACCTTTTATAAATTACAATGGCATCAAACTTACATGCTTCAATGCATGCACCACATAGCGTACATTTTTCTAAATCAATAACAGCTTTTTTATTTATCATTTGAATTGCATTATAAGGGCACGCCTTTACGCAGAGTCCACAGCCAACACATTTATCTATAATTATTTTAATTGGTTCCATTTTTTATTTTACTCTCTTTTTTAATAAATTGTATCCCCGCATTTTGAATATCTTTTAAAAACGAAGCAACTGATGTCTTTACATTACCTTGATAGAACTTCCCTTTTGTAGTTTTTGGGGGTGTAAAAATCTTTATTACTTGAGTAGGCGAACCTGATAATCCAATCCGATCGGTTTCAATATCTAAGTTATTGCTATCCCATGAAACAATTTCCTTTTTCCTTGCAAGCATTTTGGCTTTTATTGTAGGTAATCTTGGTTCATTAATTTCCTTTACGACTGTCAGAAGAACAGGAAGTTTTGTTTTAAGACGAAGATATCCACCCTCAAGTAATCTTTCAACTATTATTGTCCCATCCTTATCAATTTGTTCAATTTTCTTGACATTTGTAATATGAGGGATTCCTAAGTTCTCACCAACACTTGGCCCTACCTGACCTGTATCTCCATCCATCGCCTGGCGACCTAATATGATAATATCTGCTCCGCCAAGCTTTTTAATTCCGGCTGCCAGTGTATATCCTGTAGCAAGAGTATCTGCCCCAGCAAAGGCTATATCAGTTAGCAGATATGCATTGTCAACGCCAAGACTCAAAGCATCTCTCAAAGACTCCTCAACTTGAGGTGGGCCCATGGATATAGCAATAACCTCTCCTCTATATTTCTCCCTAAGTCTTACCCCTTCTTCAATTGCATAGGCATCAAAAGGATTTATTATAGAAACAACACCGTCTCGAATTAGTGTATTTGTCTCCGGATTCATTTTAACATTTGTTGTATCTGGTACCTGTTTAATACAAACAATTATTTTCAAACCCAACTCCTTTTTCCTTTTTAATTCAATATAAAAAATGTTCTTTGATAAAAATAGAGTAACTATGAATAGATAACAATTTTAATACATGTTATTTGTAAAAGTAATGAGCAAGTATAATTTTTTGTTTTCTAAAAAATACTACTTCGTCGAGACCTTTACGTTTTCCTTCTTTGTGTAATTCAGTGCTGTAATCAATACAGGTTACTGCCATAAGTTCATATTTTTTCGGCGCACCACAAAGCTCGACCACTTTATCACCATTTTTTAATATTTCGCCAATCCACGCCCCTGCAAGACCTAGTGCATGAATAGCAAGGAGCATGTTTTGAATACAAGCCCCCACGGCCTGCGCATCTTTAAGGGAATCATAAGTAACATTGTAATCGATGAAAACAGGAATTATAACTGGAGCATTTTCAAGGATTGCCTTATGTTTGGTGAGCTTTGCAATCTCAGATTTTAATTCTTTATCTCTAATAACTGCAAATCGCCAGGGTTGGTTGTTCATCCCAGAAGGAGCCCAAATACCTGCGGTTAGGATTTGATCGATCATCTCTTCCGGTATTTCCATGTCTTTAAACTTTCGAATACTTCTTCGATTTAATGCTACTTCAAAAAAGTCCATTTTTTACTCCCCTTAAATCTAATATTCTAAACATGATCATAATAATCCTTTTTATCAATCCAATTTAAAACCGCAGTTTTAACACCTTTTGCATGTACTCGTGCTTTTCTTTCTGCATTTACGATATCCTTATTAGATATTGCCTTCACTATGTCTTTATGTTCATTAAAAGATATACTTATGCCTCTTCCTGGTAAATAAAGAGAAGTACTCAACAATAATTTAGCCTGGTAGTATAATTTATCTAAGGTGTTTTTTAATCTATAATTACCGCTCATATCAGCTAATAAATTATGAAATTCCATGTCAAGAATAGAATATTTTTGTATATCGTTATTTTTGAGACATTCTTCCGAAAGCCTAAAATTTTCAACTATATTTTTATCTTGGGTTATTGGGGAGTCCAATTTTTCTACAACTTTTTTTGCTGCTAAACCCTCTAAAACTTCACGCAATTCATAAATCTCTTCAGCATCACAATGAGAAATTTTAACAACGGAAAAGCCCCTATTTAATTCATATGTTACAATACCATTCTCTTCTAATTTGTGTAGAGCTTCTCTTATCGGAGTTTTACTCATTCCATATTTTTCTATTAATTCTCGCTCAATTAATCTTTGTCCAGGAAAAATTTTTCCGGTAACAATTTCTTTAATTATCATGTTATATATTTTTTTAGATTTACTGGAGACGTTAATTTTCATTTTCATCCCTTCAAATATTGTATATAATATTGTATCTTATATTATATATAATATAAGTATCTTAGATAAATGTCAATGTTAAAATCACATTATTTATTAAAATTTAAAAAGTGTGCATCTTGAAGGAATAAACATGGTTTTTAAAATCATGTCTTTAGCTTTTGGGTCGATATCTAACCTGGCAACCAGTAAAGTTTTTATGTAATTGTTTAGACATGATTTAGAACCTCTTTTCTTTTTAGAATTTAGTTCTAGATTACATCTTTTTACTGTTTTTGATTAGTCCACTTTTGATTTGTAAATTATTAATAAAATAGTCCACTTTTGATTTGCAGATGACATTAAGAAAAAATATCTTGACATTTTATTAATTTTAAAAAATAGACTATTAACTTTATTTTAAGGCAGGTCGTTCTTGGATTTTATCGATAATAGAAAATTTACAGATAACAGCTCCTGCAATAACCAAACCACAGGCTATCCAGAGGGTAGGCTTAATTATCACCCGAAGATATAGAGAACTGATAATGATAGAAAGCAAGGGGGTAAAATAGGAAAGAGAGACAACTAAAATAATATTACCTTTCCGCATAGCCCTATCCCAGAAGAGATAAGCTAAAAAAGTGGGGAAGATGGACATATACAAAAGCTCCACTACTACCCGTGGCGTCCAATAAGATTCTTCTGGAAACATAAACCTTATTGCGATTAAGACTAATCCGGTACCCAAAAGAAAGAAAGGGACTGCTCCACCTTCAGTATGACCAGCCCATCGGCGAACTAAAATAGAATAGAGCCCCCAGGAAATAGCAGCCATAAAAGCTAATAAATAAGGAAAATAATTTACTTGAAAATTCCCTTTGAATACCTCCCAGGAAAACATTCCACTATTTACAGTGGCTAGATAAAAACCGCTAAAAGCCAGAACTACCCCGGGAATTAAAGTTATTTTCGCCTTCTTGTGTAAAATAGGAAGGGAAAAGACCAGTGTCAATCCGGGCCAGAGATAATTAATAATACTGACTTCAATTACCTGTTCACGGCTAAAAGCTAATCCCACCGCCAAATAAAGACAAACCATATAAAAAATAAATAAAGTTCCACAGCCGATTAAATATAAAATAGGAAGCTGGAAAGTTTTTTTTATTTCCCCCGGTTTACTAATCAGGTAAATACAACTCCAGATACCGCTCAGTAAATATATCCAGGAAGCAGCAGTTAAAGGCCCTAACTGCTCTGTCAGGCTTCGCGAAAAGGCAATAGTGGTTCCCCAAAATAGTATAGCCAATATTCCCAAAATTGTGCTAAGATTTTCCCAGGAAGTTGATGCCTTCAAATCCTTTACTCCTCTTCTGTTTTAGATTTATTACTTTTCACTTTCAGTATTGTTTATTTTATGTTAAAAAATTTATAATTTCAAGAAAATTAATAAAATGTCAAAACAAGAAATAAAAACATTAAAAAAAGAATAATTTTATAATAAATTTTAAGATTATAAATTATTTTATAATTTTTATTAATTATTACTTGACATTATTAAACTTTTATATTAAGATAATTAATAATAACATTAATTTTATTAATAGAGAGGTGAATAATGAAGAAAATTACGACTCTTTGCCCGGCCTTTATCTCCATGTTGGAGAGTACAGCATTAAGATATCCCAAATACAGCACCACAGTCCAGGGAGAATTCCCCATAAACAAATTACTATCTCTTCCTGAGGAAAAAATGAGTAAATCAAACAAGTTCAAACTTATACGCCGGATAGGTATTTTAATTAGAGATGTCTTTAAATATTTACTTACCAAACCCATCGATGAGAAAAAAGAGGAATATTATAGGAAAGTACAAACTAAATATTATTATCTGGATATATAGTATTTGAAATTTTTTAATAATTAGAGCAATTAATTTTATAAATAATATTAATATGGAGGTGAATAATGAAGAAAATTCCGACTCTTTGCCCGGCCTGTAACTCTATGTTGGAGATTACAGAATTAAGATGTCCTAAATGCAGCACTACAATTCAGGGAGAATTCCCTATAAACAAACTTCTATCTCTCTCTGATGAAGACAGCAATTTTTTAATTGTCTTTCTTCGCTCCAGAGGAAATATTAAAGAAGTTCAGGAAAGGATGGGTATCTCCTATCCTACTGTAAAAAATCGTTTGGATAAATTGCTAATTACTCTGGGATTATTTAGTGAAAGTGAAGGCCTAAAGGAAAAAGAGATTTTAGATACCCTGGAAAGAGGAGAAATTACCGCCGCCGAGGCGATAAAATTAATGAAGGAAATAAAACAATAAATAAAAATTTATTTATTAAAAACAAAATTTAAAAAGGAGTTTAAAAAATGAAAGAAGAAATTAAAAAAGTTTTAGAAATGCTGGAAGAAAAAAAAATAACCAACGAGGAAGCGGCAGAGCTTCTGGATGCTTTAAGGGAAACTAAAGAAGAAGAGGAGATCTCTCCTCTCTCTACGAAGAAAAAGAGATTTTTAAAAATCCGTGTCACCAAAGGAGACAAACCTCAGGTAAATGTCACCATTCCTTTCAGCTTAGTCAATTGGGGAATAAATCTCGCCAGCAAGTTGGGCAAGAATACAATCAATGTAGAAGGTAAAGAGATACCAATCGATATGGATGAACTCAACAAAGCAATGAATGACCCGGAATTTACCGGTAAAATTGTAGATGTAATGGAAGAAGAAAAAGGAGAACATGTCGAAATAGAAATTGTATAATAGAAAAAAAATTGTTATATTATAAAGTGATTACTACCCAAAAATTAAACAAAATTATATTGTAGAGGCACAATTCATTGTGCCCCTACAATATAATTATAATCAATATTATTTTCAGCACGACACGCAATACCAAGTACGCAGTACGAAATATAATCTGTTTTTAAATATTTTTTAGCTTTTTGGGCTACAATCATAAAGTGCGAACACTCAAGAAGAAGGAGAGAGAATGAGAAAGGTTACCCGTGAAGAGATCTTAACCGGCAATCCTTTAAAAGTTATGTTTGTATTAAGTTTTCCGGTGATGAT
>Ga0265595_1003337_pt1 | contig 9951 bp, 8 predicted proteins | sample saktaG_15_FD_190148 | JGI IMG/M metagenome (GOLD analysis project Ga0265595, IMG submission 190148) | Saline water microbial communities from Sakinaw Lake, British Columbia, Canada - sak_2013_06_06_50m | ecosystem: Environmental > Aquatic > Non-marine Saline and Alkaline > Saline ... | reverse complement strand
AAATTCGCAAAAATTAACTGAGCTGTTTCAGGTCGGAGATATGCTTTAATCGAATCTCCCTCAATAGGACCAACATTAGTTGTAAACATTGGAACAAATTTCCCTTTATTCTCCACTTCTCCTCCACACTTATCACAAACTGCATTTTTTAATTCTGACTCATCAACCTTAAATTTATTTTTACATTTTTTACACATCACCGCAACATCTACAAAATTTTCAACATGTCCTGAAGCTTCCCACACCCTTGGATGGGTGATGATACTTCCATCTAATCCAAAGATGTCTTCTCTAGATTGAACATGAAAATTCCACCAATAATTTTTAATGTTATTTTTTAGTTCAACCCCCAACGGCCCAAAATCCCAAAATCCTGCAAGCCCCCCATATAAATCTCCTGAATTAAAAATAAATCCTTTTCTTTTACAAAAGTTAGCCATCTCTTCAACAGAAATATCCTTTTTAATTAATTCAAAATTTTCAACTTTACTCAACTTATTTTTTGCTTTTTTAATTTCATCTACTTTCATTTTTTCTTGAATCTCCTTTGCTTTTTCTTCTGCATCTTCCAAATCTTTTCCTAGGTAAGCAATCGATTTGCTAATTACCTTATTTCCCTCTCTAAAACTTTTTCTTAAGTAGTAATAGTCTTTTCCATAAACTTTTTGTTTGACTATATACATAAATAAGTTATCCACTACAAGTTTTTAAAATTAATCTTTTAAGAAATAAATTAACCTCCATTCCTTAAAGCGCGGGACGGGACTCGAACCCGTGAAAATCTCCTCTGCAGGGAGACGCAGTAGCCGCTGTGCCACCCGCGCATATGTTGAAATTAAGAAAAGGCTATTTAAAGATTTTTACTTGTAAAGCTAAGTCCCTTTGCTTTTGAAATTAATCCTTTTTTAATTTCAGGAATATCTTCTCTTTTTGATTTCCTTAAGTAATTAATAACTTTTAGTCTTTTAAAAAACAAAGGAAGCTTAGACTGGATACAGGGCCCCCCAATACAGCCCCCCTCACAAAACGTAACATCTAAGAATTTAATATTTTTATTGGGATTTTTCAAAAATCTTTCAACTTTTGAAACACCGTCTAGAACCAACACTTCTTTCTTAAAAACTAAATTTTTTAAATGCACGGTTTTTGAAAGTCCTCCAGAGACAGGATAGATCTTAGTATAATCATTATAAAACCGATCAAATTGAAATTCCTGGTTAAATTCCTTAATTTTAAATCGCCTCAAAATATCCTTAAGTTCCTTGAAAGTTAAAACAAAATTAATTAATCCAGATTTTTCAGCTTCAATTTTTTTAAAGCCACAAGGAGAAATAAAAACTATTTTATGTTTTGGAAAAACTTTTTTGCAAATTTTTGCAGTTGCAATCATTGGACTATCAACTAAAACTAAATTATTTTGAAATCCAGAAAATTTATGTTTAATAAATTCTACAATCCCAGGACAAACACTTGAAATTAAAACCTCTTTAGAGCTCTTCAGTTTTCTAGAATACTCTCGGTTAATCATCTTTGCTCCAAAAGTCAATTCAACAACTTTTTCAAATCCCAATTCTTTTAATTGAGGAATAATTTTAGGATAAGAAAAATCTACCACAAAACTCGGAGCGAGCATTGCAACATACTTTCCATTTAATGGAAATTTTAAAGTTCTTCCTCCCTCTTTCATCTTCACTAAAAAACAAACACTTTTAAATAGGTTTTTATCATTATAAATTAAGGCCCCTGTAGCTCAGCCTGGATAGAGCGACTGCCTTCTAAGTAGTAGGTCGCAGGTTCAAATCCTGTCGGGGGCATATAATCTTAAGCAAAATAAAATCCCTAAATTTTTAATTTAAATTTCCCCCCAGATTTGTTCACTAAGGTACTAAGTATATAAATTAGAATTAAAAAATAATAAAATTAAAGATAAGAAATATTATAACTCAACGACATCCAAATCCCTCGGAAGAAAACTATTTTTAAAAATTTTCTTAACAGACTTTTCAACTTCCTTCATGCAGCGAGAGTAACGTTGACCAATATGAACTAAAAATAATTTTCCAACCTTCGCATCTTTTGCAATTTTTCCTGCCTGCTCAAAAGTCAAATGCTTTTTCTCCCTAGCCATCGCTTCTTCTTCCTTTGAAAAAGTCCCTTCACAAATAAAAACATCAGACCGATCCACAAAATCCTGAATTCGCGAGTTCATTAAAGTATCCACCACATAAGAAACTTTTTTTCCTTTCTCAGAATAAACCAAATCTTTAGCCTTAAACTTTTTTCCCTCAAAAACAATATCCCTTCCCTGAGAAATTTCAGATAGATGTTTCCCCGAAGGAATCTTAAATTTTTTTAATTTAGATTTATCAATTTTCAATTTATCTTTCATAACAAATGAATAGGCATTACAAGAACTTCCATGCTCCATTCTTTCTGCACTTAAATAAAAATCTTTATTTTCAAAGAACTTTCCAAAAACCTCTTTAATCTCTAATTCATAATTCAAATTAACTCTAAAAGTCTCAAATAAATCTTTTAAAAATTCTTTAATACCTCGTGGCCCGAAAATTTCAAGTTTTTTTGAATAACCACTTAAATTTAATGTTTCCAAAATTCCAACAAGCCCAAGAACATGATCTGCATGTGTATGAGAGATTAATATCTTCGTTAATTTGCAAGGATTCAAATTTGCTTTCCTCAATTGCCTTTGTGTTCCCTCACCACAATCAAACAAAATATTTTCTCCTTCAAAAGTTAAAAGCACAGCTAAATGATTTCTATTCTTACTTGGAATAGCATCTGCAGTTCCTAAAAAATTTATTTTAATTTTTGAGGTCATCTATAAACTAAAACAAAGAAGTTTATAAGATTATTTATCAAAGTTCCAACTAACATAAATCAACTGAGAAACCTACCCAGCGAAAATAAAAGGTGCAACGCTTATTCTTTTTTTAATACAGTTGAAGCTGGCGAAATAAAAATAATTGTGTCCCCTCGTAAAAAGGTTAAACCCAAATTTTTTTTCATTTCGTTGTTTTGCATCTCTTTAGTGTTATCTAACACCAAATTGATGTGGATATCAAATGCAAGTAAAGTACCTACAAATTGTTTATCCCCCTTCAAATGCACTAAAACCTCTTTTCCTTTTGAATTGTTCAAAAGGTCTAAAGGTCTTTCAATTCCATTTGTCATAAAATCAAAAGAAGAAGTCTGTTTTTAAATTTTATTGTGTTAAAAAACAAACCAAACATTTTAAAAACCAAATTATCTCAATTATTCCATGGCTACAAGAACAGGAAAGAAAATAACTGGTGGAAGATATATTAAAAGAAGAAAAAGAAAATCCTACGAAGTAAAGGGGCAAAAAAGGATTGTAAAACTCGGAGAAGAAAAAAAGAAAAATATGAAAACAAGAGGGGGGAACAGAAAAATAGTTTTACTTAAAGCAAAAGAGATTAATCTAAAAACTCAAAACAAAAAAATTCAAAAAACAGAAATCAAAAATGTTTTAGAAACACCCTCAAATAGATTCTTAGCGAGACAAAATATTCTAACAAAAGGAACAATTGTGGAAACCACATTAGGAAAAGCAAAAATTACAAATCGTCCATCTCAAGAAGGATGTATAAACGGAATTCTAGTTGAATAGTCACCCCTTCAAAAAACAACATCAATAGAAAGTTTTTTAAATAGAAAAGCTTTATAAACTTTACCCTAAACTTCAAAATAGTAAATTCTAAAAATGAGCTCAATAAAAAAATGCCCCGAATGTGGAGGAATTCATCTTACTTATGATCCCCATGTTGGAGAAATTATTTGCAACGATTGTGCTCTTGTAATTGAACAAGAAATGGTAGACACAGGACAAGATATGGGCGGAAAATTTGATAAATCAGAAAAAAAGGGGAGAGGGGGAGCACCAATGTCAATGCAAAAATTCGACAAAGGCCTTACTACTAATATTGGTGAAATCTCAGATATCTATCGACTTGAACCAGGTCAAACAAGAAAATTCTTAAGATTAAAAAAATGGCAAGAAAGAGTATCCACTTCTATTGAAAGGAATTTAAGACTTGCGATGGCTGAACTAAGAGTAATCGCATCTTACCTGCACCTTCCAAATGTAGTTAGAGATGAAGCCTCAAGAATCTATAATTATGTTCTTCAAAGAGGATTAGTTAGAGGAAGAAGCATGGAATCTGTAATTGCAGCTTGTCTCTACGCTGCCTGCAGAAGCTACAACATCCCTCGAACATTAGATGAAATGGCAACTGCATCAGATGTAGAAAGAAAAGAAATAGGACGAACTTATCGATTTATTATAAGAAGGTTGGGAATTAAAGTAAAACAATCTTCACCAAAAGATTATGTCTCAAGATTTTCTTCTGTATTAAAACTTTCACCAAAAACCCAAAATGAAGCATTAAAAATACTAAAAAAAGCAAAAGATTCAGAATTAACTTCAGGAAGAGGTCCAGCAGGAATTGCAGCCGCTGCATTATACGTAGCAGCACTAATCAACGACGAGAAAAAGACACAACGAGAGGTTGCAGACATCGCAGGAATAACAGAAGTAACAATTAGAAATAGATATAAAGAATTAATTGAAAAACTAAAACTCGAAGAAAAAGTAAAAGAAAAAGAATCTCAGTCTAAAAAGAAAAAGTAACTTTATCCTAAAAGTGATATAACTAAAAAATTACAACAATCTTTAAATACCAATAGTTTTAGGTTATTTTATGTATATTAAAAATGTAGTTTTAAGTTTAAGCTTATTCATCTTAATAATTAATTTTAGCTCAGCAGAAATCTACTCAGGTTCTATAAGCTATGGTTCAGAATTCTCCACAATTCAAAATTATCTAGATGAATCTTCTATATTTTATCATAGTAATTCAGAAATAAGCGAATCTTGGATTTTTGAAAAAAATTCAGTTCATGCAACATTTGCAAATTTTAGATTAGTTTCAGAAGGAAATCCCATAAGACATGCTTATTCTTGGGCGATTCTTTCAATTCCGAACTACACAAACTCAATTGAATTTGATTATGCAGGAAAAGGAGATCGAGAAGTTTCATTTGGAATTGATTATCCTATCCCAACTGAAGAAAACTTCTTAGAACAATTTTCTTGGAAACACGCAGGCGCAAATATTCAAGGGATAATTAATTCAGATGTTGGAACAAAACTGAAAATATTAGAAGAAGGGAATTTCCTAATTTATGTTTATAAATTATCCAAAGACAAATTCTTAATCACTTGTAAATACTCTTATGTTAAGGGAGACGACACAGCAAAAGATAGCGTCTCATCAGCAATTAAGAACCTAGAAATAAAAATTAAATCAGATATTGATAACGACGGAATTTTAAATGAAAACGACAATTGCGCATACACTTATAACCCTTCTCAGGAAGACATTGACAACGACGGAATAGGGGATGTTTGCGACAGTGAAAACAACAACCACGACTTAGAATCACCTGTTTTAAAAATAAATTCCCCAAACGAAAATCAAGAATATTCAACATCAAATATTTTAATTAGTTTTACTGCAACAGATAATACCGAAGTGAGTTCGTTATGGTTTAAAACAAATAACCAAACTTACAACTATCTCAACCCGACAAATTTTAATTTTATTGAAGGAGAAAATAAAATAATCTTCTATGCAAACGACACTTCAGGAAACATCCAAAGTAAAGAAATAACATTCACCGTAAACACAAGTCAACAACCACAAGATACAACACCTCCAGTAATAACCATTTTATCTCCAGCTGAATTTGTAGAGGGAACAATTAAACTAGAAATCCAAACATCAGAATCCTCAATTTCATGGTTTGATTTTGATGGAGAAGAAGACTTTATGGTCTCAGAAGATTTAATTAACTTTTATACTTATCTCAAGGTTACAGAAGGAGAATATAAAATAAATTTTTATGCAGAAGATTTTGCAGGAAATGTTGGAATAAAAACATTTTACTTTAATGTAGAATCAGAAGAAGATGAAAAAACAACTAAGAAAAGTTCAGGCTCTTCTCACACAATATTAAGTTTAGAAAAATTCTGTGGCGACGGATATTGCAGTGTTGAAGAAAACTTTATGTCTTGTCCCCTTGACTGCCCCACAAATAAAATAAACTTAAATTATTATGAAGAAGAAACTCCAACTCAAATAGTTCCTCAAAATAGTTTATTAAGATTATCTTTAATCTCCCTTACTTTCTTACTAATCTTATTCTTAATTCTAATTTTTATTTTATATAGAAGATAATTAATTCTTAAATATTAAATGCGGATGAAAGGGTTCGAACCTTCGCAAGCAATAAGCTAACAGGTTTCTCCGAGGCTCGCTCGCGTTATATACGCACGCAGATTTCTCCTCGTGCTCGCAAACCTCCTCGCCTAAGCCTGTCCCGTTTGACCACTCCGGCACACCCGCATATGAGGACGTGGGAAAACTAGTTTGACCCGAACGATTTCGCGAGTATAATCCATAAACGCGAGCGGGGTCGTGAGTTCTCCAGCACACCCGCATTATAAAAAGACAAAATAAGTTAATATAAAAATCTTTGTTTTAGTTTAAACACTAAGATTAATGACAAGAACTTTGTTTTCAAGGTCTTCATTCCAATCAAACCAACCCCCTTCAAAGCTCTCTCTCCTCGGTTCAGGAGTTTCTATTTCTCCAAACCAAGCACCTGGATAATCCAAGTAATCTCTTTCTGAAGTTTCTTGTTCTTCATATGTTTTCATTTTTCTCCATGCCTGCTTTATCTAAACTTAAAGAAATATACTAAAAGCCGTAGATAAGAGGCTCTTAGTTTAAAATCGCATTAGCTACCACTAACACACTTCTAAGAAGTTGTTTTTTTGTGATAGCATTCATTTCAAATATAGAAAAAACAGGTTTATTAATTTTTCGCCTATCAAAAGATTAAAATTTTCAGACTAACTTCTCTCGGAATTCAAGATTAAAGGGAGGGTTTTGGCATTACCAAAGTGAGAGGGAGTTTCTAAAAATTTCCAAACGAATTTTCTAAAATCCGTTCAAACTACATAGTGACTACACAATACAAATATTTAAAAACCCCAAATGAATAAAATATGTATGGATTACAAATCATTTTCAAGAAATTTAAGTGCATTAGCAACTGTAGGAATTCTCGCTAGTGGATGTCGAACAACCCAGCTCCCTGAAAGAATGAGGGAGTTTAGAACAAGAATTTCTACTTATGAACCAAACGAAGATACAATAAACGGTTTTCAAGGTATAAATTGTTATAACCAAGGAAGAGAAAATCAGATTACAATCTTTCCAGCAATATTAGAAGATTATTCTCCAAAGACACATAGAGATTCGCGAGTAGACTGGTTAGTATTATCATTACAAAATCCAGAAAGATACTTAAGAGAACAAAGAAAAGAAAAAGAAAGATTACATGCAGAAGATTTCTTATTCCCTTTTGTTAGAACAAATATTCCGGGGTTAGGAGACTGTTATGTGATAACAAGAACCAATGGAGGAAATGAAACTGACGCCTACGCAGTTCCAATAAGAGGCTCTTATTTTCAAGTTGAAAATGGAAAATTAAGGATTGTAAACAGAAATAATATTTGGAGATTTGAAACAACTGAAGAAATTCTAAAACAATTAAGAGAAGCTCAGAATTTATCTACAGGTAATGAAACAGATATCCAAGGTTCAGACCTAGTTCCATCAAAAGCTGATGAATAACAATAAATAATCTAAGGTTATTCTCCCCCTTCCACAACCGCGCTTAATTGAATCTGAACTGCAACTTTTCTCAAAACCCTCGCCCTTAATAACATTAATTGCGCCCTCTGCCAATCAAATAATAAACTCCCTTGGGAGGCCTTCTCCTGTATATCCTTCGCCAAGCTACTCAACGCCCCTTCATTAGAACTTTCCTCCATCCTCTTTTTAAAGTCCGAAACAAGTTTCTTAAACTCTCCTGTGCTCATATAACCTTCAGTAGACGAAAGATAATCTACATAAGCAGAAGTAACACCCTGTAAAGTTGAATCCTCTATTCCTTGGTCTTCAATTGTATCTTTCACACTTTGTGAATCTAACCAACATCGGATATTTTCCGAACCACAATAACCAACTTCAACCCAACGCGAACTTTCTCCTCCTGGATTTGCAGAAGAACACACCCGAGAAATTCCCCTATCTGAAACATCAGGATTAAGAATCTCATTTGCTGCACTCTGAACATTTAATCCTGCAAGAGAATACAAACTCGCAGTTCCAGAAGTACATTCATCTTCAGTTGTAATGTCAGTTTGAGAAGCAATTTCTGCAGCATAACTATCACTAATATAATCAACAGCAAACGAAGTTGAAACTTGTTTAAATCCACATTCTTCATACTCATTTACCGCAACACAAAGTTCTTGATAACCCGACGGAGCAGTTAAATCCTTTTTATTACTCAATGTTTCCCCCACCCCAATATACCCTGAATCTATTTGCAGATAAGGCAAATCATAATATGCAGAACTTCCTTGCGGACTTTTCAAATAAACTTTGTAATAAGCACCAACTTCATTCCCTGCAAAAATATGATAGAATACAGAATACTGCGAAGTCGGAGGAACAGTTGTAGTAGTGTAAGGAATTTCGTCAAAATTTGCATGAAATTGAGGAGGTGATTGTTCCTCTGTAAACGAATCCAAAAATCCAAGCTCAGGTGAAACAGCGGAAATACTATTTTTACAAAACTCCGAACCTGTTTCTGAAACTGATTTTAGTTTAAATGAATTAAATGCAGAAAGTGCATAAGACTTTGTGAAGAAATCCACAGAATCCTGAGCATTATCCCACGCCGATTGAACACTAAGATATTCTCCTCCCCCTTGCATATTTTGCCCCACCAACAAAGAAAGCAAACGAGGTATAAACGAATCTACAAATGGCGCAACCTGCTCCCAGAAAAACTGACAAAGATAAATACTATGAATCTCGTCGCAGATTCCAATTGTTTCTCCTGAATCTAAATTTGCTTGTAAACAATCTCTATATGAAGTAAACACCGACACAAGCCCGTCTATTCCTGCTTTTAATCCTGAAAGACAAACTGGAATTATTACATCTCCTCCAAATGGAATCCAATTAGGAAGACATAAAACTAAACTCCCAATAATTCCTGATTGAACAACATTTGTAACAGGCAAATCTCCTCCAAGATTACATCTACTCGACGGACAAACAACTGGGTCACAAACATTAAATAAAATCTGACATTGTTGTGCAGACATAATATCCTGACACCTCAACTCTGTTGTAACTGCTGAAGCATCTGCCACATTAAGTGCCCTCCCATTAATTTTAACTTGCTTAACTCCTGCTTCATATTGTTTTGCAGCAGACTGAAGCGCAGACCTCGCCTTTGCAATCTGGGTTTTTAATTTTTCAGCACTAAAATCTCCAAATGAAATTGACTCAGACATTCCTTGAGTTATAAAAATACAAGCATCTTTTCCTTTTCCATCATTTCGATTATCAGGTCCAACATTACATAAATAAAACTCCTCAATCATCGCTGACTTTGCAACTGTCTGCCCTGCACTTGACGGAAGATTCGGAACAACTTGGGCATACCAACCACATTCAAAATCAAATGGAACCATCGAAGGAACACCTGCGTAAATTCCAGTTTTAAAATACGAAACTTCAATTGGAGTTGGAGATTCATAAGGATAACAACCAACTGAAATATATGAAACAGAAAACCCTGAAAATGGATTATCCTCCCCACTCTTTTCTTCATAACCCCCCTCAACCTGTAAATAAACCTTTGAAATAGTAAATTGATTATTTCCTGTAGCAGAAGGAGTTAAAACTACAATATAATTATTCCCTTTAAAAGAAACTGCTTGAATATGACTTCCAGGACTAAATTCCACTCCCCCCCCATTAA
>Ga0265595_1003335_pt1 | contig 9955 bp, 10 predicted proteins | sample saktaG_15_FD_190148 | JGI IMG/M metagenome (GOLD analysis project Ga0265595, IMG submission 190148) | Saline water microbial communities from Sakinaw Lake, British Columbia, Canada - sak_2013_06_06_50m | ecosystem: Environmental > Aquatic > Non-marine Saline and Alkaline > Saline ... | reverse complement strand
GAAGGAGGCGAAATATTTGATGCACCTAATGCTGCTTGAGCAGAATCGACCATTGACCAAAACAATCCTTCTATTGAATTAAGCTCTGCTTCTTTGCTTCTTGCAATATGCATCGGTGCTCGTTTCAAACAATTATAAACAGATTCAGGTGTTGTTTTTATTTTTCCGTTTAATAATAAAAATTTTAAGGGATTAAAAAATCCTCCAACATCAATCATTGCTTCCCCATGTCTAAGAACATTTATTACAACAGGGTCTCCTTTTATCAAATCTTCCCACCATGTGCTTAACTTTATAGTATTAATATGAATTACACTATTGTAGGGATTTACTTTCATTATTTTATCTAACTCTTCTCTATACCATGCAATTAATTCTTGGTCCCATGAAACAGAAACATCATCGATAAGAAGAATTATATCTATGTCTGAACCTGCAACAGCGTCTTTTTTTGTAACTGAACCAAAAAGAATAATTGATTTAATTATTTTATCAAATCTTTTGTATGCTTTTGTTGCAAAATCCATTGCAATAGAATGTTCTGTTTTTAATTTTAAAGTTGGGACTTTTTCCAAATCAATTTTTGCATCAGAATTTTTTTTCCTTGAAGTCTTCTTTTTAGAAACTTTTTTATTCACACTCTTTTTTTTTGCCATTCTATATAGTTGAATATATATTTTTGAGTATTTAAATTTTCGGATTGATTAGAATTTGGAAAAGTTTAAAAAAAATTTATTTATTTTCTTCTATAAATCTTACGAGTAAATTTTTTCATTTCACTCCATTCCATGCCCACTCATTCGACTTCCTGAACCACCTTGTCTTTGACCGCCGAGGTCTGTTGGAAGTTGAGAAAATCCTGCACCAAAAGTTTGGTAATTAATATCCGGCAACATTTGACCATAACCACCTAAGTACCCTTGCTGTAAACCGATTGCCTGATTCCAGTATGGGCTTGCACCTGTAGAATACATTGGAGAACCAAGACCTTCCATTGTTTCTTTAAATGGATTTGTTTGAAAATGTTGCCACCACTGTCCTGCTTCAATTATTTTTTTTGCTTCAAAACCTTTTTGTCCTAATTTTTCCATAATTTCTTTCATAGGAACATTTCCCATTCCCATTGGAAGTTCTGTGTGTTCCATTCCAAAATTATCAGAAAGATGAACATGTTTTACAAAAGGTGCGATTTTTTCTGTTTCTTTAATAATAGCCTTTTCATCAAAACCTTGTTTTCTTAACATATTGATATGACCAACATCCCAAGTTGCACCAATTAATTTTTCAGCTTGTTCTTCAGCTTGCTTTTCAGAAATTCCTTCTTGCACAGCTCTTTCAACAAATTTTTTCCTTGAAGCAATAACCAAATTTTTTAAATCTTCACCAGTGCTTAAAGCAAAACCAGAAGGAGGATTTTCAATACAGATTAAGGGGGTCTTATCTTTAAATTTCTTATAAGAATTAAAAGCTGCATTACCAAAAGTTTTCGATGCTTGGTCAACTGCAAATTTTTCAATTGGGACAAACATTTCAGGAGCCATAGAAGAATCTTGTAAAGAACTCAAAAGTTTGTGCATTGCTCTTGATTGGCCAACAGCATCTTTTCCATTTTTTTCTAAATCTTTTTTATATTGTTCATTAATTTCGTTTAATTTTTTTCTTTGAAATTCATCACCATATTCATAGGCCTTACTAAAAAGAGAATTTGCTGTTGTATTTATTTCAGATAAATAATTTTGAGCATCTTGAAATTTTGAATATGCTTGTTCTTGAGAAGGTGTTAAATCAGCCTCTTGATTTCTCCTTTTTGCTTCATTTATATAATTCATTAAATGTTGAATCTGAACTGCATTGTTATTAAGAATTTCATCTGCTCTTTCTTTATTAAAGAATAATTGAGAAATTTTATTATCCCATTCAGAACGATTAGCAACTCCTAAATTTCTTTCAGGAGAATAAACTCTTCCTTGTTCAAAAGGAATTTTTTCAAAATATTTTTCCTTGTTTTGCATTATTTCTTCTTCTGTTATTTCTCCTCTATGCAATTTTTCTTCAACATCTAATTTTAATTTTGTTTCTTTTCCAGGATAAAATTTTCTTTCTTCTTTAAGAGGAACCATTTGTCCTGATTCCCGATTTATTGCAATTAATTGTTTTGCTTTTCCAAAATTTCCTCTTTCTAAATCTGGTATTTCTTTCCATTCTGAACCTGGAATTCCTTCTGCAGAATGAAATACAACCGGGATGTTTCCATCTGGATTTATTTCTCTACTTCTTGAAATAACTTCAATAATTTTTCTTTCAGAAGATTCTCTATTTAATTCACTAAATCCTTGTTGAGTTATTCCTGCAGTGTCTATAACAGGACCGTGAACAGAAACTTCTGTGCCAAGTAATTTTCCCATTTGACCCATTTCTTTAAAATGTTGTTTTGGGATAGAATCAAAAATTTCTGGACTTACTAAAGCTAATTCAATATGTTTTATACCTGAAGAAAGTTTTGCAGAAGCATCTTTAATTATGTTCGCTGTTCTTGGATCTGTGGTTGTTCCTAAACTTCCTCCTGTAGCATGATAACCTGTAAAATTATCTGAATAAGATTTTTCAGGGTCTAAAGAAGAATAACTTCCTTGATAAATTTCATTAATTTTATAACCACCTACTTTTGCCATTATTAATTAAAACAAAACTAATTTATATAATTATTGATTAAGCTTGATTGTTTATTTATAGATATATATTCTGTCATGTTTTACACTTAAATTTGGTTCACTTTGTTCACAATTAATAAATTTTGCCAAACTTCGTCAAGCCAAAATTTTAAAAAAATAATTAAGATAAATTAGAATTTTACATATTAACAATTTTATCTACGGAAAAATCTGCCAAAGGCGATTTTGAAGTTATATTAATTTGAGCAATTTATTGCGAACTAATTTTTGATTATCTATCAATATAGGGTTACTTTTACAGAATTAACTTCTACTTGATTTGTATTTCACTTCTTTTCTTTCAAAAGGATTTTCTTTTCCTAAAGATGAAATATCCTGAGTTTTAACAGGGTTATATTTTTCTTGAGCTGAAGATTCAAATTCTTTTAGAGAATTTGTAAATCCAACTTCAGGCATTTGATTAGAAGAGTTCATTCCAAGAGAAGTTAGGTCTGTTGCGTGTGGTTGGGAAATTTCATCTTCATAACTTTGATATTTTGGTTGGTCTTCAGAATTATTTATTTTAGCTGAATAATTAAAAGGGTCGTCTTTTAAATTTCCTTTATCAAAAGTTGTTGATTGCATTAAATCTTGTTCCAAACTTATTGGAATTTCCTGAGAAGAATTTACTTGTTCTAAAGTTGTAGAAAAAGAACCTTGTGGATTTTGCATAAATTCTATAAATTTATTTTTATCTATAAAATCAGAATCTTCGTCTTCAAAAATTTCTTCTTCTATTTCTTCTTCATCTTCTTCAACTTCTTCATTAACTTCTTCTTCTAATTCAGATTCTTTAATTTCTTTTTTTGGCATGATTAAATTAAGAATAAGAATTATTTAAGGGTTTTGATGTTGAAAGTTAAAGGGTTTAGTGAAACGATGCTAAAGGTAAAAATTCAAAATTGGTGGGCGAACGATAGATTTATAAATTTTGAAGTAATAACAATAATTATGGAAAAAAATTTAGAACATAGAATAAATAGTTTTAGAGAAAAAATAATGGGAAAACATTTCTCAGAGAAATATCCTCTTGAGTTTTCTGAGGATGGAACTATAATAAAGAAAGAATTCTCATCTGGTTCTGATTGTATAGAATATATTTCAAAACTTTTTGGGAAACTTATGCTTCCATATTTTGGGGATAAAAATGCGATTGAATGGGTTAAATTAGAAAGTGAAATCAATCCAAAAAACAAAGTCGAACGCTATATTGCCACAGGAATATTTATAGCTGGAAAATACACATTATTATATACTTTATTAAATAAGATTTTCTAAGCTAATCCACCATTTTATTTCTAAAAAAATTTAATTGTATTTATTTAAAAAAATATCAAGATGTCTATTAACTTTAAAGTAGTTAATGACCGAAAAGATTATAAACATTGCATATCCATTATCATTAAGGAAATTAAAAATATGCTCAATTTTAAAAAAAATACATTGGAAGAGAACAAGTTTGATTTTTTACTTAATCAAATAGGGTTAACTAAACAAAAAGTACTTGGAGAAAAATTATGGTTTTTAGTAGACCCTCTTAATCATTATAGAAACCAAAGAAGAATTTTTTTTAAAAACATAAATGCACAAATTAAACCTACTAAATCTGGACTAGAAATTCAAATATCTGGAATAATAACAGAACAACCTTACCAATCAACTAAACTATCAAAACACAAATTTTCATATTCAATAATAAGAGCATATTCTAATTAACGAATTTCTTATTTTAAAATAAAAAGCAAACTTCCCCCTTAAGTATAACTTGCCATGCCGTGAGCTTTTTTGTAAACATCAAATAAACCGAACATTGTGTCTTTTGCACTTTCTGCTGCGAATTTTCTTAAATGCTCTTTTTCAATCCAACTATCGGGAGCAACAAAAACATCTTTAGATTTTGGTTCTTTTGTTTCTGATTTTTTTGGTTTAGATTCTTCAGAAGAATTGTTGTATTTTCCAATTAAAGCTAAAAAAGGATTTGATTCGTCTTTTGAAATTTTCCTTTCAGATTTTTCTTCTGGCGATTTTTCTTCTAAAAAGAAATTAATTTCCTCTTGAAGTTGTTCTAAACTTTCTCCTGCAGAACCTTCGATAAGTTTTAAGACTTCGTTAACATCTGATTTTTCAAGTTCTTGGTCCAAGGCATCTAATTCATCTTGATTTAAAGCATAAGATTTGAAAGTTACTTCTGTTCTGCCTCCGAAAACATAATGAGATTGCCCTCCTGCTCTTTGAGGAATTCCTCTAAAGTTAAATTGAGCTAAAACACAACTATAATAATCTCTATTTGTTTTTAATTTTTGAAAATCCCTCGGTAAATCTCCTGCAATTGCAGAACTTTTCACATCTATTTTTTTCTTTCCTAATAAAGTTAATTCTAATAATAAAGTATTGAAAGTTTTCACAAGAGCTGCGTTTCTGTCTTGCGATTTCATTTCAAGTTGAGATGCTGCTTTCAAATAGGGTTTTGCCCAACGAGAATAAAGCTTTAAACTATTAACCTGACTTCTTAAATATGTTTTTTCCATTTCATATCTTTTTTTTAATTCAGATTCAGATTCTTTAACCCAAATATTAAATTCAAAAATTCTTGGTTTAAGAATTCTTTTTATTCTATCATTCAAATCAAGCTTGTCTACATCTTTTTCAGTTTTTACGACGAGAAAAGCATCTATTAAAGTTGTGAAACCTGCTTGACCAAGACCCATTGCCTTAAGGGAAGAATTGCCTTTTATAATGTCTACTTTGTCCATCCAAATTTGTTTTAAACTTAAAATTGCAGATTCCAAATTTTCTTTATTTTCAGATGTTAAAGCAGAATAATGTTCTAATCTCATTCGGAAATCTTTTAAATCATAAATAATGTTTAGCACGCTTCGCAAAACCGTGTTCACATCTCCGAGAATTTTTGAACCTTGTTGTTGCATTATTGTCGCTCTTTGCCCAAGTTCTGCAAAATGACCTGAACCTGGTGAAGATGTGAAACTATCAACTAATTTTTCAGGGGCAAGTCCTAAATCATTCATTAAATCTAAAATAAAAAAGTAAACAGGTTCAAGTGTTTCAGCTGTTGAATCATAAATTAAAGTGTGCTCTGATTCTGGTCCTGCTTTTTTTTTATAATATGGGCTCACCTTTTCAATTAGTTCATAAATTTCTGGCATGAAAAAAATAAGTAAGACGTGTTAAAAAAGGTTTCTAATCATCACAACAAATTATAAAAACAGGTTATTCTTTTATTAAGCATGGGCTTGTTTAATAAGAACAGAAATAAGGTTATTGATTTGACTGCACACTTTGAAAAACAAAAAGAAAAAGCAGATCAAATGAAGGCTTTTGCTAAAGAATCTCAGCAACCTGAAACAAATGCTTTTAGTTTCCTCGGAAATTTGGCTTCAAGTGTAAGCAATAATTCAAATTCAACAGAAAACTCTGATTCTTATGTTAATGTTTCTGAAGGTTATGAAGAGAAAAAAACAAAGCTCGCAAAACGACTTTTAGATATGACAAGCAAAATTGAAGATTTGTCAAACCAGATTTATCATTTACAACAAAGAATTGAACTTCTTGAAAGAAAAGCAGGTGTTCGGGGTTGATTAAATGAAAGCTGAATGTTAGAAGGTTTTGATTATTTAGTGGTAACAAATAGAAATATTTATATACTTATTGTTCTTTAAAAAATGTAAATGAAGCAAATGAAAAATGATAAAAATAACCTATAGTGTCTTATTTATTGTAGATTTTGTATTGATTTGTATAATTCTTTTAATTATATTAAATAAAAATAGAAAACAACAAAACCAAAAAGTAGAAAAGAAACTTGATGTGATCTCGCTTTTTCATCATATTCACCATTATGGAAAAGGAGTAGTAAAGCACGAAGTCCATCATTGCGGGGGAGAACATGTTAAAACAAATCCTTCTTTAAATTATACAATAACTCATTGTAAATGTAATAAACACAAAATAAATGTTCAAGAAGCAATAGGTCATGATTTTACAAATAAAGAAATTTTAGTTGAATTTACTGAATCTTGTCCTGAAAGAGGTTGGCATATTGAAAGTGGGAAAATAAAAAATGATAATTGATAGAGAAAAAATATATGAAAGAATAAAAAATTATAAATTTTTTAATCTAAAAGGAGAACCATTAGAAAAAAGAATAAGTAATTTGAATTTTGCAATAGAAAGTTCTACACATGATATTGGAAATTTTATATTGAAAGAACAAGGTAGAATTCATTTAGCTTATTCAGGAGGTATTGATTCAACAATTATTCTTAGAAATTTAGTAAATCAAGGATTTCCTGTAACAATTCACACAATTGCAAATAACAAAACTCACCCAGACATGGTCTATGCAAGTAAATTTGCCTTAGAACTTGCTAAAGAAGGAAAAAACATTTTACACGAAAAATATTTTATAAAAGAATCTCAAAGTAGTATAAAAAAAGCAAATAGAATATTGGGAGGAGAAATAACTAAATCTGAAAATTATTATGAAATTCTTAAAGTAATAAAACCAACCACCTCTAATTTAATTTGTTGTGATTGTATTGATGAATTCTTAGGAGGGTATTATGCACATATAAATCCAAACAATATTCCTATATATGATGAGCCAAAAAGTTTAGAAGAAAATAGAAAACTTGCTTTAAGGTATTTTATGGATGGCCTAATCCCAAATCATCTTAGAATACTTGACGCATTTAGTAATTATTTTGGTTTTAATATATGGCTTCCATACGGGGAAGAAGAAGTAATGAAAGCTACAGAAAATTTCAGTGTAAATGAACTAATAGATAATGAAAATAGAAAAAAACCTATATCTGCTATTGCAAGAATACAAAATATCCCTAAAGAAATAATAGAGAGAAGAAAATATGGTTTGGTTTCTGCCTTAAATCCAGATAGGAAAGAATAAAGAGAATTGATTAAATTTATTAATGAGGGTTTCTTTTTCTTTATTATGAAAACCATTGTTATGTATGGGTATGGTAAAACTGCTAAAGCAATTGCCAAGGAAATTGAAAAAGATTATTTAATAATTAAAATAAGAAAAAATTCTTTTAATAAAAGGAAAAAATTGACTAAAGGGAATTTAATAGTCCTTTCTGCAGGAAATTTAAAAAAACTTCTTGGAAAAGAATATCAAAGCACACATGAGATTAGGTTAAAAGAAACAATACTCAACAAAGAACTTGTTGAAGAATTTGTCAAAAAAATGAAAGGATTAAAAACTACTATAATTGTTTTAACTAATAATTCTGATTTGTTTACACAATATTTAAGAAAAAAATTAAATAGATTAAATGTTTATTCATTTGGATTAGAGTTAGATAAAAAAAGATTTTCTAATTTAATTGGAAAAGATATCGAAGTTGTTGGACATCATGGATTAGCAATACCTTTAATAAAAAACCCAAATAAACAAAACTATCTTAAAATAACCAGAGAAGCTGATAAAATGGTTTTAGATTCAATAAAAAATAATAAACTAAATTATAAGTTTATTGCTAAAGTATTTGCAAATTATTTAAAAAATTTCAATGCAAAAAAGAAGAAAGAAAAATTAACAAATATTGAAAAAGAATTATTAGAAGAAACAAATAAAAAAATTAAAAAAGATTATAAAAGTGTATTTAAAACATGAACAAAAAAGAGTTAATTCAAAAAGCCCGAGCATATGCATTAAAAAATGCAATTCATTATAATGGAAAAGCAAATGTCGGAGCTGTGATTTCGGGTTTGTTTGCAGAAGGTTTGAAAAAAGAAGATACTAAGGAAGTTGGAAAGGAAATTTCAAAAATTGTTTTAGAGGTGAATAAAATTTCATTAGAAAAACAAAAAAAAGAATTTGAAAAGTTTGAAAAATTAATTAGTTTTAGGGAAGTTCGTGATGGTTTGCCAAAATTACCTAATGCTGAAAAAGGGGTTGTTATGAGATTTGCTCCTTCTCCTTCAGGTGCAATGCATATTGGGCACGCACTTACAGCAAGCATATCTTATCTTTATGTAAAAAAGTATGGAGGCAAATTTTATATGAGAATAGAAGACACAAATCCTGATAATATTTATCCTCCTGCATATGATTTATTAAAACAAGATGCAGAATGGTTGTTCGAAGGAAAAACAAAAATAATTATTCAATCTGAAAGAATGGAACTTTATTATAAATATGCTGAAAAACTAATTAAAAAAAATTCAGCTTATGTTTGCACTTGTTCTTCTGAAAATTTTAAGAAATTGGTTGATCAAAAAAAAGAATGTGCTTGTAGAAAAAATACTCAAAAAGAAAATTTAGATTTATGGAAAAAAATGTTTGTCAAAAAAGGTTTTAAACAAGGCGAAGCTGTTTTAAGATTTAAATCTAATATAAAAGATAAAAATCCTGCAATGAGAGATTTTCCTTTAGCAAGAATAAATGAATCTTCTCATCCTCTTCAAAAAAACAAATATCGTGTTTGGCCGTTGATGAATCTTTCTGTAACTGTTGATGATATTGAATTAAAAATGACTCATATTATTCGAGCAAAAGAACATAGAGATAATGCAGAAAGACAAAAAATGATTTACAAAATTCTTGATAAAAAATATCCTTGGGAAGCTTATTTAGGAAGATGGAAATTTAAGGATTTGGAATTATCAGCGACGAAGATAACAGAAGGAATTAAATCTGGAAAATATTCTGGATGGGATGACGAAAAACTTCCTACAATTTCTGCTTTAAGAAAAAAAGGTTACAAGCCTGAATCTTTTTGGAAGTTTTCAGAACATGTGGGATTATCTGAATCTGATAAAGTTCTTGACGAAAAAGAATTTTTTAAACTCCTCGACACGTTTAATAGAAAATAAAAACATTTTTAAACATCTTTTAATTAGATAAATTATATAATCATTAAAAGGAGGTTAATAATGAAAAACACAAAAGGACTGTCTGGAGTAATTACAACGTTGATAATAATTTTATTAGTTATCGCGGCTATCGGAATTATTTGGGCTGTTGTTAATCCATTCATAAAAGGTTCTACAGAAGATTTTGATATTGCAAATAAGTGTAGAGAAACAAGTGTTGATATTATTTCAGCAAGTTGTAATGCTACTACTGGGTATAGTAATGTAACTTTACAAAGAGATTCAGGGGATGAAACAATTGCTGGTGTTAAGCTAATCTTTTATGATGAAACTGGAACAAAGAATTATATTAATAAAGGATATGTTGGGAATATTAATTCTTTAGAAAG
>Ga0265595_1003332_pt1 | contig 9957 bp, 16 predicted proteins | sample saktaG_15_FD_190148 | JGI IMG/M metagenome (GOLD analysis project Ga0265595, IMG submission 190148) | Saline water microbial communities from Sakinaw Lake, British Columbia, Canada - sak_2013_06_06_50m | ecosystem: Environmental > Aquatic > Non-marine Saline and Alkaline > Saline ... | reverse complement strand
TAAAGAACTTAAAGATGAAGAAAAAATTCTGAATGAATTAATAAAAGTTGTTCAAAAAGAATGTTTTAAAGATAAGAAAATGAGTATGAATGAATATGAAACAGCAATGCAGGAATATAACAAAAAGTTGTCTAAAGTCATAGAAGAGATGATTGAAATGGAAACAAAAAGAGTTCACATGCTCAGGTTTACATCAAAAAGCAAAATGCTTAAATTTGAAAAAGAGAAAATTATAACATTAATAAAAGAGCTGCAGGAAGATTATATGAAAAAGAAAAAACTTGAAATAAGAACTTTCGAACTAAAAATCGGAAGTTTTAATAAACGACTTGGAGAAATTGAAGAAAAACTTGCAACTCTCGAAGCTGAAAAGGCTGCGGGAGGTTTCAGGAATTTGAGGCTTCCAAGAGGATAATGAAAATGAAATCGAGGTATAAAATATTGTTGCTGGCTATTTTAATAGGAGTTCTGTTTTTAATTTTTATTCAAAGTTCTCTTGCTTTTTCAACAACACAAAGCAATGAATCTATTCAAGCAAAAGAGTCATTGGCTCAGGCGGAAAAAGGTATCTTTGAGATGATGGAGAAAAATATTTCAATAGATAGAGTAAATGAAACTTATCAAGAGGCATTGCAACTTTATTCTGCCCAGTTTGCTTTGGAAGAAAAAGGGAGCAAAGCAAATTATAAACTAATAATTGAGTATGCATCGGAAATTGGTTCGATTAAGGAAAATGCTTTGGAGGCCAATGACAAATTAAAAATTTTTGTCGAAACTTATCAGAACGCTGAGAAAACAACTAACCTTTCTGAAATGCAGGATGATTATAATAATATTCTTGCGTCGTTTCAGGATGAAAGATTTGAAGATACTCCCACTTTAATAAATCAGGGTTATGACAGAATTTCTGAAATACAATCAAGTCAAACAGCTTTGAATAGTTTTTATCTGGCAACTTCCAGCACAATTAAGAATTTTTTTAGAGAAAACTGGCTGAGAATACTAATTATTCTCTCTCTAACTTTATTTTTTGTTTTAATTTTTTGGAATAATTTAAAAAAATTGAGAATGCGAATGAAATTCAACCATTTAATGACCCAGAAAAAAGCATTGAACACACTAATACAAAATATACAGAAAAGTTATTTTAAAACCAAAAAATTATCTAAAACAGAGTATACTATAAAATTAAAAAAATTCAAAGAATTAATCAGAGATATTGACAGGCAGATAATGGTTTTGAAAGAAGAAATGTTTAAGACAAAGCGAAGAAAGAAAAGATGATAAAATATTTGTCTTTTATTTTGATTAATTTAATAGAAAAAAAGATTTAAATACTCGGTTATGTTAGTAAAACAATGAAAGGAAAAACAATATTAAAATCAGTAATTGTTTCTGCTATTGCAGTTCTTGTAATGTTTTTGTTTATCTCTTATATGTCCTCTTGCATTAATGGAACTTGCACCTTATCTTCTGGAGCATTTCCAATCTTGTATTTTGTAGAATTTACTGTTATTGTGGTTGTCTCTTTAATTGCTTTTGGACTTGGAGACAAATAATCTTAATTCTTGAGAAGGTTTAAATTCATTAAGAAATAGAAATCCCTATGTCCTTTTTAGAAAAAAAGAAAATCCATATAGATTTTTTGGTAAACCAAAAGATTTATACATCTCATTTTCTTGATTAAAATATGACTGATAAATATCCAGTAGAGAATGAAGATTTAAAAGAAATAATTTTATTTTTCAGAGATTGTGCCTTAGGAGAATTTGATGGAACCAATGTGTACGGTAATGAAGTGCCCGAAGAAGTAGGCAAATTATTGGAAAAGTTAGAAAACATGAAAGGTATGAAATTATATTTTAAGATTCTGGAGAAAGAAAAAGATGATGCCCTCTTACCTTACATGTCAAGTATTCATGCATTTTTAGAAAAATATGACTCTAAATGGGATAAAGAAGTATTAGGCGAGAAATATAGAGCTTTAGCAAAGAAATATCCTAAGGTAAATAAAACAGCTCCAAATTAAGCCATATAAGCTCCATAGAAATCACTTTTTATCTTAACTAAGGATTATTACTGGGTGGACTAATTGTACCGAGTGTACCTTGTGTTTTTTAATAAAACATTGATTCCTTAGAAAAAAGTGATGTTTTTATTCGCTGGAAAAAATTTTGGGACACTTCTTTCCGCTATATTTATAAATTAGTAAAACCTAGAAGAATATGAAAAAGAGTAATTGGAAAGTTTTAATTGTTTGTTTAGTTGTTGTTTATTTAACTGCATTTATCGGAAGTTTATTTACTTCTCAGAATACGAATAGTGATTGGTATGAATCAATTAAACCAAAATTAACTCCTCCTAATTGGGTTTTTCCAATTGTATGGAATGTTTTGTTCTTTTTAATAGCAATGTCATTATATTTTGCATGGGTTTCTGGGAAAAAGACAAATAAAAAAGATATAGTCTGGGTATTTGCTGTTAATTTTGGATTGAATATCTTATGGAGTATTTTTTATTTTGGGTTAAGAAATCCTGCTGCTTCATTGGTTGTTTTAGTGTTATTGTGGGTGTCAATTTTATTAATGATTCATATTACTTATGGGATAAATAAGAAATCTGCTTACTTATTGCTACCTTATTTATTTTGGGTTAGTTTTGCAGGTGTGTTGAATTATCTTAGTGTTTTGTAAGAAACTCCACTATCAAAAGGCTTAAATACTCATATTTATTTTTATTTTTGTCTGTTTAATAAGTTAGTCTTATTCTGCAGTTGTTAAAATGATAGTAAAAGGAAATAAAGTGTCTTTGGAATATGAAGGCAGACTAGAGTCTGGGGAAATTTTTGATTCTTCTAAACATGGAGATCATTCTCACCCCCTTGAATTTACAGTTGGAGAAGGACAAGTTATCAGGGGTTTTGATGCTGCTGTTTTGGGTATGAAAAAAGATGAAGAAAAGGAATTCACAATTAATCCTGCTGATGCTTATGGAGAACATGATGAAAGATTAAAGCAGGAGATTCCAAAAAGTGCTTTACCAAAAGAACAAGAACCTGAAAAGGGAATGGTATTAATTGTACAAACTCCTCAAGGAGGAATGCCTGTTAAAATTTTGGAAGTGAAAAAAGATGCAGTTGTTTTAGACTTAAATCATCCTCTTGCTGGTAAAAAATTGATTTTTAAGATAAAGATTTTGGAGATTTCTAAATAATTGAATGGAGGTAAAATATGGCAAAGATTTTTGTAGGAAATTTAGCGTGGGTTGTTGATGATAACAAACTAAGAGAAGCTTTCTCAGAATTTGGAGAGATAAGCGAAGCAGTTGTTATTAGGGATAGATTCACAAAGAGATCCAAGGGTTTTGGTTTTGTAGATTTTTCAGAAGATGGCGCTTCTCAAAAAGCTGTTGAAGCTATGAATGGAAAGCAGTTAGAAGGCAGAGAATTGAAAGTTTCAGAAGCTAAACCAATGGAATCAAGAGAGTAAGTAAACAAAATTTTTATTTTTTTATTTTAATTCATTAAGTTATCAAGGGGTGATTGAATTTTTTTTAATTCTTCTGAAGAAATATGGGTGTATAGTTCTGTAGTAGAAAGTGAGGCGTGACCTAGGAGCTCTTGTATCTTTCTTATGTCAATATTATTTTCTAATAAATGTGTTGCAAAAGAATGTCTTAAAGTGTGACAGTGAACATCTTTATTAATGCCTGCTCTTCTTGCTGCTTTTTGAATTATTTTTTGTAAGTTTCTCGAGGATAATTTGCCATTTGGGCCTGTGAACAAATATTCTTGGTTTTCTGATTTTTGTTTTTCAGATAGATTTTTTAAATCTTCAAAGAGAAATTCTGGAATGTTAAAGATTCTATCTTTTCTTCCTTTTGCTTGCCTTATGTGTCCTATTTTTTCTTCAAATTGAAAATTTTCAATTTTTAGATTTACTAATTCTGATACACGAAAGCCACAAGCATACATTAATGAGATCATTAGTTTTGATTTTCTTGCTAATAAAGAGTCAATTAATTTTTTTACTTCATCTTTTGAAAGAACAGTTGGGATTTTTCTTTCTTTTTTTGGTCTTTTTATTGCAGAAGTTGGATCTTTTTTAAGTATGTTTGAGAATGCAAATTTTATTGCTGCTAAAAATAATATTATCGATGCTGATGCTCTATCTGAAAGTTTTTCAGACATAAATAATTTTATATCATCTTCTGTTATTTCTTCTGGTTGTTTTTTTATAAATTCAAGTAATTCTGAATTTGCAAGAAGATAATTTTTAATTGTGTGTGGAGAATTCTTAGATATTTTTAATTCTACTTCTATTTTCTTTAGGAATTCTTGGGGTGTCATTTTAGATATTTTGGTTTATTATTGAAAGAGGTTAGGTCAATAATTGGAATTTTATTATGGTCTAAATCTAAAAGAACTGCATACTTTCCACAACGGACATTTATTGGTTTTTGGAATATTTTAAATCCCTTTTTTAAAAAATGATTCACAAAGTCATTAACATTCTTTACAAGAAAACTAAAATCAAATTTGGGGAGATTTTTGTTATTATGAATTACTATTTCCGAGTCGTTTTTAGGGAATACAAACCCTACCATCTTATTTTTTTTATCTTCCCATAGTTTTTTTAATCCAAATTCTTGCTGATAGAAATTAGAGGAGCGTTCTAAATTATTGACCTTAAATAGGACATTATCGATTTTTAGTAATTTTTCCTCTTTTTTCATATCAAAGATTATGCGAACCATTATTTAAATGTTAAGATTATGAAAGATTTATAAATTTTCATTTACTTGTAATTATGGAGGTGAAAGAAATAATGTTGGAAACAATTGAGATTTTTGCTTTGATTATTGCTGTTCTTGTTTTAGTCAAGATCTTAGTAATTTTAATTAAACCAAAAGCTTGGATGAATTTTGCTGAATCTTTATGGAAAATGCCAATGTTAGTGATGATTGTTGGGTTAATTTTAGCAGGGGTTGTTTTATATTATCTAATGCAATCAGGAATTGGGCTTGTTCAGATTTTTGGGGTAATGCTTTTTGTTGTACTGCTATCTGCAGTAACAATGGCTGTTTATGCAAAAGACTTCATATCAATGGCAAAGAAACTTGTAAAAGACAGACAATTTATGAGTAAAGGTTGGTTGCCTATTTTAATCTGGGTAGTTTTAGCTGTCTGGGTTTTAATTGAGATTTTTGCATAATTTTATTTTAAATTTTTTGTTTTTTTCTTTTTTGTTTTTAACTAAGGGAGGTTAGTGCAAGGGGGATGTTCTTCTTGTTTGCACTAAGGAAAGGTTTGTGAAAAGAGGGATTTATAGGGGCGGACAACCTGAATAATAAAGCTAAGGAGGACAATAAAGAACTATGATACTGGTTTTTTAAAGATTATTTTTATTTAAGATCTATTTAAAATAATTTAATTTTCAGTTTTTCAAAAGTTAATAAATTTTTATTTGCTTAGAATTCTCAAGGTGATGTAACATCTCTTCTCAGAATGGTTCTAAAAAAGAGTTTTGAAAGGTTCGCATAAGGGACTACTCATAATACATCTTGTGCGAATGTTAACGGGGATTTTAGTTGGTTTTTGAGGGTTTTTACCGAAAATCGTGTTTATTTGGATCTGTAAGGCCTAATCCTGATGGGTCTGTTCTTACTAAACCGGGTGGTGTGCACTTTGGTGGGGTTTGTGCAAGAGAAGACTCTTGCTCGAAGAAATGGTAATTCATTGCCTCATCTGAAGAAAGATCTCTTATAATTAAGGGTATTGCATTTTCGAGTTTTTTAATTGAGAGGGATTCATACTCCTCTGTATGAACCTCGTCTATGGGGGTGAGCCTTGTTGTTCCAACTCCTGCGAGATCTGAACCATATATTCCTGTAATTACATAAGCAACTCCTGAACTTCTAGACCTAAATAAAATATTTTTTTCTCTTATTGCTTGATTTGCCCTGTCTAATAGATTATTTGTCATGGTTTTTTTAGTTTGTTGTGTATTTAAGGATTTTAGGGGTTTTGGCCTGTGGATCTCATTCCTAACATTCTGAGATGAGTATCTGCTTCTAATTGGGATGGTAGTTGTGTGGGTGTGCACTTTGGTGGGGTTTGTGCAAGTTCTAATATCTCTGGGTGAAGTAAATTTTCAACTGCTCCTGAATCATGATTAATTGAACCTCTAGGGGTGAAAACAATTACTCGCTCTATTTCTGAGTAAGAAACACGAGTTATATTGCCTCGGTTATGCGAAGTGTTTGGTGCACCTAAATCAAGTCTCTCTTTAAAGAGATCTAAAAAGGGGTGGTGTTCCTCAGATCCATAGCCCCTAAAATAAGCTAATTCTGAAAGTTTTTTATCTTCTCTTGGTTGTTTATAGACTACTTCAATTCTGGCAAACCAAGGAATTTTCTCTGCTTCGCTTTGAGTAAACATAAATCTTATGGTTTGTTTAAGTTTATAATTATTTATATAGTTTAAAGGTTTATATTGCAGATACTAAATACAGCAGCTGAAAGCTGCTGATCTTTTAATTGGGGCATGGGGTTGTGCATTTAGGTGAAGTAAGTGAAAGACAGGGATTTTGATAGGTGTTTGGTTGTTTTTAGATGGGGTTTTGGAGGGGGTTTCTGTATGGTTTATTAAAAAATGTTGTTTAGAATGGCTGGAAATTGAAATGTTGATTTTATCGACGATGTTTATCGGTGTTTGGACAAGCAAACAGGTGTTTGGACAGGCGTTTATGTTGGATAGGAAATGAATGATGAGAAGAAAAGATGAATAAAAATAAAAAAGAAATGTTAAAATTTGAAAAATTATTTATTAAAAATAGCCATGATTAGGCTTATTATTGAACCGATTACCACGATCCAACCCGCGATTACGGTTATTATTGTTGGTATAAATGGAACTGTTAAGGTTCTACTTATCATCCCAAAGCCAACTGCTAGAGATACTAAAATGCCAGTTATCCATAAGATAATGCCCATTAGAGTGCTGCTTGAATCTTTTTTGTTGGATATTTGTGTTGCTTGAGCCCTATTATTTTTTGCTTTTTGTTTTGCCATGTGCCTCCTCTTTTTTAGTTATTTCTTTTTCCTCGCAATAAAGTGCAAGAGCATTAGAGGTAATAGAAAGCTGATTATTAATACTAGGAGGTAAGCTGTTGTTAGGCTAGTTGTATATCCAAAATAAAGTCTTTGAATTCCCGCGGTTCCAATTAATGTGCTGTCTGGATTGATATTGCATGTCGTCCAGGCGTATATAGGATTGGGAACCCTTGGAGCTGTTTGGCATGGAACAAGATTCATGAAAAAAGAAAGAGCAAAGATAACTAGTGCAAAAAGTAGAGAAACGGTCAGCCTCTTTTGAAGATTCATAGATGTTTAGATGAAACTAAGTTTATAAATTTATCGAGAAATAGTGAAAAAACAAAGAGCTGTTTAAACAGGCTTAAACAGCTGTTGGGGTTTTTAGGGGTTTTGGGGGTGTTTGGACAGGCTTTAAACAGCCGTTTGTTTATTTTTGCAGTTTTTTATTAGATTTCTTAAACAGCCTATTTTTCAGCGACGATGTTTGGGGGTGTTTGGTGTTTGGACAGCTGCTTAAAACACCGCAAAAATAGGTGTTTTTTAGCTTAAATCGGCGTTTAAATTGAGGGGGTTGTTTGAGTGCTGTTTGGACAGGCGAAACATTTATAAACAGGGCTGTTTAGATTATTATAACATGTTTTGGTTTTTTGGAAAAAAGAAGGAAGTTGAAAAACTGAGGGGAGAAGTAAGAGATTCTTTTGCTCATGTTAAGAAAGATTTTGGAAAGGTTGGTCAGTGGATAACACATATCGACGGAGAAATGAGTAAAAGCAAAGCAGATATTTCTGAAATAAAAGATACAGTTTCTGCGATACAAAACGACCTGGAAGAGATAAAAGACTTTGTTTCGTTCTTTGGACCTCAGATGTCTAAACAGCTGTTTAAACAAGAACCAACAGGTGTTTATGAACAGACAGCTGTTGAAGCTGTCCAAACACCTGTCCAAACGGCTGTTCAAACAGGCATTTTATCAGGATTGACAGTGATGGAGCGAGCAATTGTATGGGCTCTATTGAACTCTGAGATGAAGCTTAGCTATGAAGATATAGCAAGATTGCTTGGAAAGGAAAAAAGTACAATTAGGGGGCAAATAAACATGATAAAACAGAAAAGTGAGGGTTTAATAGAAGAGTCTAGCGAGTTAAATGGTAAGAAAAGGCTGTTTATACCGGAAAAAATGAGGAATATATTGCTCAAAAGTGTAAAAGTGAGTGTTAAAAGTAAAAAAAATCAAAAAAAGAAGAGGAATGATGACGATTTTTAATAAAAAAGTGAGTGTTTCGAAGAGTGAATATCTTGGAGTGCTAAAGAGAGGATTAAGGGAAGAGAGTTTAAATGGGGTTTTGGTTAATTTTTACTTAGAAAGTGAGGCATGGTGTTGTTAGGTGAAAAAATATTAAAAAACTAGCCTAAATAGGAAAAGATTTAGGGTTTATTTTAGTGGAGATGCTCGACGATAAAAATGAGAAAGAAAGATCTTTTTAATTTGTTAATCGGTTAAGCGATAACTAGCTTTAGCCCTATTTTTAAAGGTCTCTGAGTTGAATTATCGTCGACAAAGAAGCTATATTTTGAAGATCGGAGGATATTTTGAGGGTTATTTTCTTGTTATTCTGCTTTATTTTGAGTATTGGGATGCCTTTTTTGATGATTTTGTTGATGTAATCTCTTATTGAAGACTCGCTTAAGCTTAAATTTGAGGCAATAAGCTTATATGTTATTTCCTCGGTATTTTGCTCGTCAAGGCTGTAAATAGTAGAAAAAACAAGCATTTCTTGGGCTGTAAGACGCTTAAATTTGAGTCTTATCTCCTTTTTTAGGCTATCTAGGGAGTCTAGTATTACCTTTGCTTGTTCAAACTCATTTAACATCTGATTTTGGTTGAAATTATAGTTATTTTGACCGTTTTCGGAGGGATTTGAGGTGTGTTGGGGTATGTGTTGGTTTGTCTGTCTGTTTGTCTGTTTGTCTGTTGGAACCCCCCCATTTCCTGTGGAAATAGGTAAATTTAGGGGTTTTAGGCCTTCTAGAGCTTGATTTTGTGTTGGATTGTTTGTTGGTTTGTTGGTTTGTTGGTCTGTTTGGTTGGAAAAGGAGAGAGGTTGCGTTGGGTTTTGGAAAGGTATTTCAACAGTTGAAGTACTTCTCTCAGAGTTTAATGTAGCCGTTTTAAGGGATGTTAATTGATCTTTTAATGAGGTTATTTCTTGTTTTAATTCAAAAATATCTTCTTTTATCTTGGAAAACGCCTCTTTTATTGGATCCATACATTGTTACAATCCTAAGGACTTTATAATCTTAATTGTAATCTAAGATATATGATGAATTTTTGTTAAATTATTAGTTTGTTGGTAAATATCTACTAGCCTTCTAATTGTTTAGATAAAAGACTATCTCTTTTTTTGAAATTTAGAGTAAGCTTCGTGTATTTTGTTTGAAATTCTCCATCTTAACCGTCTAGAGTAAGTGATGCCGCTTGAATTTTTCTGTATTTTTACTATTAATTCTTTTTTTTCAAGTTCTAAAAGTAAATCTTTGATAAATTCTTCATCTCTTGCAAGTTCTTTTGCGATTTCTGAAGTAAATATTTGTTTTGGAAATACAGAGTATAGGTAGAATAGTATTTGTTCTTGGATTTTTTCTTTTTTTTCAGTAGAAATTCTTGGCATTCTTTATTTAAGATAACGGGGTTTAAAAGTTATTCGGTTTTTAGGAGTTACTTTTGTTTGGAATTGGGCTTTGCGTCAAAAGTCAATCTTCTAGCCTAGAATAATAACTTTGCTTTCGCAAATTGTGAATGATAATTCGTGCAGTTAGCTGCACAAGTTTAGAAAAATAATTAAATTTCATTAAAGGTTTATT
>Ga0265595_1003328_pt1 | contig 9966 bp, 9 predicted proteins | sample saktaG_15_FD_190148 | JGI IMG/M metagenome (GOLD analysis project Ga0265595, IMG submission 190148) | Saline water microbial communities from Sakinaw Lake, British Columbia, Canada - sak_2013_06_06_50m | ecosystem: Environmental > Aquatic > Non-marine Saline and Alkaline > Saline ... | reverse complement strand
AAAGTGAGCTCAGAAATTTTATTACCTATTCGGGGATGAATATGGTATCAATCGATTTGAAAAATTCTCAACCGTGGATCAGTACCATCCTATTAGACCCTAAATTTTATGAGAAAAATGCCTCTTCTTCTCTCTTCTTCAATATTTTCAATATTTCTTCTTATTCATCTTCTAAATCATCCTTCCTCCCTATTCCTTACATTATGTTAGTAAAAAAGGAGGTAAGCCTTGATAGCGTAGCGAAAGCAGACGCTCAGCTATACCGGGAGAAAGTGCTGAATGGAACCCTGTACGAGTACCTTGCCGATGAGATAAACGAGAGGCATGGCATTATGTTTACCGACCGGAAGGAGATCAAGAAGATCATCTTTACGGTGTTGTTTTCAGATAACCGGTTCATTGGCCAGCAGGGAGCCTGGGCGAAGAAGATGTTTAAAGTCATTTTTCCTTCTGTATACTCGGTCTTCGCAGCTATCAAACGTAACAACGCTTCCGCTTTGCCGATCCTTCTTCAGCGGATGGAAGCCCGGCTGATGCTGGATCATGTCTCTGCCACGATAAGCAAAGAATATCCCGACCTGCCGATCTTCACGATCCACGATTCCATTGTTTGTCCGGTTGGCATGGAGCAATATGTTTCAACGGTCATAACCGAAGAAAGCCTGAAATGCATCGGGGCTATTCCCAAGTTGTCGTTTGAACAATGGGGCAAAGAAAAGGTCAAAAAAGTTGCATAGTAAAATCAAAAACAAATTATATGAATCTATCAAATCTAAATCTAAAACGCCCACTTGTCTTCTTTGATACTGAGACAACAGGGGTTGACATTGTCAAGGACCGTATAATCGAACTATGTGCGGTTAAAATCTATCCAGCAAAACCAAGGGATATGTTTCTTCAGCGGTTCAATCCTGGGATACCTATAGAGCCAGGAGCAACTGAAGTTCATGGTATTACCGATGAAATGGTAGCACATGAGCCCCCATTCTCAGCCAAGGTAGATGAGATCGTAGAGTTTTTCTCCGGCTGTGACCTGGCAGGATATAACCTAATCAGGTTCGATGTTCCGTTACTCGTCGAAGAGTTTCTCCGGAACGGGGTAAATAAGATCCCATTTGAGGGGGTAAAGCTCATTGACTGTTTTGCTATATGGCGCAAGATGGAGCCACGTACACTTTCTGATGCGGTAAAATATTATACCAATGATGTTCATGAAGGTGCCCATGCAGCAAAAGCTGATGTAGAAGCCACCATCAAGGTTCTTAGTGGTCAGCTCACAAAATATCCTGAACTGGCACCCGATCCAGATGCACTTCATGATCTCGTAAACGAAAATAGATCAGTACTGGATTACGCTGGAAAATTTGCGAGAGATGAAGCCGGCGAAATAATCTTTACCTTTGGAGCGAACAGGGGGAAGAAGGTCAAAGACAACTATGGTATGTTGGAATGGATGCTGCCCAGAGATTTTACGGAGAATACCAAGTATATTGCAAGACAGATTCTCGAAGGTAAACTGCGTTAGCTATCCAACTCTATAAAATAATACTAATTATGCCCACTTTAGCTTGGATTGGGAAAGAGAAGGTGATTAATCATCACAGGGATGTTCCATTTAAAATCCTGGAGCATAAATACGGTTTCTCTGATAAAGATGGCGAAACCAATGTGCCGGTGAATAGTGGTAATATGATCATTCACGGGGATAACCTTGAAGCGTTGAAGAGCCTTTTACCAGAGTACGAAGGCAGAATCAAGTGTATATACATCGATCCTCCTTATAACACTGGGAACGAGAATTGGATTTATAACGATAATGTTAAAAGTTCAAAAATCAATAAATGGCTCAATCAAGTGGTAAATAGTGATGATTTAGCAAAGCATGACAAATGGCTGTGCATGATGTATCCAAGAATAAAACTACTTGACAAACTTTTAGCTAAGGATGGTGTCCTATTAATATCAATAGGCGATGATGAAATACAGAATCTGATCCTAATATGTAACGAAATCTTTGGTGAAAAACGGCATGAGGCGACATTTGTTTGGAAGTCAAGGACAAAGCCGACAAATGCAGGTAATGCTAAATATCGTCCCCAGAAAGTAACAGAATACATCCTTTTGTATTCTAAGAGTTCTAATTTGCTCTTCAATACTTTGACTGGTGAAGATAATTATAGTTATCCAAATGAAGATGAAGATGGTAAGTATAGAACAACGACAATTTTAACATCAAATTTGGGCTCATATAAAAGAGAGACAATGCGGTTTGAGATTGCAGGATATACCCCTCCTTCAGGTCAAAGATGGAAAGCTGGAGAAGAAATAATTACAGAACTATACAATACGAATCGCTTGCAATTCAAAGATGGTGTACCAATGCAGAAAGTATATGATTATGATGTTGACGAAATTAATAATCCATTATATACACTAATAAGACAGGATTTGTCAGGTACCGCTGAATCCGGTAAAACTTTACTAAATAAAATTATTGGAATTGGGCATGGGTTTGATACGGTTAAACCATTAGAACTTATAAGTTACTTATTAGAAGTCTTTACAAAAAAAGATTCAATTGTGTTAGATAGTTTTGCAGGTACAGGTACTTCTGCACATGCTGTACTTAATAGAAATATAGTAGATGAAGGTAGTCGTCAATTCATTTTAATTGAGATGGAGGATTATGCTAATTCAATAACAGCAGAAAGGGTTAAGAAAGTAATCAATGGGTATGGCGACAATGAGGGTACAGGAGGTAGTTTCGATTATTTTGAGTTGGGAAAGCCCATGTTTATTGGGGAAAATAAGGAGTCCCTTAATGAGGAAGTGGACTTGACAAAGATCAGGGAGTATATCTGGTACAGTGAAACACGGGCGGCCTTTATTCCCCCTGACCCAACCAAAGATACTTCTTATTTCCTGGGAAAAAAGGAGGGAACTGCGCACTATTTCATTTATGAGAAAGATTCTCTTACTACCCTTGATTACGATACTCTGTCAACGATCAGAACCAAAGCCGGACAATACGTGATTTATGCGGATAACTGTCTCCTGCCAAAGGATTTCATGTTGAAGAAGAACATTGTTTTTAAAAAGATCCCTCGCGATGTAACTCGTTTTTAATATGGAGCTCAAAACCTATCAATCTAAAGTAATACAGGACCTTTCACGATATCTTGAATATGTGCAGCGGTTCAAGAAAACCGATGTTGCTTTCAATAAATTCTGGGAAGATCGCATTGGCCCTTATAATCCGATTGATAACAGAGGGATGCAGCCCTATAAGAATACCATTCCAAATGCGACTCATGTCTGTATAAAAGTACCAACAGCTGGCGGCAAGACTTTCATTGCCTGTAATGCGCTGCAAACAATCTTCTCTGCTTATTCTCCTGATCTTCCACGTGTTGTTGTGTGGTTAGTACCATGGAGCAATCTGCTTGACCAGACTGTGAACAACCTGAGCAATCCCGATCATCCCTATCGGCAGAAACTCGACGCCTTGTTTAACCATCGGGTAGAGGTGTATGAAAAAAAGGACCTGTTACAAGGGTCAAACTTCAATCCAACGGTTGTCAAGGATCAGCTGACAATCGTGGTGATGAGTTTTGCCAGCCTGCGGGCACGAAACAAAGAGGATCGCAAAGTCTATCAGGAGAATGGTCAGTTAGCATCATTTGCCAGTCAGTACACCGGTAATTCTCATATCCTGGAAGATACAGACGATACTGCCTTGATAAATGTTATCCGAAGTTTAAGCCCAGTTCTGGTGGTTGATGAAAGCCACAATGCTGAAAGCGATCTGAGTGTGGATATGCTGAAAGCGCTGAATCCATCATTTGTTTTGGATCTGACGGCAACACCTAAGGATAACAGCAATATTGTAAGCCTAGTTCCCGCCATAGAGTTGAAAAAAGAGCATATGGTGAAACTTCCGGTCATTGTGTACAACCATCATGAGAAGTCAGAGGTCGTTAACAGCGCGCTCCATCTACAGCGGAAATTAGAGCTGCTCGCATTGGAAGAAGAAAAGAAGGGTGGTAAATACATTCGACCAATAGTTTTGTTTCAGGCTCAACCCCGGACAGATAAGGACAATACCACCTTTGAAAAACTAAAGGAGCAGTTGCTGAAAGTGGGTATTCCGGAAGACCAGATAAAAATTAAAACTGCTGATAAAGATGAGTTAAAGGGGGTTGATCTTAGTTCAAAGGACTGTCCGGTCAGGTATATCATCACGATCAATGCTTTGAAAGAAGGCTGGGATTGTCCGTTTGCCTATATTTTGGCTTCGTTGGCTGATAAATCCTCTGCCGTTGACGTTGAACAAATCCTGGGTCGTGTACTTCGGCAACCCTATGTGATGAAGCATTCTGCGACTCTTCTAAATCTATCATATGTGTTGACAGCTTCTGCGAAGTTTCATGACACCTTGCAAAACATAATTAAAGGATTGCAGGCATCCGGGTTCAGTGAGAAGGATTACAGGGAAAAAGATGATATGCCTGAGGAGGAGAAGAAAAAGGTCAAGGTCAAGCCATTGGAGGCTTTCCTTTTCCCTGAAGATCAAGATGATCAAGATGTACAGGATGAAATAGATCCAACCCAGATTACTATGCCAGATTCAGAATCCGTTCCAACTGATATTAAAACTGTTGGAGCGATTGAAGAACTGGCAGAAGATCAAAATAGGAAGATGGAAGAGGAGATTGAAAAACAAGCTCAGCAACCGGTCGACGAAAATATCTATCAGGAAATGGGAGATAAAGTAAAGCGCTACAGGATTATTGAGGCACACCAGGAATCCGCCTCAAAGATCCAATTGCCCCAATTCTTTTTAACAGTACCACAGAGTGATATATTTGGTACTGATAAAATTCTTCTCAATCAGGAGTCTCTTTTAAAAGATTTCAAATTGAGCAGTGAGGATTCTAAAATCGATTTCACACAGATTGATTCTGACCTCTATAAGGTTGATGTGGAAGAGATATCAAAGGGTGAGTATTCTCCTCGGTTTACAAAGATTGAGGATATGCAAGTAAAAGACCCCATAGTTGATTATATACTTGCCAAACCAAAGGAGAATCAAATAAAGGATATAGCATACCAATTGCTCATTGAAGTTGGTGGTATGTATCCGATCCCAGATCAGGAGATAAGTGTCTTTATTGAAAGAGTCCTGAAAGATTTAACCGCAGAACAGCTACAGGATGTACTAATGAGGAAATGGAGTTATGCAACGAAAATTAAAGATAAGATACGTTTTCATGCAGATAATTTCGCAGAAACCAGATTCAATGACCTGATAACAGTGGGCAAAGTCACAACAGACTCTACATGGATGTTCCCTGAACTGATAGTTCCAGGTCAGCTTGGTCCTTCCATCGGCAATTCACTGTATGAGCATGAAGGAAGCATGAACTCATTTGAGGCAACTGTTATCACTGATATCGCAAGTTTGCCCAATATTGCCTACTGGCATCGCAATTTAGGGAGAGGGAAAGGATTTGCAATTAACGGCTTCAAATCGAACCATTATCCCGATTTCATATTGGTCACAAAGTCAGGGAAAGTGATCCTAATGGAAACTAAGGGCGACGACCGGGATAACTCTGATAGTGAAGCCAAATGTCGCCTCGGAAACAAATGGGCGGAAGTAGCAGGGAAAGATTTCTCTTACTTTATGGTTTTTGATAAAAAGCAGGTTCCAGGCTCTTATACGATTACTAAAGCGAAGGAGTTGATCAAACAACTGTAAAAGGTATTGCTTGACAGTCTATTAAATGCAACTAACATATAGTCAGCTATTAATGATGTTATTTTTATTAATAGTGAAAAAAAATTTGGTTTCAATTAACCTATAGCTTAATTTTGTCGTGAAAAGGAAAGCCTTTAGTATTGATTTTAATACGCATCAGACAACCTATATAATGGTTGACGTACAAAATGCTTCGACCATTATGCCTTATCTTAACAGAGATGGAGTTGATTCTGAGTTTAAAGATATACGTTCAATATTAAAAGAAAATCTGCGAAACAAGGACAAATACAAGAGAGCAGATTTCTCCGACCAAGCCAGGAATGTTTTCGAAATGCGGTTTACAAGAAATGCACGAAATGATAGGATCTACTGTCAAGAGATTACTTTTTCGGGAAAGAGGTTTATCGTGATGGTTGAACTCTTACTCTTTAAAAAAAGCCAGAAAATACCTAAACAAACTCGTTCAAGGATAAAAATAATTGGAGGATATGAATATGAACTCTTATTCTAATAGTGAAGGATTAGAAGGATTAACCAACTTCTTCGTTTCCAATGATACAAAATATGATTTGGATTATGAGAAGCGGATGGTTATGTATCGAATCTTAAGTGAAGTAGAGCGCGTAGCAGACGAGAAAAAATTAAACCGAAAAGACCTTGCAGCATTGATTGGTACTTCACCGAGTTATATAACTCAACTTTTTAGAGGGACAAAGATTATCAATATTGAAACCATTGCCAAATTTCAAAAAGCACTTGATGTTACTTTTGAGATTAAGGCTAACCAGGACAATCAGGATGAAGCATTTAGTGATCTTAATTTGGGTCAAATCTGTGAACAACAGAATAAACTTAGAGGATTTTGGACATTTCATAGTTTCCAACCTTCTTATAATCAAGAAGAAAAACAGGTAGTATCATTGGAGTCTGGATATCTTAGATCAGCATAACCATGTTAGTAAAAAAATCCCCTTTAATCTTAAAGAACTTCTTGCTTCTTAGACAAACTATTGAGTTTATTCCTCCAACCTCTAAAGATATTGTCAACGTTCAAGAACTCACTGATTCATATCCTGTTGATATTGATTTTGTTATTCAAGATGTGCAAAAGCCTCTTTATCAAATATTTGTTAAGATTGAGGTTAATATATCTAATCATAAATTACCAGGGTATTCGATTTTTAGTGAGGGCGCCGGTGTCTTTGAGTTTGATGAATCTGTTGTCAGTACTGATAAAGAAAAAGGGAATTTTCTTTATTTCTCTGGAGTACCTATTTGCATAAACAGCTTACGGTCAATTATTTCGAATGTGACGTCTCATGCACCTTTTGGTAAATATACTCTTCCTTCGATTGATGTAAATGAGCTTCTAAAGGATAAGGGAGTTATTATTCCAAAACAGACACCTAAATCCAAACCAGAATCTAAGTCAAAGCCCTAAAGGAATTTTGATATCCAAAAAATATTCACGCGGAAAGCCTCCACTGCCAACCCCTCCCTCCGGCAGGGCACACCACAAAATCAACACTATTTTCCAAATTGAACCCTGCCTCCGGCACCGGTTGGCTTGCTAACTACGTCGGTAATCAATCCTGGTTCTGGTCACACCTTCCCTGCTCATTCTTCGCAGGTTCATGAGTGCCCATATGCTACTCCAGCATGTTACGGCAACAGTTTGCCAACTTCTATCTTCTATCACTCAGAGCTCCATACCGCCAGCCCTGTCACCGGGTCTATATTAACATAATGCATTTTATAAAACAAAGGGCTGCGACAACTGGTAGCCACCTTGAATCCCTGCTGGCGCACCTCTTCCGTCTCCTATCTAATCCCAGCCTTGAACCCCGTTTGTCTTATAAAGGCATTATGTTAAATGTCCCCGGATTCGTTTCGCCACTCCAGCCAAATCCCCAAGCCTCCAGCCAGATACTCTTGCATCAACCACAGCCATCCAGTGCTTCCGGTAGGGCAACCCCCAAGCAGCCAATCTCATCCCGGACAGATCCCTTCCATCGGCACAGGTTGGCTTGATAGCATCCCCGGTAAGCCAGCCCTTATGATCACCCCTTTGCTGCTCATTCTTCGCAACTGCAGGAGTGACCGCAGTTCTATTCCGACTTCATTCCGGAATCAGTACAACGAGAAGATAGAGCTCCGTTCAAAAGAGTAATCCACAAACTTGTCAGCCTGTCGCTCCATGCCACTTCGTCGCAAGCTCCTCGTGGGCATTCCGCTGGGCTGCCTGCGTTTGTTCCTTACCCTTTTTTCACGGTCATTCTGCCCATAGTGGCTCCGCAAGCTCCGCCACAAAGGGCAGGTGAGCGAATAAAATGAAGACCCACAGCTATGAAACCAAAAAGAACAAACAGACAAATTCAGATCCGGGTTAAATAAATTCAGCAAGTACTTGAAAAGAATGAAAAACATTTGGATATGAAATAGGAACAGGATATAGTTTATCTTTGTTTGGTAATAATCCGGTTATGGTTTCTTTTATAGACAGGCTGACCAGAATTTCTGATGGTTCGGTCGTAAACATACCAGACTTGATTTATCCCGGAAATTTCAGAGATAAACTCAACACGGCCATTGCTGAAAAGAGGTGGTCATTTTCTGTTGATATCTCAGGATTTTACGAGATAAATTCAACAAATGGTGTATTTTAGCCTAAAACTAAAGCAGAGATATCAACAATATGTGTATAGCCAAATGTTGGCAACAATAATAATTAGACTCTACATAATATGAATTTTACACATTACGACATAGGAAATCGAACAAAAGGAGAAATAGTTGAAGTAACTTTAGTTGGTAATGCAGCTAACGTTCGACTTATGGATAGTTCAAATTTTAACAGTTATCGTAACGGAAAAAAACATACTTATTTTGGTGGACTAGTTCAACGGTCACCAATTAGACTGGGTATACCAAACTCTGGACATTGGCACGTAACTGTTGATATGCAGGGTCTTTCAGGCAGTACAAAATCATCAATTAGATTTTTGCCAAGTCCATTACCAGCATACAAAGAGCCTTCTTTATCTTCAGTTCCTTCACTTTATAGACAAGAAGAAGATAATAGTGATATTTTCAATAAAGATTATTCGGTTACAAAAAAGTATGACGTTTTTATTTCACATGCTACTGAGGATAAAGACAGTATTGTTAGACCACTTGCGAAAGAACTTCAAGACGCAGGATTAAGAGTTTGGTACGATGAATACGAGCTTAAACTTGGCGACAGTTTAAGACGAAAAATTGATGCAGGTTTAGCAAATAGCCGTTTTGGTATTGTTGTCCTTTCTCATCCTTTTTTCAAAAAAAACTGGTCACAATATGAATTAGACGGTTTAGTTACAAGAGAAATGACTGGCGAACAAATAATACTTCCAATATGGCACAATATCTCGAAACAAGAAGTAATTTCATATAGTCCATCTCTTGCAGACAAATTAGCCAGAAGCACTGCGACACACACTACAGAAGAAATTGCAACAGAAATAATAGAATTAATCAAAACTAAAAAATAAAAGTATGCCTAAATCAACAACTGACATTCAGACCATTATTAGATTGGGTGGTAGCATTAGCATTGATGCCGCAACTAAATCAACAACAGACTTACAATCTTTTGCCAGACTTATTAACGCTTCTGGAGGAACACTAATTCTTAAAAATGCTGATACAAAATCGACAACGGATTTAGAATCGTTAGCTCGCCTTGCACCAGGAAAAGTAATCTTTGAGGTTTGATAAGAAGAATTACTGTTGCCAACACGCGGTATAAAACATTGGGGGTTAAGTGGTTATTCAAACTTTCTACCACGCATTAAGTTTGGTGTAACTGGACAGGAAAGTAGCCCGCAATCCCCAACGATTTCATACCGCCAAACGTTATCTCCCCACCTTCCTCACCCTCACCATCCTCTTGCCTCCCAGGTTCCGGTACATGCATACATACCGTAGTCCGTCAATTCCGTGATTAAACCTATCCACCGGCACATTCAGGGTTTTACCGGCAGCATCCTCTTTCCATTTGTAGTTTTTCAGTTCCCTTATCAGGTTCAGGGATCGCTTGGTTACTTTTATCCGATACCTCTTCAGAATATCTATTCCGGTAATAATACTGTCAGCTCCTTTGAATGTTGGCTTGACATTGAATCCCTCCTGCCGGATCTCATAAATGCACTTAGGCTGGTTGT
>Ga0265595_1003325_pt1 | contig 9979 bp, 5 predicted proteins | sample saktaG_15_FD_190148 | JGI IMG/M metagenome (GOLD analysis project Ga0265595, IMG submission 190148) | Saline water microbial communities from Sakinaw Lake, British Columbia, Canada - sak_2013_06_06_50m | ecosystem: Environmental > Aquatic > Non-marine Saline and Alkaline > Saline ... | reverse complement strand
ACTCAAGGTGGTGAATTAGCTTTGGGACAAAATGTTCTAGTGGCTTATATGGTTTGGGATGGTTTCAATTATGAAGATGCGATTATCGTTTCCGAAAGATTGGTACAAAGTGATAAATTTACTTCAATTAATATTGAAGACTATACCAATGATATTCGGGAAACTAAATTAGGACCAGAATTAATTACCAGCGACATTCCAAATGTTAGCGAAGAAAAATTAAAAAATCTTGATTCTGAAGGTATAGTTAGAATTGGTGCCGAAGTTCAATCCGGTGATATTTTGGTCGGTAAAATTACACCAAAAGGTGAAACAGAATTATCACCAGAAGAAAGATTACTTCGAGCTATCTTTGGTGAAAAGGCTAGAGATGTAAGAGATTCATCTTTGTATTTAGAGCATGGTGAACATGGTAAGGTAATTGATATAAAAACATTTTCAGCCGAAGTTGGTGATAAATTGCAACCAGGTGTGATCAAGCAAGTTCAAGTGACTGTGGCTGATATGAGAAAAATTCAAGTTGGTGACAAGATGGCTGGCCGTCATGGAAACAAGGGTGTTATTTCTAGAGTTGTACCAGTTGCTGATATGCCATTTTTGGAAGATGGTACGCCAGTTGATATTATTTTATCTCCACTTGGTGTTATCTCTCGTATGAATTTGGGTCAGCTTTTGGAAACCCACTTGGGATTAGCAGCCAATGCTTTGGGCTATAAAGTTGCTACGCCAACTTTAAATGGTATTACCGAAGACCAAATAAAAGGTGAATTAGAAAAAGCCGGTTTTCCAGTTGATGGTCAATTACAACTTTATGATGGCCGAACTGGTAATGCGTTTGATAAAAAAACAACGGTTGGTTATAGTTATATGTTGAAATTAAATCACATGATTGAAGACAAACTTCACCAGAGATCAATTGGTCCTTACAGTTTGATTACCCAACAACCATTGGGTGGTAAAGCTCAATTTGGTGGTCAGAGATTTGGAGAAATGGAAGTTTGGGCTTTGGAAGCTTATGGTGCAGCTCATACTTTGCAAGAAGTTTTGACTATTAAATCTGATGATGTACCTGGTCGTTCCAAAGCTTACGAAGCTATTATCAAAGGTGAAAAAATTAGTCGAGTAAATATTCCAGAATCATTCAATGTTTTGGTGCGTGAGTTAAAAGGTTTGGCTTTGGATGTAGAATTGATGGGAAAAAAAGAAGATGGTACTTATGTGAATGTAGAAGAATTACGAAAAGAAAGACAAGCTAAAAGAGATAAAGAAGATGAAGAAGATGAAGAAGAACAGAGAAATTATAGAGGAAGGTAAAATTTGTAAATTTCTCACAATCAATTAAAATTAATAAAAAAATATAAATATATAATTTATGCCACGCGATTCAATACAAACTATGGATTTTGACGCTATGCGTCTCAAGGTTGCTTCCCCCGAAGTAATTAGAGGTTGGTCTTACGGCGAGGTCACCAAGCCAGAAACAATTAATTATCGCACGCAAAAACCAGAAAAAAGTGGTTTGTTTGCCGAAGAAATTTTTGGCCCGACCAAAGACTGGGAATGTTTTTGTGGAAAATATAAAAAGATTCGCTATAAAGGTATTGTCTGCGATAAGTGCGGAGTGGAAGTGACTCACTCTTTGGTGAGACGTCAACGTATGGGCCATGTTGATTTGGCAGCACCGACAGCTCATATTTGGTTTTTACGTTCCATTCCTTCCAAAGTCGGTTTGATTTTGGATTTGTCTATTCAGTCTTTAGAAAAAGTTATTTACTTTGCTTCTTTTATAATTACCAAAGTAGATGAAGAAGGAAAAAAAGAAGTGCATGAACTTTTGAAACAAGAATTTAAGAGCAAGAAAAAACAAATTACTAAAGAATTTGATAATAAAATTCAAGAGGCGGCTGACAAAAAACAAGGCAACAAAGCTTTGGAAGAATTGGCCAAAGAGCGAGATAGAAAAATGGAAGCATTGGAAGAAGATCTAAAAAGTGCCGAATCAGAATTAAAAGAAATTCAAATGATGAAGATTATTTCTGAAAATAAATATCAGGAATTATCTTTGCGTTATGGTACTTTGTTTGATGCTGAAATTGGGGCTGAAGCTGTGCGCAATTTGCTTGAGCGTATGAATTTGGAAGAAACAATCAAAAATTTGGAAAAAGAAATGGAAACAACCAAGGGTGCTAAACGCGAAAGATTAATTCGCCGTACCAAATTGTTGAAGAGTTTGTCACAAAATAACATTAGACCAGAATGGATGATTTTGAAAGTTATTCCAATCGTACCACCAGATTTACGTCCAATGGTAGCTTTGGATGGTGGTCGGTTTGCTGCTTCTGATTTGAATGATTTGTATCGTCGTGTTATCAATCGTAATAATCGTTTGCGTCGTTTGCTTGAATTGAATGCTCCAGAAGTAATTTGTCGTAATGAAAAACGCATGTTGCAAGAAGCTGTTGATGCATTGATTGATAATAATGCTCGCGCTTCAAAAACTGTGACTGCTTCCACTGGTCAAAAAAGACAATTGCGTTCTTTGGCTGATATTTTGAAAGGTAAGCAAGGTCGTTTTCGTCAGAATTTGCTCGGTAAACGAGTAGATTATTCTGGTCGTTCAGTTATTGTGGTTGGACCAGAATTACAATTATCTGAATGTGGTATTCCAAAAAGAATGGCTTTGGAACTTTTTCGACCATTTGTCATGTCTGAAATTATCAAGCAAGAATTGGCTCACAATGTCCGCAGTGCTAGTCGTTTTATTGAAACCAACGCGCCAGAAGTATGGGATATATTAGAAGAATTGACCAAAAAAACTCGCGTGATGCTTAATCGTGCTCCAACCTTACATCGTTTGGGTATTCAGGCTTTCAAACCTCGTTTGGTAGAGGGTAAAGCTATTCGTTTGCATCCTCTTGTTTGTCCAGCTTTCAACGCTGACTTTGATGGGGATCAGATGGCAGTCCATTTGCCTTTGACCGAAGAAGCTCGTTGGGAAGCAGAAAATCTAATGGCTTCAGAAAAAAATCTACTAAAGCCGGCCACAGGTACACCAGTGGTGACACCTCAACAAGATATTGCACTTGGGTGTTATTATCTCACAAAATATGATGAGACCGACACTGCCGAAGTTAAAAAAATATTTTCTAGTACAAAGGAAGCTCGGTTTGCTTACAAAACTAGACATATTGGTTTGCGCGAACGAGTGAAAGTTAGATTTAATGATTTGTCAAAGTTTGAAGAGGGGGTCGGTCCAATTGTTGAGACTTCCATTGGTAGAATTTTATTTAATGAAATTTTTCCAGAAAAAATTCCTTTTTACAACAAGGCCGTGACCAAAAAAGATTTAAGTCAACTTATTAGTTTGCTTTTGGAAACTTATGACAAGAAAGAAACTGCTTTCATGTTGGACAAAATAAAAAATCTTGGTTTTAGATATGTGACAAAATCTGGTTATTCTTTGGGTATGAATGATTTTGGACACATTAAAGAAAAAGAAGGTATTCTAAAAGAAGGTGACGAACGAGTTTTGCAAACTCAGCAACAATATGAAGAAGGATTATTAACTGATTCTGAACGTCATGCCAAAATTTTGGAGATTTGGACTGATGTCAAAGACCGAGTTGTTTCTCACAATAAACGAGTATTAGACAAAGATGGTTCAGCTTTTGCTATGATTGATTCTGGTGCCCGTGGTTCTTGGGGGCAGTTGGGTCAAGTTATTGGTATGAAAGGTTTGGTGGCCTCCCCATCCGGTGGTATTATTGAATTGCCGGTAAAAGGCAACTTTAAAGAAGGTTTTGGTGTGCTAGAGTTCTTTATTTCTTCTCATGGTACTAGAAAAGGTTTATCTGATACAGCTTTACGTACTGCCAATGCTGGTTATTTGACTCGTCGTTTGGTAGATGTGGCTCAGGATGTCGTAGTTTTGGCTGATGATTGTGGCGATGAAGAGGGCGCATATATTACCAAGTCTGAAACTGAAAATATGGGTGAAAAAATGTCTGATCGTTTGATCGGTCGGTTTACTATGGAAGATATTAAGATTGGCAAAAAAGTAATTGTAAAAAGTGGTGAATTAATTGAAGAAGCAGCAGCCAGACAAATTGATGATTCAGTCATTGACAAAGTACATGTACGTTCAGTTCTTCGTTGTCATTTACCAAAAGGTGTTTGTAAAAAATGTTATGGTTATGATCTTGGTCACAACAAGTTGGTTAATCAAGGTATTGCTGTTGGTATCATCGCAGCTCAATCCATTGGTGAGCCGGGTACACAGTTGACCATGAGAACTTTCCATCTTGGTGGTGTGGCTGGTGGTGGTGATATTACTCAAGGTTTGCCTCGAGTTGAAGAATTGTTTGAAGCTCGTAATCCAAAACGAAAAGCAGTTTTGTCTGAGGTTGATGGTGAGGTAGAAATTGAAGATGCTGATGGCAAAGTTATTACTAGTCCAACTGGTCGTAAAATTTTTGAAGGCCGTCGTGGTCAAAAAATTATTAGAGTCACTTTTGAAGGCATGGATGAATTGAAGATTGGAGTAAAAGCCAATGATGATGTCAAAGTAGAAGAGGGACAAAAAGTTGCCAAGGATGATGTCTTGATAGTTAGAGGTGATTCTGGTGAAGAGGTAAGAGCCAAATACAGTGGTGTGATTAGAAAAGAAAAACGCCATTTGATGTTGAGTTATGAAGGCCGACATGCCAAAGAATATATTGTGCCAGTTGGCTACAAACTTTGGATCAAGACTGGTGATGTTGTCAAAAAAGGTGAACAGTTGACCGAAGGTGCCGTTAATTTGCATGAGTTGTATGAATTAAAAGGCCGTGAAGCTGTGTCTGATTATATTTTGCGTGAGATCAAAGAAATCTATTCTTCACAAGGTCAGAGATTAAATGATAAACATGTAGAAATTATTATCAAACAAATGTTTAGTCGTGTTTATGTGGAAGACGCTGGTGAAACCGAATTATTACCAGGTGAAATTGTTGAAAAATCTCAATTTATATTGGCCAATGTTCATGCCAAACGCGAAGGTAAAAAAGAAGCTGAAGCTCGTGAACTTTTCTTGGGTATTTCCAAAGTATCACTTTCTACCCAAAGCTTTTTGTCAGCTGCTTCGTTCCAAGAAACTGCTAGAGTTTTGATCAATGCTTCAGTCACTGGTAAGATGGATTATTTGGAAGGCTTGAAAGAAAATGTTATCATCGGTCGTAGGATTCCAGCTGGTACTGGCTACCCCGGCGCTGAGATAAAAGAGAGCGAATTACCAAAAGAGACTGTAGTGGTTTAAGTAGTTTAGTAAATTAAAAAACCACCCCGGCTTAGTTGGGGTGATTTTTTTTAAATAATTTTGTACTTAAATATTTCTCCCCTCTGTCTGGTATTATAACAACAATATTACCAGTCTTTAATGTTTTGGCTATTTTACTGGCTGCAAAAAGAGTCGCACCTGAACTCATGCCGACAAATAGCCCTTCTTCTTTGGCGACTTTTCTTGTCATTGCAAAAGCATCTTCTCTGTTAATATAAAAATGTTTATCTATTAATTTGCTTTTATAGATGTTGTCACTAAAATCTTTTTGTGGATTTTGTAGCCCTTGAATTTTGTAGCCAGCAGGAGGGATGACGGCAATAATTTTGGTTTTGGGGGAATCTTTCTTAAATCTATTAGCAATTCCCATGATTGTGCCAGAGGTTCCTGTTCCTGCAATTAGATAATTAATGTTTGGGACTTCATGCAGTATTTCTGGAGCAATGCCGTGATAATGAGACAAGGCATTGTCTCCATTGTTAAACTGATTAGAAAACCAATATTTTGTGGGTGAGTTTTTTATCAATTCTTTTGCTTTGGCTATTGCTCCTTTGGTACCGAATTTTTTGTCAGTCAAAATTAATTTTGCACCAAGAGATTTTAGCATGGTTCTGCGTTCTTCGCTCATACCTTCGGACATTACAATGTGGACTTTGTATCCTTTTTGAGCACCGATCATAGCCAAGGAAATGCCCATGTTGCCACTAGTTGCTTCTAATATAGTCTGATCTTTTTTAAGTTCACCTCTTTTTTCCGCCTGTTCAATCATATATAAGGCTGCCCTGTCTTTTATTGAACCACCCGGATTTTGTCCTTCCAGTTTTGCAAATAGGTTTATGTTTTTATTATTTAAGATTTTATCCAGTTTTATCATCGGGGTATTTCCGATTGTTTGTAATAAATTTTTCATAGTGTTTAAGTTAATTGAATAAATAAAAAACTCTCGGTGTTCCGAGAGTCAGTGCAGATTTGAGTTTTATAAAAATATTTACAAACACAAACACGCGGACCCCGGAACATTTCCAAGACCGCAACAACAGTTATTTGCATGATTGTAGATGTTTGTTTGTTTCATACTAATATAATAACATACAGTAGAAAAAATGCAAATTTTAAAATTTCAAGTGGATATAAATTATTATTTCTCTTTTCCAGTAAGCATCACTGTATTAAACCATGCCTCAGCTGATTCATCAAAAGTTTTTTCGTTTATCGCGCCAGCACCGTCCATGTGTTCATTAGGATTGGGGTGTCTCGGCATATTTCGTCCAGGAGCGGCGGTGTACAATGTTTTATCGCCATTATCACCAGGGCCAAAAACCATAAACAGTTTCGTGGTAGGATTTTTCGGAGCGTCAACTACTGGCACGAGTACATCACCACGCACCATTTGAAATTGTACTTTGCAATCTGGATTTTGGCTTTTGAAGTCGTCAATAAATTTTTGTTTGTCTTCTTTCTGGCATATATTTGAAAGTTAGTTTTTTCACAGGTGGGCTGTGATATTTAAAAATAATTATTTTCGTTCTTTCATTTTTCCATCTAATCCCTCATATGACATTTCCGGTAAGGCAATCGAGGCAAATCGTTGATCTGCTTGTTTGGGAATGGGGGCAGTAATGTCTTTCATTTTTGGACTGCCGGGTTTTACTGGTTCTTGGCCGACTATCTGCATATGAACGTCGCCACCCACAAATCCAAGCGTAACGTGAAAATCTTTTTTGGGTAAACCAACTTTAGAACGGAAATCTTGCAAAGCCGGTATATCAAGCGCAACAAAAGCAGTTTTTTTGACTTTATCTACTTCACGCATCGTGTATTGAGAGGAAGCTCCATCAATAAAACCTATTCCTTTTACAACAACACCTTCGCCTTTTTGAATCTGGGCATTGATTTGTTGTAATTCGGCAAGAGTGGCATCATCAAGAGTGCTTAAAATTTTGTTTTCGGTAGGACCAATAATAGTTAGATGATAGCCATCTGGTCGGGGTTGTAAGTCTGCACCGGTTTCTTGTTTTAATGTCTCCAACGTGGGCTCAAAATCTGCTTTAATTTCTATTTCCAAACTATTCATGTTAGCTAGTCGCTCACGCGAAAGGTCTGGTTTCTCTTGAGATTCTTTTGCACCTTGTTTTGTATGTTCACATCCTATATGTGTTGGTGTGCCACATACAGCACAGCTATTTACAAATTGTTCTTCTGTTGACATATTGTATGATTAATTAATAAAAAATAGTTTTAAATATATTTTAGATACACACTGTTGTTATAAGTATATTTTATTATTATTCGAAAACCACGTTGCTTATACCAGATATCTCTAGATAGATAATGTATAGGGATATACGAAGTTTTGTGGAGTGAAACTCAATGGGGCGAGAGTGCGTTGTGGCTTGGGTTCAGAATTTCGCTGTTCTTAATTTTTTAGTGTGATACCTATTTTCCACACACCTTTTTCCAGAAAGGCCTCTATTGTTTGACGAGTTGCTTTGTTGATCAAATTAGAGTGCGATACTTTATTTATTTTTCCGTATTCCGCAAGTGTCATAATTTGCGCGCCTTCCAAATAAGCAAGTCGTTTGTAGTAGCTATTAGTAAGCGCTTTACCAACAATTTCTTCCATAATAGCAGTTGTGCCATTAGCATCAAACTCTCTAAATGCCTCGTAGTATTTTTTTCGGTCAATAAATTTAATATTTATCGGTACAAATCCTTCTCGGATTAGTAGATAGTTGTTTATGACGCGCCCAATACGGCCATTACCATCGCAAAATGGATGGGTGTATTCAAAAGTAAGATGCAACTTCGCTATCCGTTTAATAATATTTTCATGACTGGTGGCATTATATTCAGCCAGCATTTTTTCTAAGCGTTCCATCACTTCTTTAGGATTAGGTGCAATATGACTGCCAACACGCACAAATTCATTGTCTTTTCTAAACCTTCCGGCAATATCGTTATGAATATTGGCAATTAACATTTTATGAAGTGATAAAATTACTTCTAGAGTAAGTTCTTGTTCCTTGGCCCGTTTATCAATATATGACACCACTCGCGCCAAGTTTTTGGCTTCAAACATTTCTCGTTCAGTGATATATCTGTCTAGATCTATTTGCAAAAGGATTTTTTCAGTCTCTTCCAATGTGAGGGTGCTGTTTTCAATAGCATTAGAGTTATATACTTGTTCGGCCACTTCTGCTTCGCTTAATAATCTTAAAAGATCTTGTTTTCCAACAGATGCCCTATAGAAGCGTTCCCTTAGGGTAGAAATAGTGTTAAAAACATGTAAGGTTTTTGGCATAGTATAGAAATAAGTGAATAATGAGTAATATAACCCTATTGTACACTATTTTCACTGTTTTGTCAATATAATCGTGAAAAAGTATGAAAAATAACTAAATTTCACGGTTATGTAAAATAAATTATAAAATATATACAAACGTATTGGAAATTTTAATATGGTTTGGTAGTTAGTTTGTGAAAAACCATATCAGTGGGTTTTGTGAGGGAGTGTCGGATAATGTGGCGCGTGTATGCGATGTCCTTACTCCCAAACCACAGTTTGGAGAGGAAGGATTTCGCATACACGCTGTTCGTATAATAATAGCATACCAAATATGGTATGCTATTACAAGCGAGATCCACGTAGCGTCGTGTTGGGGTTTATGTCCCCGTCGTCTAACCTGTGGCCTCCTTTTAAAGTTAAATAAGCGGATAAATTAGTTGGGGCTTGTAGTCCCCGCATAACAAACGAACCTGCTTTTGCTTTAAATTGGAGGTGAAGAAAAACTGCTCGCAGTTTTCTTTTCTTCTTTCTTCTTTTCTTTTGCTCTTTTTCGCTTAACCTACCAAATTAATCTTATCACTTATGACAAATTTTAGCAACTTTGTCGGCATTGATGTCGCCAAAAAGGACTTTTATGCTTGTTTTGATGAACAATCAGAAAGCCGAAAATTCAACAACACCACACTTGGTATTAACTCGTTTATTCGTCATTTAAGTAGAAGTAATTTTCAAAATCAAGACACCGCCATTGGTTTAGAATCGACCGGCAGTTATCATTTAAGGTTATGTTTGCAATGCTCGAATTTAGGATTTACCATAAAAGTACTTAATCCATTGATTGTAAAAAAATATAACCAAACAAAATTAAGACGAGTGAAAAATGATAAAAAAGATGCATCATTAATTAGGTATTGCGTCTCCCAAGGAGCTGGCTATGAGTTTAAGGAAACAGCGAAAACATTATTATTAAAAAGTTTAGTCAGACAAAGAAATAGCATAGCCAATAGTCTTTTAAAACTAAAAAGACAGGTAGAAGACGTGAAATACAAGGAAGATTGCTTAAAGATAAAGATACCAAGTGTGTATCAGGAAATACAAGAAATACTAAGGGGAAAGGCCAAGAATTTGGAAAAACAACTTAAAACCTTTAGAAAGCAGGAACAAAAGTTATTACAAACTATTCCGGGCATTGGACCGATAACGGCAGTAAGTTTTATTGCGGAAATTGTAGACATTAGCAGATTTGAAGAAGTGAAGAAATTGGTGGCATTTATTGGCCTAGATTCACGAGTGCATCAATCAGGAACGAGTGTTCATGGCAAAGGGTATATTTCCAAAAGAGGAAATAAAATATTAAGAACCAGATTGTACAACGCATC
>Ga0265595_1003323_pt1 | contig 9979 bp, 14 predicted proteins | sample saktaG_15_FD_190148 | JGI IMG/M metagenome (GOLD analysis project Ga0265595, IMG submission 190148) | Saline water microbial communities from Sakinaw Lake, British Columbia, Canada - sak_2013_06_06_50m | ecosystem: Environmental > Aquatic > Non-marine Saline and Alkaline > Saline ... | reverse complement strand
AGTATGAAGTATGGGGACGATGTTTTGAAGTCGGTTGTTAAGGAGCCGATTGGAACTGGGATGAATGTGAATGCTGAATATAATAATGGTCGGCCGTATTTTGTTTCATATAGACCTTTGTTGCATAGTACAAAGAGATTGTCGGATGATGAGTTGAAGAAGTATGAGAAATATTTTGCTGAGATTGAGGATTTGGCTTATCAGTCTGAGCAGTTGAAGAAGTTGAAGCTTGATACTATGGATGTTGAGCTGGAAATTAAGTTGTCGAAAGCGAAGATTAAGTCGGGACAGTTTCAGATGGCTGATATGTATTTGGAGACGTTGAGACCAAAATTGCTTGAGCATTGGAAGAAGGTTGGGAAAGAGCCGATGCATATTGTAAAGAAAAAGATTGCTCAGTCTGAAATTATTAAAGGTGTTCAGGCTGCGAAGATTGAAAGAGCAAAATATATAAAGAAAAATCCCGAGAAGAGAGTATCGTTTGGCGAGGAGGTCTCTGCTTTGAAGACGAGGATGGAGACATTGAAGAAAGGTGGTAAGGATACTTCAAATATTGCGATAAGAGTGAATGCTCTTGAGGAGAGGTTGAAGCCGTTTAAGGGGACTATTCCTTCTGGAGATTCTCAGAGTATTGCGATTGAAGTTAACGAGTTGAAAAAAGAGCTTGGAATAGTAGAGAAAAAGAGTGACGAGGAAAGGGGTGTAAAAAAAATTGAGAAGAAGAAGTGATGGGATTGTTTAAGAAAAGTGGCGATGCTCCGCCGGACGTTGGGCAAGAAGAGGAGTATGATAAAAAGAAGGGGGATAGTGGGAAGGCTGACGGGGGACCTGATGAGAAACTTGAAAAGATAAAGAGTGAAGATAGTGTCTCGCAAGAGGTTGCTCGTGAGTCTAAGCCTGTTTCGATTGGGGGTAATACTTCTGCTGTTGCCAGTGCGACTGGATTGAGTAATGTGCAAATTGAAAGTATTAATGCGAGGATTGATTCTATTGTTGAGTGGATTAAGCAGTTTTATGATAGGTTTTCTTATGTGAGTGAAAGTATTGGGGAGATTCGGACGATGACGATGAATAATGAGAAACGGATTTCTGAGGCGATGAAAGAGGCTGATAAAGTTATTGATGTTGTTAAGGAGGTGAAGCCGGAGGAATTGAGGATTGATTATCAGAAGTCGGATATGAAGATGACAACTTTGTCTGAGAAAATTGAGGCGAATAAATTATTTATGGATGAGGTGATGAATGAGATGAATGATTTGAGACGGAAGTCTGAGGTTTTTATTGGGACTGAGGGATTGATGAAGTTGAATTCTGATACGAAGAAGGATTTGGTTGAGGTGCAGAAGCTTGGAGCGAAGACGAGGATGCAGGCGGACAAGGCACAGGAAATTTTTATGGAATTGAGGAAGGGTTTTGCTGATAGTCAAAAGGTTGGTGCTATCGTCGAGAATTTGGATAATTCTTATTCTGGGTTGAAGGAGGAGATTGAGAGGTTGAAGCTTGATTATGGGAAGATTGTGAAGAGGACTGATTTCTTGGATTTTAAGAAGACTTATGGGAATAAGTTGGCGTTGTTCGATTCGAGTATTGCTAATATTGGCAAGATTCAGCAGAATTTGAGTGAGCTGGGAGATTTGGTTGAGACGAGCTTGTCTGTTTCGAGGAGGAATGAGGAGGATATTGGGGAGATTGGGTTGAAGGTTGGTGCTGGCGACGTGAAAAAGGTTAGTGATTATGAGAATCAGATGGTGGAAGTTGTTGGGATTATCGAGACTTTTTCTAAGCAGTTGGTAGAGATTAAGAAGAAGGTTGGGTTGCGGGTAACGAAGTTACCGGAGAAGACAGAAGACAGAGGACAGAAGATAGGGAGGCCGTCGGATGCTGGCGCTGATAAAGTCGCGGAGGTGAAAGTTGCTGAGGTTCCTAAGTTGAAGCCTAAGGAATTTTTGGGGAAGAAAAATATTATTGCTCGGCGTGGCGAGGTTGATTTGGAGGAGGTTGAGAAGAAGGTGGGGGAGAAGAAGGTTGTTGAGAAGAAAGTGGGGGATAAGAAAGTAGTTGAGATTCCTAAGAAGAAAGTTGAGGAACCTCCTAAGAAGAAAGTTGAGGAACCTCCTAAGAAGAAAGTTGATGGGATGATAAAGAAAATTTTGACGAGGGTTAGGTCTGGGGATGGGAATAAAAAAGAGGAGAAGAAAAGTAAGCATAGAGAAAAGAGTAAGAAGAAGTCTAAAAAGAAGTCTAAGAAGAAAGATAAGAAGTGATTGTGGGAATTGTTATGATAATTTTATATATTATGATTGTTACTCTTTGTTATGCCATTTGATGTTATTGTGGGGAGAAATGAAAGTGATAAGAAGTTGTTTGGAGATAGAGGGTTGGCTTTTATTGGGAAGAGTTTTGTGACGATGGGGAATTATACTTCTCTTTCTAATCCGATTTATATGGATGTGGCGCGGTCGCATGTTGTTTTGATTTCTGGGAAGAGGGGTTCGGGGAAGAGTTATACAATTGGGACGATGGCTGAAGCGTTGTCGGATTTGGGTGCTGAGGAATCTGGGGATATAGCGTCGCTGATTTTTGATACTATGGGGATTTTTTGGACGATGAAATATAAGAATGCGAAGGATGAGGATTTGTTGGGCGAGTGGGGGATTGAAGCGAAGAATGTGCCGGTTAAAGTTTTTGCGCCGTTTGGTTATTATCAAGAGTATCGAGATAAGGGTGTTGAGGTTGATGCGGAGTTTGCGATTAAGATTAGTGAGTTGGCGCCGACGGATTGGGTAACTTTGTTTGAGTTGAAGTTTACTGATTCGATTGCTGTTTTGATTGAGTCGGTTGTTAGTGAGTTGAGTGAGACGAAGGAGAGTTTTGGGTTTGAAGATATTTATGATTTGATTGGGCGGGCTGAGAATGTTTCGCAGGAGGTTAAGAATTCGACGATGGCTTTGTTTGATGCGGCGAAAACATGGAAGGTTTTTGACGAGGAGAAGGGGACGAATGTTAAGGATTTGGTTTCTGCTGGGGAGACGACGGTTATTGATTTGTCTATGTATGCGTCGCTGGGTTCTTTTAATGTTCGGGCTTTGATTATTGGTTTGGTTTCGAAGAAGATTTTTAATGAGAGGATGGTGGCACGGAAGGACGAGGAGATTCAGGCGGTGCAGCATGGGGTTGATTATATGAGGTATCAGGTTCGGCGGGAGATGCCGTTGGTTTGGATTTTTGTCGATGAGGCGCATGAGTTTTTGCCGAGGGAGGGTAAGACGCCGGCGACGGATGCATTGGTTCAGTTGCTGAGGGAGGGGAGGCAGCCTGGGATTTCGATGGTTTTGGCGACGCAGCAGCCGGGGAAAATTCATAGTGATGCGATGACGCAGGCGGATATTGTTCTTAGTCATCGTGTTACTGCTAAACTTGATGTTGAGGCTTTGAATGATATTACGCAGTCTTATTTGTATAGTTCGATTAGTGATAAGTTGAATGGGTTGCCTCGACTGAAGGGTTCGGCTATTATTCTTGATGATAATTCTGAGAGGATTTATCCGATGAGAGTCCGGCCGAGGTTTACTTGGCATGGAGGCGAAGCGCCGACGGCTATTTCTAAATTTTCGATTTAGACGTCGGCGCTTCGCAGTGCTTTAGTGCTTTAGTGTGTTAGTGCTGACTTGGCGAGGCGGTGGGTTTTTATATTTTAGTTTGATTGTTTTTGTATGTGGAATGTTGAGAACTTGGAAGTTTATCATCGAGCGGTAAAGCTTAGGAATGAATTAAAGAAGGTGGCGTTGAAGTTTCCTAAGTTTGAAATGTATGAGCTTGGGAGTCAGCTTCGGAGATCGGTTGCGAGCATTAGTGCGAATATGTGTGAGGGTGCTTTGACGAAGACTGTTGAGTATTATGTTAGTTATTTGCACAACGCTATTGGGAGTGCGAGTGAGACTAAACATCATATTGTTGATGCTTTTGATAGTGGGTATATTTCGTTGGAGGATAAGAAGAGATATTCGAAAGAGATTGATGAGATTATTAGAATGATTAATGCTGTAATTAGTTTTTTGAAGAAGAGGGTTGAGAAGTTGTAGAGTAATTAGATTTATAAAGAGGGTTTTTGATTGGTTTTGATGGGAGAGACAAGTGTGCCTAATTGTAGAGAAAATCCTAAAGCTTTTTTAGATGGTCTTCTTTCGAATCCTATTGATATGAATGTTTTTAGGACGGAAGATGGAGAGGGTTTTGTTTATAGTGCTATAGAAACTGCTTTGGATGCGCTGAGAACTAGGGATGCTGAAAAATATGTTTCTCAGTTGAACGGTGTTGGTTATGATGTTAAGTGGAAAGCGCCAGTGATAATAGATCCTATTGATTAATTATTTTATTTTAAATTGAGCTTGCCAACGGAATGCGTATGGTTTTATGTCGCCGGCTTTTCTGATTTTGATTTTTCCGATTTTGTTTTTGGTGTTTTTTTTGATTTCATTTAAGACTTTTTCTTTTGTGCCGAAGCCGTGGTAGAAAATTGTTGTTCCTTTTTTTGAGAGTTTGAGTGCGGTTTTTAGGAAGGTGCTCGGCAAATTCGGACGAGGCATTAATATTATGTCTAATTTGCCTAGTGCGTTAGTGTTTGAGTGCGTTAGTGTTTTAGTTGATTTTGGGAGATTGTTGGCGTTGCCTGGGATTAGGGTTATGTAATTTTGAAGTTTGTTTATGGCTATATTTTTTTTGGCTTCTTTGATTGCTTCTTTGTTTAATTCGTTTGCGTAAATTTTGAAGTTGGTGATTTTTTTTGAGAGGAGATGTTTGGCGACGACGATTGGGTAGGGGGCTATTCCAGAAAACATTATTAGAATGTTGTAGGTTTTCTGGAGTGTTTTAGTGTGTTGGTGTTTTAGTGTGTTGGTGCTGAGTTTGGCTATTTCGTCTGCTATTATTTTTCTTTCGTTTGAGAGTCTTGGGGAGAAGTATGATTCGTCGACGTTGAATTTGAATGTGCAGTTATTTTCTTTGTAGGTTGCCTGTTTTGTTTTGATGCCGGCGAGGTGTTTTGTTTTTTGGGTTCTTAGTTTTCCGGAGAAGCCTTCTGTTTTTTCTACTACTGTTGTAACTGTTTTGTTTTGTTTTAGGAATTTTCGAGCTTTGAGTTTTTTGGTTATCCAGAGTGTTCGTCTTGGGAATTTTAGGATTGCGATGTTGCCGATGATGTCTTGAGGAATTTTTTTCATGGTTAACGATGTTTGCGAAATTATTTAAAGTCTTTTGTTGTGGTTTTGTTATGGAGATGAAGGATTCTGAGACAGAGAAGAATTTGCTGAAGGCGTTTGCGGGGGAGAGTCAGGCGAGGAATCGGTATAGTTATTTTGCGTCGGTGGCGAAGAAGGAAGGGTTTGAACAGATTGCTGGGATTTTTTTGGAGACGGCGGATAATGAGAAGGAGCATGCAGAGATTTTTTTTAGGTATTTGGTTGGTGGTGATACTGAGATTGAGGCGAGTTATCCGGCTGGGAAGATTGGGACGACGAAAGAGAATTTGTTGGCGGCTGCCGAGGGTGAGAAGATGGAGTGGGGGACTTTGTATCCTGACTTTGAGAAAATTGCTCGTGATGAGGGTTTTGAGGATGTTGCTGATTCGTTTAAGGAGATTGGCGAGGTAGAGGAGTATCACGAGAAGAGGTATCGGAGGTTGTTGGAGAATGTTTCTAAGGGTGAGGTTTTTCGGAAGGGTGAGAGTGTGATGTGGAAGTGTAGGAATTGTGGTTATGTTCATGAGGGCATTGAGGCGCCTGATGTTTGTCCGGCTTGTAAGCATGCTCGGGCTTATTATGAGGTTTGGGTAGATAATTATTAGAAGGTTTTATAAAGTAACATCGTAGATGTTTCATGCATAAAGTTTCTGCGGAAACTTTATAAAGTTTTAATGTTTGTTTTTGTCGGAGGTTGAAATGGTTGAAAAAATGAGCAATGTTGCTCCGGTGAAGAAAGCTGTTGTGCCGGCTCAGAAGCCTGTTGTTGGGCAGGTTGAGATTGGAGAGAAAAAATCGAAGTTGTGGCTGTGGATTGTTATCGCTTTGGTTGTTATCGCGGTTGGCATAATTGCGTGGTTGTCGATTTAGTGGGTTAGTATGACTTTATTGAAACAGATTTGGAAGTGTAGCGTTTGTGGGAACGTTGTTGAGGTTTTGCATAAGGGGGCTGATTCTTTGGTTTGTTGTGGACAGCCTATGAGTTTAATGGATGCTAAGGAATTGGATGAAGGGAATGAGAAGCATAAGCCGGTGATTGAGGGTAAGAGGGTTAAGGTTGGGAGTGTTGCGCATCCTATGACAGAGGAACATTATATTGAGTGGATTGAGGGGACTTCAGCGACGGGGGGAGTTGCTAAAGTTTTTTTGAAGCCTGGTGATTTGCCCAAGGCTGAGTTTTGTTTTGAGGTTGTTTCGGCTCGTTGTTATTGTAATTTGCATGGGTTGTGGAAGAGTTAAAAGGTTGTTTTTCTTTTATGTTTTATGAAATTGGTTGAAGATATAGAAAAGTTGAAGAGGGGTGAGATTGCTGAGGTTATAGCGGGGCGGTTGAGGGAGTTTGAGGAGATTGGAAAGAAGAGGAAGGATGAGGTTTTTGGGGAGTTGTGTTTTTGTTTGATGACTGCGAATTTTTCGGCTGAGAGGTGTATTGATATTCAGAAAAAAATGGGGCGGGATTTTGGAATTTTGTCGGAGAAGGAGTTGGTTGTCGAGTTGAAGAAGTATGGGCATCGGTTTCCGAATACGAGGGCGAATTATATTTTTGAGGCGCGGAAGTGTGAGGCTGATTTGTGTAATTTGGTTGGGAGTGGAAAAGAGCGACGGGAAAAGTTAGTTAAGTGGGTGAAGGGTTTGGGGATGAAAGAGGCGTCGCATTTTTTGCGGAATGTTGGGTTTAAGGATGTGGCGATTGTTGATTTTCATATTATTGACTTGTTGAATCGGGAGGGGTTGATTAGTTTTAATAGGAAGAAGAGTTTGAGTAAGAAAAAGTATTTGGAGATTGAGAAAATTTTGGAGGATTTGGCGAGGAGGGTTGGGCTTAATCTTGCTGAATTGGATTTGTATCTTTGGTATATTGAGACGGGGAAGGTATTGAAATAGTTATTTTGCTTCCTTAAATAATTTTGGGTTTTCTTTTTTTATGCCTTTTATTATTCCGTCGAATATGATTGTTTTTTTTGTTTTGAGATATAGATATGCGATTGTCGAGGAGAAAAGGGTGCCGAGTGCGTCTACGATTAGGTCCCACATTGTGTCGACGAGTCCGGATTTTTGCATATTGAGTCCGAAGAAGGAGTCTATTGTGAATTCGAAGATTTCCCATAGTGTTCCGATTGCGATTGCGAAAGTGAATGTGAAGATTGCGATTGCCCAGGGTTTGCCTATTATTTTTTGGCGATTGTACATAAAGAAGAGGATTGTGAAGCCGACGAATCCGAATATGATTGCTGAGAATGCGTGAAGAAGAATGTCCCACCACCAGAAGACATGGTAGAAATTATTGACTTCTCCAAGGAAGAGAGATGCGTAGATGAATAGGACGATTATTATTTCTATTTCTGTTGGTAGTTTTATTCGTCTTTGTTTGCTGAAGAGGTAGGGGGTTGTTACTAGGATTAGTGTGAGTATACAGGTGAAAAGAATGGTCCAATTTTTTGGTAGGTCGATTGAAAGATTGCATAGAGGAGTGTGACTGTTATTATTGCGGAAATAAATTGGTAAAGTCTTTTGATTATTTTGTTCATTGTTTTAGTTGGGAAGGAAGCTATAAAAACCTTTTTTGTGTCGGTATTTTATGTCTTATGAGTTTTTGGAACATACGGCGGACGCGCTAAAATTATCTTACAATAATTTTAGGGGTATTCGGTATTCGGTATTCGGTCGCTTTGCTTGTCGGTCGTTGGATAGGAGGAGTTATGACTTATGAATTTTTGGAACATACCGCTGACGTGAAGTTTAGGGCGGAGGGTTCGACGATTGAGGAAATGTTTGTTGCTGCGGCTGGGGCTTTGAATGAGACTGTTCGAGGGGATATTACGATATTGGAGCAAGTGGAGAAGAGTTTTGGGGTTGTGGCGAATGATAAAGAAAGTTTGCTTTATGATTTTTTGGAGGAGTTTTTGTTTTTGCTTGACGCTGAGAATTTTGTTGTTAGTAAGATTAAGAGTTTGGAGGTTGAGGGGAATAAATTGAAGTGTGTCGTCGTCGGTGATGATGCGGATAATTATAAATTTACGAATGATGTGAAGGCGGTGACTTATTCGGAGATGAGCGTGAAACAAGTTTTACGAGATGACGGAGGACAGATGGCAGAAGGCAAAACGAGTGATGGGAGGTGGGTTTGTGAGGTTGTGTTGGATGTGTAGATAGGTTTTTAATTGCGTGAGTGGTTTTGTTTATATGAAATTAAAGAAGGTTTCGGATTTTGAGTGGGAGATTCCCGTCGAGGATGGGATGAATGTGCCGGGGCGGGTTTTTGCGAGTGAGGAGTTGATTAGAGATATTGAGGGGGAATCGGCCGCACGTGGCATACCTTCTAAGGAGGGGACTTCAGAGAAGTTCCATTCTCATCAGGCAAGTTTGGAGCAGGTTCGGAATGTTGCGAGGTTGCCCGGGATTATTGGGGCGAGTTTGGCGATGCCGGATGTTCATCAGGGTTATGGGTTTCCGATTGGTGGGGTTGCGGCTTTTGATTTGGACGAGGGGGTTGTTAGCCCGGGAGGAGTTGGGTTTGATATTAATTGTGGGATTCGGGCTTTGTCGACGGATGTTGATGAGAAGGATTTTATGGCGAAGAGGAAGGAGATTTTGCATTCGATTTTTCGGGCTGTGCCGTCGGGGGTTGGGCGTGGGCGTCGTGGTGGGGTTAGTAAAAAAGAGTTGGATGAGGTTTTGAAGTTAGGATCTGAGTGGGCGGTTAAGAAGGGGTTTGGTGTCGCTGAGGATTTGGAGAGGTGTGAGGAGAGCGGGAAGATGGCTGGTGCGAATCCGGAGTTTGTTAGTGACAGGGCGAAGAGTCGAGGGCTTGGGCAGTTGGGGACGCTTGGTGCGGGGAATCATTTTTTGGAGATTCAGAAGGTTGAGGAGATTTATGACGAGAAGGTTGCGAAGAAATTTGGGATTGAGAAGGGGAAGATTATTGTGATGATTCATTGTGGGTCGAGGGGGCTTGGGCATCAGGTTGCGTCTGATTATATTAAGAGATTTGAAGAAGAGTATGGGGTTTGTGAGATTGATAGGGAGTTGGTTAGTGCGCCGATTGGGAGTAAGTTGGGGATGGAGTATTTGGGGGCGATGGCTTGTGCGGTTAATTTTGCGTTTTGTAATAGGCAGATGATAATGCATTATGTTAGGGAGCAGTTGAGATATTATTTTCCCAATAGTAGTGTTGATTTGATTTATGATGTTTGTCACAATATAGCTAAGGTTGAGGAGCATATTGTCGATGGGGAAAAGAAAAAGGTTTTGGTTATGAGGAAGGGGGCGACTCGGAGTTTTGGGCCGGGGAGAGTTGAAGTTCCTGAGGTTTATAGGAAAGTTGGGCAGCCGGTTATTATTCCGGGTTCGATGGGGACTTCGAGTTATATTTTGGCTGGGACAAAGAAAGCGATGGAGATTAGTTTTGGTTCAACGGCGCATGGGGCGGGGCGGGTTATGTCGAGGCACGAGGCGTGGGATAAGTTTAGTGAGAAGGGGGTTATTGAGGAATTGAAGAGTAAGGATATTGAGTTTGAGGCGGGGAGCAAGAAGGGTATTGTCGAGGAGGCGCCGGGGGTTTACAAGGATGTTGATGAGGTTGTTAGGGTTTCGGATGAGTTGGGGATTGGGAAGTTGGTTGCGAAGTTGAAACCTCTCGCTGTTATGAAAGGTTGAGGAATATTTATAAAGTTGTTTTTTGTTTGTATGGTATGAAAAAGAGGATTGGGATATTTGTTTTGTTGGTTTTTGTTTTTTTGGTT
>Ga0265595_1003322_pt1 | contig 9979 bp, 10 predicted proteins | sample saktaG_15_FD_190148 | JGI IMG/M metagenome (GOLD analysis project Ga0265595, IMG submission 190148) | Saline water microbial communities from Sakinaw Lake, British Columbia, Canada - sak_2013_06_06_50m | ecosystem: Environmental > Aquatic > Non-marine Saline and Alkaline > Saline ... | reverse complement strand
CGCGGGCATTTTTTATCACCTGTGCCTGGTAATCCTGCTTGAACTGGTTCATCTCGTATGTTGCCATCAACAGGCCAAGCAGTGTGCCAAGGTGGTGGTTGCTGGTGGAACCCGGGAAAGCCCTGCTTTTGATCTCTATCCAGAGCTTCTCCATGCCGGTCCCGTCAGCCATGTTGCCGGCGATCACACCGCGCTGCGGACCGAAGAAGGTTTTGTGTGTGCTGCCAGTGATGACGTCGGCTCCCTCGCCGAACGGGGCCTGAAACGCGCCGTAGAGCCCCAGCACGTGAGCCATATCAAACATGAGTATGGGACGGGGGTTCATCCGGCCTGCAAGTTCAGATACAAATTTAACAGGCTCCCTGTATAAAAACATACTCTTTCCGAAGATGATCAACTCCGGCTTTATAGATTCGATCATATCCGCGAGTTTGGTAGTGTCCGCCTTATAAGGATTATCTTTGAGAACGGGAAAATGATAGACGTTCTCCTTACCCGTTTCCAGGTTATCAGCTACGAAGTTGAATAGTGCGCCCATCGGTTGGGCGCTGAGGTGTCCGCCCTTGTTCAGGTCGTTGTTGATAACAGCGCGCATTTTCCTCAGAGGCTGATTAACCGGCTTCTCCCGGTTGAGAAATTTGACAATGCCTTTAAAAACCACCTCGTTGGCCATGTTGCCACTGACCGGCCGCAGCTCAATATTAGTGCAGCCGAAATAATGCTGCAGCTCTTTTCTCAGCTCATCTTCAACATCCCTGATGAAGTCCGTGGCCTGGTAAAAATATATCTCCCTGCCCTTCATAGTCCGGTGCTCGGCATAACGGCCAACAGGGTCCGATATCTCGCACAACTTCACCAGCAGGCTCGGTGTGGATTCAGAGGGTATGAGATTAATGCATTCCCGCTGCCTCCAGATATTGTTGTTAATAGTTCTGTCGACAAGCTTTTCTATCTTACTTTGAAAATCAGCCATGTTATACCTCAGTGGAAGTTTGTATAAAGCATACATGAAGCGATCAGGATTTAACAAACTCAATTTGCGAAAACTGCCCTCCGAATTTATCATATATACGCTTATACCAATGATATTTCCGGAGAACATGGATTGAAATTAGGAAAAGCAGCAGCCTGTTTTGCACTGGTGATTTTATCTGCCGCTGCTATTGTCGGCAGCGCCTGCGCCGCGGGAGGTGATGTAAATCCCAATGCGCCGGTGATTTCGTCGCTGGTGGCTGAGCATATTAGTGTATATCCTCTGGGCAATACCAAGATCACATGTTCCGCCGTTGGCCCACAGGGTATACCTTTGAACTACAGATGGGTTTGCAACGATGGCGTCGTCACTGGAAGCGGGCCCTCTGTAAATTACCAGGCGCCCAGGACATATGGTGATTTTCATATAATGGCCACGGTGGATGACGGCCTGGGCAATACAACCAGCAAGACGGTGACGGTTACTGTAGTTGTGCGCGACCCCTCCAATTGCTGCAGGTAACAGGCGCAATGCATATAAACTGCCGTTTGATTCTATTGTCATTAATATTGATCCCCTGTCTAAATTCCTGCAGTTCTATTAACGCAGTGAGAGTGATCAAGCATGACATACTGGTTACAGAATTCACGGCAGATGCAAAACAAAGCACAGCCACCGTGGAAGGCCAGGCACAGAATACGTTATTATGGCCACTGGAAGGATGCAGAATCTGTGTGACCTTTTATGATTATGATGGCAATAGCTTGGGTGTTTACTCGGATAGCATAAAACGGCTGGAGCCGGGGCAGGTGTGGAATTTCAGGGTTGCGCTCAACGGCGATGATGCATGGAAGGTGGCCAGGTACGATATATCAATATGTAACTGAAAGGAAGCGCAAATCGTTGTGAAAACAGTCGTGTTTGTATATACTGTGTGATGAAGGGGGAAGGGTTGTACAAGTATGGTCATTGGCTCGCCTGCATAGCCTTGCTACTGGTTATAATATCTGCGAGCTGTAACAGGGATAGCGGACTTCAGTTGATCAGTCACGATCTTACCGCAAGGCAATTTACGGGAGACCTGAATTCGACTAAAAGCATGGCAGTTGTTACGGGCATTGCTAAAAACATTGACAATGTTCCGGTGACAGAATGCAATATTACCGTCCGCTATTTTGACGCTGATAAAAATTTAATCGGTGTTTCCTCGGCCTACAAGCAGTTCTTAGAACCAGGGGAGGTGTGGAGTTTTACTGTTCAGTTGACTGCGCCGGACGCATGGAAAGCGCGCAGCTACGACATCAGCAGTGCAAGCCGCTGAGGAGACTTTGCTTTAACGATAGTGTTTAGCTATAATTCAGGTACTGTTAAGTGTGGAGGTTTGTGAAAAAATATGAAAAACACCGGCTACATGTTACTGATCTTGTCCAGTTTATTATTGATCTCAATGGGAGTGCTGTCATGCGGCTCGTCCTCAGCCCCCAGCGCTGGCCAGCAGTTAACCATCCAGAGTTTAACTCCCGTGCAAAATCAGACCCTTCCCGGTGGGACTGTGGCTATCGAGAGCTCTGTGATCAACCCCGGGAACAGTCCTCTTATTTACAAATGGTCGGCGAGCGGCGGTGGATTTGGTGGATCGGGACAAAATAACATCTGGCAGGCGCCGTCGCAGGTAGGTGTGTACGAAATAACCCTGATTGTGGAAGACGGCAAAGGAGGCTATGCCCAATCCAAAACATCGATAACCGTATCGAGCAACAGGGCGCCGGAGATCACAGCCCTATCTGCAAACCCCGTTAACGTGTTGCCGGGTGGTAGCACAGTGATCACCTGCGTTGCCAGCGATCCGGATGGGGATATGGTCAGATATAGCTGGAGCGCCGGGGACGGGACCATCTCCGGGACCGGCAACAGGGTATCGTGGATATCGCCCAATAAAAATGGTGATATCAGCGTCACATGTATGGTCAGCGACGGCAAAGGCGCCGAGGCTAAACAGACAATTTTAGTCAATGTTTCACCATCCAGCAATGAGATTACCATCAAACAGGTCAGGGCTGAGAGCGGAACTGTGTCCTCGACCGGTGATAAGGATACCACCAGGTACAGGGCGGGCGATGATGAAAATAATCTGACATACCGGGCATTTTTCAGCTATGATATCTTCGGCCTGAATAAAACCAATGTCAGGAAGGCCACGCTGAAATTCGGCGCGGGCAGAATAACCGGAGACCCATTTAATGCCCTGGGCGGGTTGCGCCTGTGGAAAGTGAACTATGGAGAAGGTTTGCCCGGCTACAACATTACGGGAGACAATTTCTATTCTACAGGTGCGCTTCTGACCTCCTCCCCGAATGAGATAGATGTTACCAACGAGATAAAAGGACTGATAGCTGCCGGAGCCAGCAGGCTACAGATGGAAGCGCTCTTCTACAGGGCCAGCAATACAAATAATGCCATAGACTACGTCGAATGGCCGGAAGTTAATCTGCTTATAACTTTCGCGCCGTGACCGGAATAAATCAATCAGGAGGTTATTATGAGGGAAAGCAGGTTTATTTACACACTGGTACTTTTAGCGGTAGTCACTTTGACGGTGGTTGCAGCCTGTGCACAGCCGGCCGCGACGCCCACCCAACAGGCGCCCCAGGGCAATTTACCTCCGGTAATTGCCAGTCTGACCGCCGCGCAAAACCAGACTTATCCCGGAGGCACGGTGAATATCCAGAGCGTGGTTTCTGACCCGAACGGGGACATGATTAATTTCAATTGGACGGCCACGGGTGGCGAATTTGTGGAAAATGGTAGAGCACAAACTGACTGGCGTGCCCCCAAGGGTTACGGCAGCTACGAGATCAAACTGACGGTCGATGACGGCAAAGGTGGATCGGCCCAGGCAACAACATCCGTTGCTGTAAGCGCCAACCATGCTCCTACTATCACGAGCCTTTCAGCCGACCCTGCTGCGCTTCAATTCGCGTCCATGGCCACCCTTACCTGTATTGCCAGCGACCAGGATGGAGATCCGGTGCAGTATAAATGGGAGGCCAGGGACGGCACACTGAGCGGAACTGGCAATAAAATATCCTGGACTTCGCCCAGCAAGGGTGGCAACTACAGCGTTTTTGTGGTGGCCAGTGATGGAAAGGGTGCTGAGACCAGGCAGGAGATCGTTATCCCGGTGGCGGCTCCCAGCGGAGTGCAGACCTTCACTTTGATCCCGAAGGAGAGCGGCACAGTCACCTCTGAGGGCGATAGAGATAACAGCATGTTCAGGGCGGGAGACGATGAAAAGAACATAGGCTATCGGGCTTTCTTCAGCTACAATATTTTCCCGCTGATGGGAATGGATATTAAGCAGGCTAAACTTAAATTCATTGACGGCAGAGTGGTAGGAGACGACCCATTCGACCCCGTGACGGGCGTGGGAGGCTACCAGGTGATGCGGATATCCTACGGCAATATCCTGCCCAAGTTCGGCACCGTGGACGGGTCACCTTTTCAGCGATCTGAAGGTTACCTGAACAAGCCGATAGTGGAAGTGGATGTCACACCAGAGCTTATCACCGCTGTGGATAACAGGCTTGAAAAGTTCCAGGCTGAAGCTGGTTTTATGAAGCGTTCCTTCAACGGTAACAACATTGCTCAGTACGTACAGTGGCAGGACGTTGTGCTGGAGGTCACTGCTTCAGCAAAATAAGCGCTTAATTCCAGCGCAGCGCATATAGGCATATATCAGGGCGGCCGTTCGGCCGCCCTGTCTGCCCGGTTTTGACTTGTTTTAAATCCGGTGCTACAGTATATAGTAAATTAGCAGTCTAAAGTGGAGAGTGCTAAAAAATGAGCAAGGCTGCTTATAAAAGACGAGATGCTGTCTTAAAGATCATAGTCAGTGAATATATTGCAACGGCAATCCCGGTGGCGTCGGAGGCCCTTCTGCGTCATCACAGCCTCGGTGTAAGTCCCGCTACCATAAGGAATGACATGGCCTCCCTTGAGGATGAGGGTTATATCATCAGGCCGTACACATCGTCGGGCAGTGTGCCTCTGGATAAGGGCTACCGGTTTTACGTTGAAAATATATCCGGGCACATGGATCTTCCGGGTGATGAGCAGAAACGCATCAGGCACCTGTTGGATGCTGCCGTTGACGAATATGACAGATTGCTGAAAATGGCTGCCGGCGTGATGGCGCGCCTGGTGGGAAATGCGGCCATCGTCACTTTCCCCAAATCCGCTGAATGCAGGTACAAGCACCTCGAGCTGATTTCCTTGCAGCAGTATGTTGCCATGATGGTGCTGATATTGGGTAATGCGGTGCTGCGCAGGCAGACTATTCAATTTAATGAGCCTTTCGAACAGGAGCAGCTGAGCCAGGCAGCCGTAAAATTCAACAGGGAATATGCAGGCCGGACGCGCAGTCATATCGCTGCCGCCAAGCTGGAGCTGACCCCGCTGGAGAAAGTGGTTTCCGATACCATCAGCGATGTTATGGCCGGGGAAGACGCTATTGAATATGAAAGTTCATATTTTGAAGGCCTGCGCTTGATGCTGGAACAGCCCGAGTTTGTTCAGCGCGAACGGATGCTGGGCGTGCTTGAGCTGATGGAAGCCAAGGGCTGGCTGAGGGATGTCATAGATTGGCAGGTTACCGATGAAGGGGTCAAGGTTATCATCGGCGGGGAGAACCGTGAGTCCGCCCTGCATGACCTTAGCCTTGTATTCAGCAATTACGGCGTACCCGACCAGGTGCAGGGCGCGGTCGGGATTATCGGCCCCAAGAGAATGGACTACTCGAAGGCCATTTCCACCGTGAATTACATTTCGGGACTTCTAAGCGAACTGATTACCAGGGTTTGCCGGGAAGACAGATAGTTATTTGAATCAGGAGGCTATTTTGGCAGAGGAACCGATTCAGCAGGACCAGGATAATATCGATGACCTGAAAAACGCCCTGGCAGAGGCGGAGGAAAAGGCCAAAACCTATCTTGCTGATGCTCAGAGGGAGAGGGCCGACTATCAGAACCTTAAGAAGAGGACAGAGCTGGAGAAACAGGAGTATCAATTGTGGGCCAATGCTGAAATGATGAGGCTTTTGCTTCCCGTTGTAGACGATATGGAACGCGCTTTCAATATGGTTGACCCCAAGTTTAAAGACTCGACCTGGGTCGAAGGCTTCAGGATCATTCAGCGAAACCTTCAGGATATCCTGAAGGCGCACGGCTGCGCAGCAATCGAATGCGTAGGCCAGCCTTTCGACCCCAACTTTCATGAGGCGGTAGCTTATGACGAAGGGGGGGAGGGAATGGTCGTCTCCGAGCACAGGAAGGGCTATACCATGAAGGATAAGGTGCTCAGGGCCGCCCAGGTAACGGTCGGGAACGGAAACCATGCCGAAAGCAAACCAAAACATCATAAAGCACCGGACGAGCAAACTGCTGAATAATCGATTTTAATAAATATAATCTGGACATTAGGAGGATAAAATGGGTAGAACAGTAGGCATAGATCTTGGAACAACGTTCAGCCTTGTGGCGACGATGGAGGGCGGAGAGCCTGTAATCATCACCAACCGCGAAGGCGAGCGTTTGACACCGTCGGTGGTAGCGGTGGATAAAAAAGGTGAGAGGCTGGTAGGTCTGCTTGCCAAGAGGCAGGCTATTACCAACCCCGAGAATACCATCTTCAGCATCAAGCGGCTGATGGGACGCAAGTACAAGGACCCTGAAGTTCAGAACGATATCAAGCGGCTGCCCTATAAAATCGTTGAGGCGCCGAACGGTGATGCCAGGGTTATGATGGGCGGCAAAGATTACAGCCCTGCCGAGATATCGGCCATGATCCTGCAGAAGCTGAAGCTGGATGCCGAGGCTTTCCTGGGCGACAAAGTAACCGATGCCGTGATCACGGTCCCTGCATACTTCAACGACAGCCAGAGACAGGCGACCAAGGACGCCGGCACCATTGCAGGGCTCAATGTTATCCGCATAGTCAATGAGCCCACGGCGTCGGCGCTGGCCTACGGCCTGGATAAGAAAAAAGAGGAAATGATCGCGGTCTACGACCTGGGCGGCGGTACCTTCGATATATCCATCCTGGAGCTGGGTGAGGGGACATTCCAGGTCAAATCGACCAATGGCGACACGCACCTCGGCGGCGATGACATAGATCTCAAGGTCATGGATTGGCTTACCGATGAGTTTAAAAAGGAACAGGGCATAGATCTGCGGCAGGACAGGATGGCCCTGCAACGTTTGAAGGACGCGGCGGAAAAGGCCAAGAGGGAGCTTTCCACCGTCGGGCAAACAGAGATCAACCTGCCATTTATAACCGCCGATGCTTCCGGACCCAAGCACCTCAATATCACGCTGACCCGCGCCAAGCTGGAGCAGCTGGCATCTGACCTGTTGGAGAAAAGCATCGAGCCGTGCAAGAAGGCGCTGGCGGATGCCGGCCTTACGGCTGCCCAGGTTACGGATGTTATCCTGGTGGGCGGCCAGACCAGGATGCCCAAGGTACAGGAGATCGTGCGCCAGTTCTTCGGCAAGGAGCCCATCAAGGGCATCAACCCGGACGAAGCGGTAGCGCTGGGCGCGGCCATCCAGGGCGGTGTCCTCAAGGGGGATGTCAAGGACATCCTGCTGCTCGATGTTACCCCGCTAACACTTGGTATCGAGACACTTGGAGGTGTAATGACGCCGCTCATACCCAGGAACACCACTATCCCCACTTCCAAGAGCCAGGTGTTCAGCACGGCTGCCGATAATCAGCCAAGCGTGGAGATTCATGTCCTGCAGGGCGAACGCCCGATGGCAGGGGACAACAAGACCCTGGGCAGGTTCATCCTTGACGGTATTTTGCCCGCTCCGCGCGGCGTGCCGCAGGTCGAGGTAACCTTTGATCTCGACGCCAACGGTATCCTCAATGTCCGCGCTCAGGACAAGGGCACGGGCAAGGAGCAGAAGATCACCATCACCGCATCCAGCGGCCTGAGTAAGGATGAGGTGGAAAAAATGCGACGTGAAGCTGAAGCACACGCCGCCGACGATACGCGCAAGAAGGAAGAAGTTGAGACTAAGAACGTGGCTGAAGCTACCGTCTACTCTGCCGAAAAGACTATACGCGAATATGGCGATAAGATTCCAGCCGACCTCAAGAGTGAGGTCGAAGGAAAGATAGCGGCTACCAGGTCAGCTTTGCAGGGGACTGATGTGAGCTACATCAAGAGCTCGCTGCAGGCGCTCAACGAATCCATGCAAAAAATTGGGGCGGCCGTATATCAGAAGACCTCTCCGCCGCCCGGCGGAAGCCCCGGCGGCCAGGATAGTTCACAGGATACGGGTTCGCCTCCCCCTCCCAGGGATGACGGGACCGTGGAAGGCGAATTCCGCGAAGTATAGGTGCGTGTTTGATTACAGAGGCGGTGGATGTACATCCACCGCCTTCTTTTTTCCTGCAGATCTCACAGGAAGTGATGCGGCTTTGAGTTGCATTGACACTCCAACGTAATAGCTTATAATATGTGGAACACTATTGATTAGGGAGGTTTTCATCTGATGGCAAGCAAGAATTTCGCAATGAGCAATGTGACCAAGGCAGTACTCGCGATTTTTGCCGGTGTTTTATGTATATTCTGGTTCGATATGGCAAGGTGGATAATCGGCATCTTCCTAATCGTATGGGGCATACTGACACTGATCGAGCGCTAATACCCGGGAGCAAAGGCGGCCTCGTTTATACCTGTCGTTGGCCGCGGGCGGTGGTTTGTGTTCTATTGCGGCACTTGTGGCTTCAGCTATAATGACTGGGCAGGTGTTTTTTACCCTGAGGGACTGGCCAGGAAAAGCTGGCTGACCTATTATGCCCGGGAATTCAATGCGCTGGAACTGAACTCCACTTATTATGCTTTGCCGGGCCTGGTTACCATGGAATCCCTCGCCAGTAAAACCGGGGATGGATTTCTTTTCTCCGTCAAGGCTAACCAGGAGATGACCCATGTACGTGAGAGCGGGGAGGAAGCCAGCCGGGCTTTTATACGCATATTACAGCCGCTGGTTGAGGCCCATAAACTGGGGTGTTTGCTGGCTCAATTTCCCTACAGCTTCGGCTTTAATTCCGCTAACCGGGATTACCTGCACAGGCTGGGCGATTGGCTACAAGGGTATCCGCTTGTCATCGAGTTCCGCAATGCAGCCTGGCTTAACAGCGAAACTCGTGACTGGATGATGACCCGGCATATCGGTTTCTGCTGTGTGGATGAGCCGCAATTGCCTCGACTGATGCCCCCCGTGGCCGAGGTTACCAGTGAAAACGGTTATATCCGGTTCCATGGCAGGAATGCTGCCAAGTGGTGGCAGCATGAACAGGCCTGGGAGCGCTATGATTATTCCTACAGCCGCCAGGAGCTTGAGCAGTGGCTCCCCAAAATACAGCTGGTAAGCGGAGCCGCTGAAAACACGTTTATTTTTGCTAATAATCACTGGCGCGGACAGGCTGTGGATACTATCAGGCAGGTACGCTCAATGCTTGACCAGCTTGTCACGTGAATTAGCGTAATATAGAATAGTTGCCTGTACGGTACGAAGCCGGGGCGCTCGTACTGTGTAAGCAGGTTAAAACATGGAGAGCAGTTGCCGGCAATAAAAGGTTCACAAAAACACATAGCATGGTGGTACGCTATCGTATTCCTCGGTATTATAGCGATATTGCTGGTACTGGATATCGTAACCAAGGAATGGGTCCGTGCCAATCTTACGCCGGGAGGGGCATTGCCCGAGATGTGGCGGTTGAATATCGTGCATGTGCAGAATACGGGATCGGCTTTTGGCCTGTTCACCAACCAGGCTTTCCTTCTCAGTCTCGTCGCTATCGCCGGTCTGGTGGTGCTGCTGCTCTTTTTCAGGTACCTCAAAGACCTTGGATTTTTAGGCGGCCTGGCTCTGAGCCTGATCTTTGCCGGGGCGTTCGGCAACCTCATAGACAGGCTGAGGTTCGGATACGTCACTG
>Ga0265595_1003320_pt1 | contig 9991 bp, 7 predicted proteins | sample saktaG_15_FD_190148 | JGI IMG/M metagenome (GOLD analysis project Ga0265595, IMG submission 190148) | Saline water microbial communities from Sakinaw Lake, British Columbia, Canada - sak_2013_06_06_50m | ecosystem: Environmental > Aquatic > Non-marine Saline and Alkaline > Saline ... | reverse complement strand
CAAAGCGATGGAAAAAATAAATAACAAAGGGGTCTCTGTAATTGAGATTTTGAATATCAATAACGCCGGTGGCTGGATAAAAATAGTCAGAGACATCAGAAACCATTGGATCTGGCAGGACCCAAAAAGGCTTCAGTGGTGGATCGACCTGATTTTTATGGCAAATTTCGAAGATAACAAAGCAATGATTAGTGGCCAATTAGTTGAAATCCAACGCGGTCAGTTGATGTGGTCTCAACGCTCCCTTGCCGCTCGATGGATGACTACCCCAAAGACGGTAAGAAAGTTCCTCCGACTGCTTGAAAGTGAACAAATGGTGGTCATAAAAACCATCGAAAATGGCCTTCGCCAGAATGCACCGAGGTGTCCCCGTCTAACGATCTGTAATTATGATAAATACCAGAGTGTTGTCCCCGCGGATGACTCCTTGGGTGACTCCTTGAATGACCAACAGAGAAGAAATAAAGAACTTAAGAAAAAGAATACTATGGGGTTTTTAACCCATTCTGAAGAAAAAAAACAGGTAAATGGATACGAATCTTTTATCGATCAATTTAACTCAGTAAAAAAATCCAGGTTCGCATACAAGGACTCAAAAGCCCGTCGTCAATACCTTTCGCTGATCCATGCAGGTTATTCCACCGATCAAATGATCAAAGCCCTGCAAAACTTCATGCGGGACCAGTACCATATCGATACAGGCTTTAAGCACCTCACACCCGAATTCATCACCCGCTCCGATAAAATCGAAAAAGGCCTCAATATGACCTGCATCCCAAACAACCGAACCGTCGACTTCTTCAAACCCTAAACATTGTCATTGCGAGGAACGAAGTGACGAAGCAACCTCATACCGCCAAACATCAGCTACAAACCCCAAACCCGAAACCTGAAACATGAAACACCATCGTACAGCCGCAATTCATTGCGGCTCACAACCCGACTCCAAGCTCCCTCCCCAAGCCCTCGACCTTGAAGAAGCAGTATTAGGAGCTTTGATGCTTTTTGGGGATATCGTGGATGGAGTGCTTACCAGGTTGAAACCAGAGGTTTTCTATAAAAAAGCCCATCAGTTGATTTTCAAGGCTATCATGACGCTTAATTTCCGGGGCGAAAATATTGATGAACTCACGGTGGTATCTGAATTACGCAAATCTGGCGAACTCGACCTGGCAGGAGGGGTGTACGGCATCAGCCTCTTATCGAACAAGGTTACGAATGCAGTAATGATTGACCAGTATTGTCTGATCCTGATCCAGCAGTATATCAAGCGTGAAATCATCTTCTCCAGCAACCATGCGATCAAAGAAGCTTACGAAGACACCACGGATGTGTTTGATATGATAGATGCCTTTGAGTCAAGGTGGGAGAAGACTCGTGAAATAGTCACTTCCGGTTCCCAGGTCAAAACCATGGATTATTTGGTCAATCAGGCGATGGTGAGATGCAAGGAACGCGAGAGGCTTCACCGGCAAGGTCGCTGTGTCGGGATCCGTACAGGACTCCTGGATCTTGATAAAAAGACCGGAGGTTGGCGAAATAGTGACCTCATCATCATGGCCGGAAGGCCGGGGATGGGCAAGACTGCGATGATGCTCTTCTTTGCGTTGTCTGCCGCAGAGTCAGGGGTGCCGGTGTGTATCTATTCACTGGAAATGGCGGGAGTGAATTTAATCGATCGGTTGGTCATGGCGGTGTGTAATATAGACCAGAAACGATTTAAATCCGGAGCCATGAGGGAGGAAGACTGGCTGGAGATCAACAAAGCCGAAAAGCGATTACGAAATCTTCCAATCTACGTGGATGATAACCCGGTGGTATCCATTCGGTACATCCGAAGCCACGCCAAAGGCATGAAGAGAAAAGGGAAGTGCGGACTCATCCTGGCCGATTACCTTCAGCTGGCCGATGTCTCTTCGGGTGAAAAGAACCGCAACCGCGAGTGGGAGATAGGCCAGGCCTCCCGAATGGCAAAGATAACCGCCAAAGACCTCGATGTTCCCTTCATCCTGTTAAGCCAGCTCAACCGCGAATGCGAGAAACGCAGCGATAAAAAACCAATGCTTTCCGATCTCCGCGAATCCGGGGCCATCGAACAAGACGCCGACCAAGTCATCCTCGTCTACCGCCCCGCCTTCTATAAACTAACCGGAATAAACGGAGAAGACCTCACCGGCTTGGGCCAACTCCTCATCGAAAAAAACAGAGAAGGAAGCACCGGCGAAGTCAAGTTCCAGCACAACGAATCCCTCACCAAAATCACCCCCTACGATCCATTCTCCGAACAAATCCCATAAAAACACCCAAAACACCATTTATCCATTTTTCAGCTGATTTTTATATCCGAAATCCATAGATAGATTAAGAAATATTTTACTTTATCCTTGTTTTGATATACACAATATATTATCTTTGCATCAACAGTACTCGCCACGCTTCTCGTTAGATCAGCGTACCAGGGCGAGTCTTTTGCTTTTTATACTTTCCATCAGTATGCTCAAAATCTTTTTCTATATCTTTACAATAAACATCTTCACTTGCTGATATGTATAATAAATCACCTATAAAAATTCAGGATCAAATAAGTCTTTTAAAAAAAAGAGGACTGCTTGTAAGAAATGATTCATTCGCTGAAACCCAGTTAAAAAACATAAGTTATTATCGATTAGCTGGATACTGGTGGCCAATGCAATTTGACAAGGCGAATCATTTATTTAAGGCCTCAAGTACTTTTGAGGATGTCATAGCCTTGTATAACTTTGATCGTGAACTGAGATTATTTGTTTTCAATATCCTGGAACGCATCGAGATTGCTTTGCGTACAAAGATGATATATCATCTTTCAATCGAACTGAGTCCTTGGTGGTTCGAAAATATATCATATTTCAAGAATCCTGTTTCTTTTAAGGATACCCTGGATAATATTGATAGAGAGTTAAAAAATACGAGGGAGAATTTTATCAATCAGCATTATCAGAAATATTCAGGAGATACCAGGCGGCCTCCTGCATGGAAAACATTGGAGATCGTTAGTTTTACAACCTTATCTAAATTATATTCAAACATTAAACCAAGTATTTATTCCCCGGACATAGTTGCAGCAGAGTTTAATACAGCTAACCGAACTTATTTGAGAAGCTGGTTGTTGTCACTTTCCCAGATTAGAAATATTTGCGCACATCACGGTCGGTTATGGAACCGTAACCTACCAGGTCGTCCAAGGTTGTTAAAAAAACCACCAGCTCCTTGGATAAGAATCGTTCCCGCTGTGAACCAGCATCACATGATTTATATTCACCTATGTTGTATGAAATATCTTGTTGATGCAATAAATCTTGGAGATAACTATTCCTCCAAACTTTCTGGGTTGCTCACAAAATATCCTTCAGTAGATCTAAATGCTCTTGGTATTCCTAAGAGTTGGCAATCTGAACCACTCTGGAGAATAAAGTGATTCTCAATAAAGCTCAAATTCAGGAATTAAAGGCGAGCACCGTTGAGAATATAAATCTATGAATTTCCCAGCTACTAAACCATCCTCAACGTTATCCAACGAACCCTCTCCATCTATTAATCAGAGTTCCATCCCGCCAACCCCTCCCTCCGGCAGGGCAAAGTCAAAATCCAACACAATCTCCCTGCTCGAACCCTGCCTCCGGTACCGGTTGGCTCGCAAACCAATTTGGTAAGCAAACCAGGATCCGGCCACACCCTTGCTGCTCATTCTTCGCAGCTGCAGTAGTGACCGTATTGTCACTGCAGCGCGATTTTGGCACCATTATTTATGTCCCTGATCTAAACTGATACCAGTAAACGGCAAAAAACGATGCCACCCCAGGGCGATAGTCAACATACCAGGATTTCATAGAACTGGTACCGCTGACATTTTTCTTCTATCTGGGACACAGCAACTATTGGGTAGCACCCACAATAGAATAATACCAATAATCGCCACCTTTCTTTACATTCCCACCGTGGCTGTTTAACCATTATCCGGCATCTGGCATCTAGAATCCAGAATCTAGGATCCAGGACCAGGATCCAACATCTATCAGCCCATATCCCGTATCCCGTATCTCGAATCCCATATACCGCTTCCCGTATCTCGAATCACGCATCCGGCATCCGGCTTCCGTTATCTATCATTCATTCCCAAGCAACCAACCTTCCCACCTCCAACCGCCACCGTCTGTCACTCAGAGCTCCATCCCGCCAGCCCTGTCACCGGGTCTATGTTAACATAATGCATTTTATAAAACAAAGGGCTGCGACAACTGGTAGCCACCTGAAATCCCAGCTGGCGCAACCCTTCCGACCCCCATCCAATCCCAACCTTGATCCTCTTTGTCTTATAAAGGCACTATGTTAAATATCCCCGGACTCGTTTCGCCACTTGATCTGAATCCCCAAGCCTCCGGTCGTCCCCTTCCCAAAACCTCCAGCCGTTCCACCAGCATACTCCACCGCCAACCCGTGCTTGCACCACCGGTTGGCTTGCCAGCCTCCACCAAAACTCCATCAACTACGGGGGCCGCTTCGCGGCGCCTCCGGCGCCACTCACCCGCCCCCACCTTCGGCCGCCTCCGGCGGCCACACCCTCAGGTATAAGTTGGCATTAATTCCCTATCAAAACAACAATATGTTATGTTAATAATATTATTTGGAATAAAATGATATTTGCACTATTTTTGTTAAAACAAACAGTATATGGTCCATTCGAATAATATATGTTTGGTAATATATATGTAGTAGTCTAAATAATGCTTTTGCTTCATTGGTCAATGGGATTTTTGGATTGCCGGGTCACACAACGCGAATCCCTAAATGAGTCACGAATAGAAGTGAAATGCTCAGACAAATCTTCATCTACGTCTTCCGGTACATCTGACGAATTTCCAATACAATACTATTCCTCTTTCGAAGACTACTGGCGTTCGTTTGTTTTTGATCCAAATTGGTTTACGACTGTACCTATTTACATTCACCCTGCATTGAAAGAAAGAATACAGTCCAGTATCTACAGGGTCCCTCTAAAGGAACTTGCGTCCTCAGAAATCTCGTGCCTTGATAAATGGAAAACTTACCTGCATTTTCGGATCCAGAAATCTTAGAGAATAGTTAACGCTGTTGTATGAATTTCTTTATACAAGTCATCTACTCACCTTTCGTACCCTCACGACTCTTCTTGCCGCCAACTTCCTGTCCATACATACATACCGTAGCGCATCAATCGCGTGATTGAACTTATCCACCGGTTGGTTCATGGCGTTGCCCATAGCATCTTCTTTCCATTTGTAGTTCTTCAGCTCCCTGATCAGGTTGACGGATCGTTTGGTCACTTTGATCCGGAATCGTTTCAGAATGTCGATACCGGTGATGATACTGTTGGCGCCTTTGTATGTGGGCCGAATGTTGTATCCCTCCCTTCGAATTTCATAGATGCTCTGGGGCTGGTTGTCAGCAACTATATCCTCTCCTTTGCTTATAGCTTGTTCCGAAAGGGATAGCAGGATATCTCGGGTCGTCAGTCCCCGACTATACACCAACTCATCTGCCCAGATCTCTCCGCCGCACATTCCGACTCTTACAATAACAGTTGGATCGTTGGTAAACCCGAAATCCATGCCGTAGGAGATCCAGTCGCAGTTTTCTGGGAATTCCTCAGCCGGTTCCCAGTTTGTGAAGACCAATCCTTTGATCTGGCCGATCTCTCCCATACCGTAAATTCGCCAGTAGTTCTCATCAATTGCTTTCAGGTTCTCAATCTCTTTAATGACTTCTTCTGGCAGGAACTTAATGTTGTCCAGATAGGTGGAATGAATGAAGGTGCAATCTTCCCGGGGAATGACGGTTTCATAGAGCCAGTGTTCATCCATAGAAGGGTTGTAGTCAATGAAGATCTGCTTTTCGGTACGCATCGATAATTGGATCCAGTCCTCCAGGGAGAGTTCATTGGCTTCATTCAAAAAGAGGTAGGTCCGTTTTGCGCCCCGCTTCTTCTGGGGCTGGTCCAGACTCATAAATTCAACCAGGTTGTCATTGAGCATATAGGTATTCTCGGTCTTGTTATGGTTCCCTTGATCATACAGGTCATGAGTCCTTAGGATATCAAAAAAGTCACGCATGGCGGTAGCCCGCAAGGCCGGCATGCTCTTGCGCACAATTGAGAATACCTGGTTCTGTTCTTCAAATGCCTTGACCAGAATCAGCAGTTGAAGGATCGAATAGGTCTTCCCCGACCGGCTCCCACCCTGGTTGACCACAATCTTGGTCCTCGCCCGAAAGTTCTTCTCAAATACAACCGATACCGGAACCCGTTTCTCCATAATCAACGCACAGTCAACTTTTTATCGTAATTCTTAATTCGTAATTCTTAATTCCTCATTCCTCCTTCCTTCCAGAGCCAACTACTTCAAACGTTATTTTAGTCACCTGCTCCTCCGTACTCTCAACCTCCACCTGCGTCCTCTGCAGCTTCGGCCGGATGTACTCCTGGAGTGCAGCCCATAGATCAACCCTTTCCTTCGACTTCATCTTCAACAGGTCTTCATCCAATGTCTCATCCAGCATCGCCAACACCTTTTCAATCCGCTCCTTTTGTTCCGATGTGACTTTATTTTTGGATCCCTTTGGCTTCCCCGGGTTCCCATGACCAAACTGGCCGTTTGTTTTTCTCCCTTGTGCTTTCATTTTACTAACTCTATATGTTTATTACTTGTATTGTCATTGCGAGGAGGTGCGCCTTCGGCGCACCGACGAAGCAACCTCCGTAATACACCGTATTATACGGTATATCAATAATTTAACTACAAAAACGTCTTACCCATTTCAAATCGCGCATCGCGCATCCCGTATCTCGTATCTCTATAAACCAGCTTCTCTATCGCGCTCACACTTATCTCATATTCCACACTCAAATCCAGCTTGATGTCAATGTAGGTGCGCCCCGACTTTGCATATTCGAAGTATAGTGCACGTACCAACCATTTTTTTGCTGATCCTGGGGGGAGCAAGCCCATTCTGACCAGGTTTTCTACCTCCAATCCGAAATTTTCCCGGATATCCTCAATTATTTTTTGTTCCTGTTTCGTCATTTTTCTTCCGTTTTTCGCGTAATACACTACGTAACATACTAAGATACAACAAATTGCCAAAGTTTACGACGTTTTCTGATGGGTCACTGATACTTTTGTTTCGTTTAGCACTCTTTAGGTATGAAAGTCTTCTCTACGCCCACAATTCCTTTCTCTGTTTCCCAGGTTGATGAGTTTTCCGGGATCCTCCACAAGGTTGTGGTTGCCCAGACCGGAAAAGTGAAGTCCTACTTTGAGATGATTGATGCCACTACGCTCTCCCAGATTGAATCGTTGGGCAATGCCCGTGAAAAGGGGGTGAAGGCGCGCTTCGGTCATCCCAATATGTGCAGCTCTTCGTTTGGGACCTACATTGGCCGGTTCCGGAATTTTAAAGTAGATGAGGGTTCGGTGCATGCAGATCTCCACTTGGATGAGATCTGCAAGGAATCTCCTTCAGGGAATCTCTATGACTATATCATCAAAATGGCGAAGAATAATCCGGATATGTTCGGAGCCTCCATTGCTTTTGTACCGGGGAAACCAGAGGCTACGGATGCGGAATTTCCCTCTACACGAATTGATGAGTTGCTGGCTACCGACCTGGTCGATGACCCTGCGGCGACAAATTCGCTTTTTGCGGTGGATGCATTCGCTTTTCAGGCTACTACCTTTCTTGACGCCAATCCGGGAATCGCTTCACTGCTTGCCTCAAAACCCGAATCTATCATTGAATTCATGCTCAAGTATTATTCAAACAACGATATCATGAAAAAAGAAATGTTCCAGCGTTTACGTAATCTGTTCAACACAGGTGAGATTACGTCTGAAGTGGTCTCTGCTGAGGTGACCGAGTTAGAGAAAAAGTTTGATGAGTCTTCTGCCGCCCTGGGCGAGATCTATGCAGATGTCCTGGAGAAGGTTCGGAAAAATCCTGTCTCTGCCCGCAAGTTTGATTTTGTGGCTGAAACACCGGCCGGTTCTGATTCGGTCCTGGCTGCCATCGAGGTTACTACCAATCTTTCATTGGAGAAGATGTTTGAAGATCTGCGTACTGTTGTTTTCGGTCAGCAGGCCCATATCTCAAACATGGTGGAGTACTACAACTCGGTGGTCGACAGGTTGCAGTCTGATCATCTGGGTGAGGCTGAAACCTTGAATCAATCCATCACCGACCACCAGAACGAGGCCTGTACGTTGAATCAGAAAATACAGGAACAGGATCAGTCAATCCAAGAGCAGAAGATACAACTCACAAGCTTCAATGAACAGATCGTCTCCCTGCAGTCTCAGGTCTCCACCCTTACCGACAAACTCAAAGCTGCTCCCACATCTGTCGACTCCATCGACCCTAAACTCTCGATCGCAAAAAAAGAGGAATCCTTTGGTAAAAAGCTCCTGGCTCAAATGCCCGGCCAGCTCAAAGAAAAGCTAAGTACCGCCGCCATGAATAGCGGCTCTGTCAATGACAACGCTAATTCGTAAAGACGCGGCATGCCGCGTCTCATAGTTTCGCAAAGGCATGCCTTGTCTCATTGTTAACTTAAAACACAACCGATCCATGTCAAACATCTTCGCCCACAGCATCTCCCCCTCTTTCACAAAGGATAACATCCGTGAGTTTTTCCTCACCCCCTTCTTCTTGGGAGAGGACATCCGGGGAGCCATCACGGTTCGCACTGATATCAAAGGAACCGAGAAACTCAATATGATTTCCCGCCCCAATTTCATCACCAAGCCCAAGGTGGCTTCAGGTTTTAACCCGATTGGTGAGTTTACGCTCACTCATCCTTCCATCACGGTGCATCCGATGGCAATGGAGTTTGAGCAGAATGCCCGGGCCTTTTGGGGGTCTATCCTTGAACAGTTGCTGGCTTCAGGTTACAAGGAAGATGATATCGAGCAGATGAAGGAGCCGGATGTTTGGAATAAGATTATGTTACCGATTGTGGCTCAAGCTGGCCAGCAGGATCTAATCCGGCAGATGTTCTTTTCTGATCCGGCAAAGGAAAGGTTTGAGAATGGGGTTCCCAATGGAACATTGGATGATGACTTTTCGGGGTATACAGGCTTCATGACACATTTCCTGAATGATCTCTACAACGGGATTATACCTTCAGCTCAACACGTGAAGATTGCAACTTCTGTTACAGGGGTTAAGGCGGAGAAAACACTGACCTATGCAGCGAATAGCGACGTCTTGATAACGGTAACCATAAACGGGATTGACTATTCGCAGGTCTATTCGACAAGCTCTGCGGCTACAGCAGCGGCTTGGTTGGTCTCTCATAAGGCGGCAATTGAGGCTCGGGGTGGGTTGAATGGGGTAACGGTGTCCAATCCTTCAGGCGGACAAATCAAGGTGGTGAGTAAGTATTGCGGGCAGTTATTCTCTTTTTACGCGGTTTCGGATGGGAATGGCCAGTTTACCCTGACTAATGAGGTGGCTCCGGTTAAGCCAGGCCCGATGGCTTCCGATGAGGCGGATGCTACATTGGAAGCGATGATCGATGGGGCTCGTCCTGAGATGCATGAGTTCCCACTGGTCTTTATGGTCACGCGTTCGATCTGGCGCAACCTGGTCCATTCAATCAAACGGAAAACAGGCGACTTGCCTCTTACAATGCTACTTAATGGGATGAACGTTCCCTCTTATGAAGGTTACCCGGTACTGATCCGGCCCGACTGGGATACCTGGATCGCAGGCTATCACAATGGAATCCATCCCCACCGGGCAATCTTCACCACCCAGAAGAACCTGATTTTCGGCACTGACGGCATGATGGACCAAGAAGACATCGAAACCTGGTATAACCCCGATCTCCAGATGCGCCGCTACCGTGTCCAATACAAAGCTCAAACCGCATACCTGCATCCCGAACTGGTGGTACTCGCAGGATTCGGTGACTGACTCATTC
>Ga0265595_1003319_pt1 | contig 9992 bp, 12 predicted proteins | sample saktaG_15_FD_190148 | JGI IMG/M metagenome (GOLD analysis project Ga0265595, IMG submission 190148) | Saline water microbial communities from Sakinaw Lake, British Columbia, Canada - sak_2013_06_06_50m | ecosystem: Environmental > Aquatic > Non-marine Saline and Alkaline > Saline ... | reverse complement strand
CAGTGGTAGAACGCTGTCCTGATAAGACAGAGGTCGAAGGTCCGATTCCTTCCGCGCCCACCAGTTTGTTGAAGTGGGCTTTAGCCCCCTTTTTATTAATGGAATAATAATTAAAAAAAATAATATGACATTTATACCAAAAACGTACACAGTAGAAAGCGTAACGTCCGGGCATCCGGATAAAGTTTGCGATCAGTTTTCAGATGCAATTTTAGACGAATGCCTAAGGCAGGATCCTTTTACAAGGGCCGGGATAGAATGTTTTGGCAACCACGGGCTTTTAGTGATTGGCGGCGAGGTCACAACAAAAGCTAATTTTAATGCAGAAGAGATTGCGATGAAAGTTTATAATGACATAGGATATAAAAAAGAAATGAATGTAATTACCGGTATAATAAAGCAGTCGTCGGATATCGCGCAGGGAGTTGATACTGGCGGAGCAGGGGATCAGGGGATTATGTATGGATATGCTACAGATGAAACTCCAGAGTTCATGCCTTATGCTATTGTAAAAGTTCACGCTTTGGCAAAGGGATTGGAAGATTTGAGAAAAGTTGGTGGAATCTCCTGGTTGAGGCCGGACGGCAAGACACAGGTTACAATAGAAAACGGGAAGGTAAAAATTGTTCTAGTAAGCACTCAGCACAGCGAAGACGTGTCTAATGAAGAGATAAAGCGAACGTTAACAGAAAAATTAATAAAGCCAATCATGGGAGATATATCGGGCGTGGAAATTTTGGTGAATCCTACTGGCAGATTTGTGATTGGAGCTGACGGATTTGAGGCAGATACCGGCTTGACCGGCAGAAAAATTATGGTTGACACCTACTGCGGATTAATTACGCACGGAGGCGGATGTTTTTCCGGCAAAGACCCTACAAAAGTTGATAGGTCTGGTGCCTATATGGCAAGATTTGCTGCAAAAAATTTGGTGGCAAACGGATATGCAAAACAATGCTTAGTTTCTTTAGCTTACGCAATCGGCAGGGCAGAGCCCTTGATGGTTGAGGCAATCAATGAAAAAGGAGAGAGCATTGCGGAAACAGCCAAAAGCAAGTTTGATTTTAAGCCAAAAGCCATAATCGAAAAACTTAATTTGCAAAGGCCCATTTACCAGCAGACCGCAGTTTACGGCCATTTTGGAAAACCCAATTTACCTTGGGAAGAAATTGTAAAAATTTAACAGCGGGTGTAAAATTAAATTATAATGTTCTCGAGAATAGATAAAAAGATTTTAACGGTTTTGATTATAGCGCTAGCCGTATTTTTGCTGTTAGCTTTTGCGCTATACTATTTTTTATAACTTAAAATTGTGAAGACAGTGAAGTATAATAATTTTTTAAAGCTTTTAGCCAGCATAATAATCTGCGAGTTGGCCGGAGCGACCGGGTCTGTTTTTACTTCGTCGGAAATCGGAGTGTGGTATAAAAATTTGAAAAAGCCGGCTTTTAATCCGCCAAACTGGGTTTTTGGACCGGTGTGGACAATTGTATTTATCTTGATGGGAGTCTCTCTTTATTTGGTATGGTCAAAAAAATGGGAGCCGAGGAAGAGAATTGGTCAGGATGAAGCGTTAAATTCTTTGTCGCAAAAATTTTTGTCAGGCGCGTGGCGAAGGTTGAATATAGTTTTAATTTTTGGCACGCAGTTTGTGTTGAACATCCTTTGGTCGGTGATATTTTTTGGTTTGCACAATCCAGGGGTTGCTTTTTTTGAATTATTAATGCTTTGGTTTGCGGTTGTGTTTACAATGGTAAACTTTCGCAGGGTCTCGAAAGCCACAACATGGCTTTTGTTCCCGTATATTTTATGGATTTCTTTCGCCGGGATTTTAAACTACTTTGTGTGGATTTTAAACTAATTTAATATGCAAAAATATCTTTCTAAAAACTCGAAAAAATTTCAGCAAGAAAAAAAAACATTTAAATCGCCGTACGATAAATCTATAAATAGATTTTCAGGAAACGCTTCAAGGTTGGAGCATTCGAGTGTTAAAAATAGGGACAAGAAAAGATAAAAAGAACGGATTTCCACTAATTTAAAGATGAATTTACACGAAGCGCGAATTCGTGATTCGTGAGAATTAGTTATAAATTCGTGGTAATTAGTTCGCAAAAATGCCAGCTGAAGTTAAAATTTTAGTAGAGGGTTACACAAATTCTGATTCTGTGGCTGAAACCGGCCAAGAGAAAACCCAGCCCACCATTACCTTGGTGCGCGATGGAGATTTAATAATGGTGGTTGACCCCGGTATTTTAGAAAGTCAGAAAGTTTTAGTTGACGCGCTAGCCAGGGAGGGCTTGAGGATAGAAGACGTTAACACTGTTTGCATTACGCACTCGCATTTTGACCATTTTAGAAACGTCGGTGTTTTCCCGAACGCCAAAACTTTGGAATATTTTGGTTTATGGCACGAAAATACTATTGAAAATTGGGCCGAAAATTTTACCGAGAACATACAAGTTCTGCACACACCCGGGCATGATTACACGGGCATCACTCTTTTTGTGAAAACGTTAGACGGAGTGGTTGCTATATGCGGTGATATTTTTTGGAAGCAAAACTACCCGGCAGATCCGCATGATGACGCCTTTGCTTCTAATCCGGAAAGATTAAAAGAAAGCCGGGAAATGATTCTAAAGATGGCTGACTGGATAATTCCTGGCCACGGGCCCATGTATCGGAACGCCAATAAAGAATCGTCTTCTGAATTCGGGGGGGTAGCAGTAGAATCGAAAAAAGATAATTTAGCGATTAGTGTGACCTGCAAAAAATGCGGCAAGAAGATGAGGCAGAGAGACAAATGTTTGTGCCGGCCGTATTTATGTATACATTGTTGCGAGTGCGGCTTTGATTGTCCGGTTTGCGGCTGCAGTCATAAAAGATAATTTAATCTATGCTAAAAAAAGTCCAATTCACGATAGCCATTTTTTTATTCCTATCAGGATGTATCTTGGTACCTGGAATTGTTGGTGCGCATCAGCCTAGAATTATTTACACTCAAACGGGTGATATTCAGATAAATAATCCTGAAATATCCCAGGCGTTTTATGACGACTTAAACGGCGTACCCAGAGACTATTTTATCAGCTCCCGAGCGGATTTTAATTTGTATGTGAATATTTTGGTTCCGGCAGAAGCTAATGGCACCGGGAGATATTCCTTTAACGTTTTTCAGGAAAAAGACAATAGCGAGGATTCTCTTTTCTCATCAGAGTCCTCATCTGTTGATTGGAGCTTGTTTTATGAATCCTTTGCCAGAGATTATTATTTTAAGGGTCCGGAGTTTTCACAGCAAATTCCAGCTGGAAATTACAAGATAGAAGTTTTCAATCAAGACCTGCCTACGCAGGCAGATAACACCGGTAAATATGTTTTGGTTGTAGGGCAGAAAGAATCTTATGATGTTTTGTCGATTTTAAATATATATTGGCAGCTGCCATTTTTAAAACTGGCGTTTTTAAAAACATCGGTATTGCAATTTTTCTTAACGCCTTTTGGGATAGCCGGCATTGGAGCGGTTGGGGGCTTATTAATATTTTTGGCCGTCATCTATTATTTGGTTGGGATTATTAGGCAAGCTGTAAAACATAACGAAGCGAAGACATTGCTTTTAACTTCCGGCGGAATGCCGCAGATGAAGGACGAGATAATAAAATTATTGCAAAAACCTACTTACGATATAACAGTGGCCTTTATCACGACGGCATACAAGCCAGAGCTCCAAGAAAACCCAGATTATGTGAGCAGGTCTTTGCCGATCATGAAAGAGGAGTTAAGATTTAATGTTGAAGAGATTGATATCGATGGCAAAACAGAATTACAGGTTATGAAACTATTGGAATTAAAAGACATTATCTATGTCGCGGGAGGAAACACTTTCTACTTATTGAAGGCTATGCGCGATTGTAATTTCGAAAAAATTATAAGAAAGTTATTAAAGCAGGGCAAGGTCTATATTGGCTCTTCTGCCGGAAGTATGGTGGCTGGACGCACTATAAAAACAGCTGGCTGGAAAAATCAAGATAAAAATATTGTTGGACTGAAAAACCTAAAAGGATTAAATCTTGTGCCATTTGATATTTTTGTGCATTACCAGCCAGAGCATGCAGAAATTATCAAACAGCAAATACCCAACGCTAAAAAACGCGCTAAAAAACTAAGAATTTTAACAGACGAGCAGGCGATTTTAGTGCAAGGCAAAGAAGTAGATTTAATTGGAGATGGCGAGCAAATTATTATATGAAAATTTTTGTTAAGGCAAAACCAAACGCAAGAGAGGAAAAAGTTGAAAAGATTGATGATTCAAATTACATTGTTTCAGTTAAAGAGCCGCCGATAAAAGGCAAGGCAAACGAGGCGATTAGAAACGCCTTGGCTGTGTATTTTAAAACAGGCTCCTCGTGTGTCAAAATAGTTTCCGGATTTTCTTCTAGGAATAAAATTATTGAAATTAAAATTTAATACATATGCAAACAATAATTGACGGCCACACTGTAGAGCATGATAACAGCGTGAGTCGGGGAATTTATTATTTGACGCACGAGCTTGATGAGCTAGAAAGAAGAGTATATTTTCACGAGGCGTACGATCACGGCTCGGCTGTTTTTGAAGACCATATGGGATATAAATATAAACTTAGTTTGCACGGTTCAGAATATCAATTAACAAAAGTTTAGGCTGGGTGTTTAGCAATTTATAATATAAATTAATTTTTAAAAAACTATGCCAAGTTTAACCATAAAAGGACATTTCGTTAGTTACGAAGATAGCGCCAGGGATGCGGTCGTGAATTATTTATATACTAAAGAAGCGGAAGCTGATTTTAAAGAAGCAAGCATGGGACATCCTGCTACCATCTACTATTGCAACGTGAAATATAAACTGAGTTCAAATGGAGGGAGCATGTATACCTTTAAGAAATCACTTTAATGGAGATTTTAACACTAGTAATTTATTTTGTGGTCGGCGTTATCCAGGATTTTTTCTTTACAATGAATTCTAAATATATAGCGCGAGAAAAAGTTCTGCCTGCGGTGATTTTTTCTTTTCTGACGATTCTAATGTCAATGCTGGTTTTGTATAATATTTTAAGAGATATAGATTCAGAAAGAAGTATGGTTGCAATAGTTGTTTATTCATGCGGAATTGCAGTGGGGACTTATGTTGCTATGAAAATCCCCGGATTGAAAAAGAGAAAATAGAATTTGGCACCAAACCCCCCTGTCGTGAAAATTCCGCGGTCACGGAATTTTCACGACAGGGGGGTTATTTGTTTGACACCACCTTTCATTGTGCTAGTCTTAACTCAATGCTAGTTTGCTCCCTGCTAGGGACGCTGGCTCGCGAGGTCTTTGACAACTGTGGCCTTATTCAGAAAGGAGAAGGGCCATGTTCCAGATCGGCGACTCGCATTGGTTGGTTCCCGGTGAGCAGGCAGCGACAATCGCTGATGTGCTGCTCGCGGGGGAATTGATGAAGTGGGACAACGAGCGTAAGTTGCCCCTCAAGAAGGGCGGGTTCACCGACCTTTACATCAACATCCGCGATTCGCGCAACAAGTCATGGACGATCGAAGAGCTGGCAATGCTCTACGCGAATCCGTTGCGGCGGCTTCGCGTCGACGCCTTCGTCGAGGTCCCAGACTCAGTGAGCCCTCTGGCCGGCCACCTCTCGGTCATCACCGGCATTCCTATCGTGACCATCAGGGAGGAAGAGAAGCTCGGAAGGGTGGTCAAGGGAAAGGCTGTCGGAACCCTGAGGCCGGGCATGAGGGTGGCGATTATCGATGACGTCATCACTGACGGCGCTTCGAAGCTCGCTGCTCTCGCTTACCTGCGTTCGATTGGCGTCGAGGTGGTGGCCATCGTGGTGCTGGTTAACCGCCAGCAGGGATGGAAGAAGAAGCTGGCCGAAGCCGGCTTCGGCGATGTTCCCGTGTGGGCTGGCATGACTCTTCACGATGTGCGCAAGTACCTCGTGAGCCATGGCCTGATGCAGCGCTGCGACCCCGCTATCGAGGCCAAGAATCCGATCATCGTGGCGCTTGATGGCAGGAGCTGGGAAGAGATTCTGCCGTTGGCTGACCAGCTCCGTACGTCGGGGTGCATCCTGAAAGCCAATGACCTTCTGCTTCGCAAGGGTACGGAATGGCTTCTGCCGAACCTGTCAGTTTACGGCAGAGTCATGATTGACCCCAAGGGCCACGACATCAAGAACACCCTGGAGAACTGTGCCAAGGTGATCAGTGAGTGCCCTCCGTGGGCCGTGACGGTACATGCCTCGGGCGGACCGGAGATGGTCCAGGCAATGCGCCTCAAGCTCAACGAACTCGGCGCGCGTTCGACCAAGATTCTGGCAGTGACGGTTCTCACGTCGCTCAAAGACATCTGCGCCGAAATCTATGGCCGGCAACCGCTGGACCAGGTCATGAAGTTGGCGGAGATGGTAGCCGCCGACGCTGACGGGTTCGTCTGCTCTCCGCAAGAGGTCGGTCCACTGAAGGCCAAGTATGCTGACAAAACGCTGGTTACTCCCGGCGTTCGATCTCCTGGAGTGAGCCACGACGACCAAAAACGCGTGGACACGCCCAGGAACGCCATGGACAACGGCGCGACCAACCTGGTGATGGGCCGTCAGATCCTGACCGCCCCAGACCCGGTAGCCGAGGTGCACCGGGTTCTGCGAGAAGAGCTCGGCATCCAGCTGTGATGCCAGAGTTCTGTTGTGTACATCAATATGCGGCGGTGCCTCCGAGGGGAGACACCGCCGCCCTTTCATTTATGTAAGAGTTTGAGTCTTCATCATATAAAATATTGCGAAGACCTTGATTTTATTTTATTAGTGTTTAATATAAAGTATAATAAAACATGGCAGTCAAATCTAAAAGAAAGAAGTCTATTTTGAAAAAGAGAAAAGCCGTCCCAGAAAAGCGGAAGGTTTTAGCTAGGAAGCCAAAAGTCAGAAAATTGACAAAAATAAAAAGCGCAAAACGCAGGAGGGCTTTGAATATAAGGTCAAAAGTCAAAGGTCAAAAGTCAAAAGTGAAACGGGTGGCTAAAAGGACAAAAAAGGTTAAAAGGGTTGCAAAAAAACTAAAGAAGACTGTTAAAAAAATTATAAGAAAAAAGCCGGTTGCCAGGAAAAAGATTAAATCCAGAAAGATTACGAAAAAGCATTTCATAAGAAAACCGAAGAAAAAAATAAAAAAGGTGGGAATAGTCAGAAAGCATAGGCCGGTAAAAAAAATAAAAAAATCTGTATCGCGAAAGCTGAAAAAACAGATCGCCGCAAATCCCACTGAAACATTTTCAGCAGAAGCTTTGTTTAAGGCAAAAATTAAGGTTATCGGAGTTGGCGGCGGCGGAGGGTCTATTGTATCTGAAATCGGCAGGTCTTTAGATAAGGCGACTTTTGTTATAGCTGACACAGACATAAGGGCATTAAAAAAGAAATCCGGAATAAAATATTTGTGGTTTGGCCAAGAGCTGACCCACGGCTTGGGCACCGGAGTTAATGTTGATTTGGCAAAGCAGGCCGCCGAAGCCGCAAAAGAAAAAATTAGCGATTATTTTAAAGACCAGGATATTATAATTTTTGTGGCATCTTTGGGCGGGGGATTGGGCTCTGGAGCCACTCAGGTTTTTGCTGAGGCTGCCCGCGAGTTTGGCGGAATTACCTTTGGCATATTTACCATGCCCTTTAAATTTGAGGGCAAAAACAAACAGCGCATAGCCCAAAGCGCGTTAAAGGCGCTGCGTCAATCCTTAAACGTTTCCCTGGTTATTCCTAATGAAAAGATTTTTAAGGTAATTGATGAAGCAACCCCCATAACAACTGCTTTCTCAACAGTAAACAAGAGCTTGATAGAGTCGCTAGAGAGCTTAATAGATTTAATTTATAACCCCGGTATTATAAATATAGATTTTGCGGATTTGCGCACAATTTTAAGGGGCAGGGGAAATTCGGCATTTTTAAACACCGTAGAGGAATCTGGTAAAAACAGGGTAGAAAAAATTTGTGAAAACATTTTTAAAAATCCTTTGTTACAGAGCTCTGGTTTTGAGACAGAAAGAATTTTATTTAACATTTCCGGCGCGGAAAACCTTTCAATGTTTGAGGTAGAAAAAATTAGCAGCCATATTGCCAATTTAAATCCGAAGGCTAAAATCATCTTCGGAATTTCTAAAAACTCCAAGCTGAAAAACAAGATAAAAACCACGATTTTAATGACGGGCCTATCTGCGGGCATTCAAGTTAAAGAAGAAACGCAAAAAAAGCCGGATGAGTTGCCGCAGAAAAAGCCAGTAGCTCAAGAAAAAAGCAAGTTGCAGGAGGATAAGGCCCAAAAGCCCGTTGAAAAAAATCAGAAGAAGACTAGGAAGAAAACAGGCAGCAAAGCCCATTCTTCAAGCAAGGATCAAAAACAGGTTTCTTCTATACCAGTATTTGAGGTGACCACTTTAGATCAGGCAGTAGCCGGCGTAGGCCAGAGAATGGAAGTAAACAAGGGGGAGCCGGATACGGGCAAGAAAGCAATAAGAAGGAGCGCCCTTGAAATAAAGAAAGCAGAGGAGTTGCAGGAAAAAAAGCGCATAGACCAGGAAAAAGAGTGGGAAACCCCTGCATTTCTGCGAAGAATAAAATTTAAAGAGCGGTAGCGATTTACCCCGCCCTCTATGCCAAGCATATGGGCAGGTAAAATATAAAATTAAATAATAAAATTTGTTCACCCCAGCTTTTCGCAAACAGCTTAGAGGGCGGGGTGCTCACTACGTTCGCATATGGAAGTCAAAAAAGCTATTATTCCGCTAGCCGGACTCGGCACAAGATTTTTGCCAATGTCGCGGGCTGTGCCAAAGGAATTTTTTCCTTTGGTTGATAAGCCGGTTATCCAATACATAATTGAAGAAGTTAAAAAATCCGGCATAAAGGAGGTGATTTTTGTTTTGAGCCCCGGGCAGAAAACTGTTTTAAATTATTTTAAAAAATCTCCGGAGCTCGAGAGCACATTAATAAAAAGAAAAAAAGATAAGATATTAAAAGAGTTGAAAGATTTTGAAAAGATATTTGAAGGGATTTCGTTTTCTTGCGTAGTTCAAAAAAAACCGCTTGGCGACGGCCACGCCATTTTGCAGGCAGCAAAATATGCAAACGGACAGCCGGTTATCAATGCATTCGGCGACGATATTTTTGATTCAGAGGAGCCGGCTATGTCGCAGTTGATTAACATTTTTAGAACTTGTAATGTGCCAGTGGTAGCTCTAAAACAGCTACCCATGGATAAAGTTCCCGCCTACGGAGTTGTAGCAGCTGAAAAGATTGCTAATCGTCTGTATAAAATTAAAAAAATAATAGAAAAGCCAGAGTTGTCAGAGGCGCCATCGAACCTTGTTATTACCGGAAGGCATATTTTAACGCCGGAAGTTTTTCAGTATTTAAAGAAAGCAACACCGTCTAAAAAAGGAGAAATAATTTTAGCTGAAGTGCTTGATAAAATGCTTTCTGACGGAAAAATTATTTACGGGTACGAACTAAAAGGGGAGTGGCTAGAATGCGGAGACAAACAAAAGTGGCTAAAATCATTCTTCTATTTTGCGCTAAAAGACCCAAGGTTTTCTGACGAATTGAAGCAGTATCTAAAAACAATAAAATAGAAAAAACAAAATACCTGCAGCCAGGTATTTTGTTTTCCTGTAAAGTTATTGTAAAATAATGAAATGGTGTACGATTTGATTATTATAGGTTCAGGCCCCGCAGGAGTTTCGGCGGCAATTTATGCAGCCAGGCAAAAGCTGAATCTTTTAGTTATTTCAAAAGATATGGGCGGGCAGGTTGCAAGAAAGGCAGTAGATATTGAGAATTACCCTGGTTTTGACAAAATTTCTGGTCCGGATTTGGCCGAAGTTTTTGAAGAGCAGCTGAAAACAAATAAAATAGAAGTTATTTTTGACGAGGTTTTAAAAATAGAGCGACCCAGCGGGCGCCCCGAT
>Ga0265595_1003318_pt1 | contig 9993 bp, 5 predicted proteins | sample saktaG_15_FD_190148 | JGI IMG/M metagenome (GOLD analysis project Ga0265595, IMG submission 190148) | Saline water microbial communities from Sakinaw Lake, British Columbia, Canada - sak_2013_06_06_50m | ecosystem: Environmental > Aquatic > Non-marine Saline and Alkaline > Saline ... | reverse complement strand
TGCTCGATTCGCTGATACCGCGGGAAAAGGAAGTCCAGGCAAGTAGCGGCGTCTGGTACCAGGTGCGTGTGGCGCCTTACCGCACGCTGGATAATGTGATCGACGGGGTGGTCATGACCTTCAGCGACATCACCACGCTGAAACAGCGCGATTATGCCGAAGCTATTGTCAATACGGTCAGGGAGCCCTTGATCGTGCTGGACGGGGGTTTAAAGGTTGTCTCCGCCAGCCCATCTTTTTACCGGGCCTTCGGCGTTTCTCCGGCTGAAACAGCGGGAAAGTATATCTACGACCTGGGCAACCGCCAGTGGGACATCCCGGCCTTAAGGGAGCTGCTGGAGAAAATCCTACCCGAGAAGACGAGCTTTGATAATTACCTTGTAGAACATACATTCCCCGGCATCGGGCACAGGAAAATATTGCTCAATGCCCGCAGCATCAAAGCAAAGTTAGGCAAAACGATGCTCATCCTCCTCGCCATGGAGGACATTACGGGACGGCCTTCCACCCCGCAGGCAGGCCGGAGCCCGAAGGAGGCAGTCTGATGGCAGGTGTAAAGAAGCAGGACGACACAGAAAGCAGCCGCAGTAAACTGAGGGCTGAGGCGGAGAAGAAGGTCGCCCGCTCCGCTGATAAATCTGCGCCGCTAAAAACGCAGGACCTGGATAAACTCGTGCATGAGCTGCGGGTGCACCAGGTCGAGCTTGAGATGCAAAATGAGGAGTTCCGCGGGGCGCAGGAGCAAATTGCTAAATCCAGAAATGATTATGCCGACCTCTATGATTTTTCTCCTGTGGGGTACCTTACCTTCAACGGAGACGCGCTGATAACAGGGGTGAACCTCACCGGCGCCGCCCTGCTGGGCCTTGAGCGCCAGAAGCTGCTCAAGCGCAGGTTCAGGCAATTCGTCGCGCCCGCGGACGCCGAGCGCTGGGACCGCCATTTCGTAAGCGTTTTACAGCAGGGGGAGAAGCAAAGCTGCGACCTGCTGCTCAGGCGCGGGGATGGTTCTACCCTCGACGCCAGGCTTGACAGCATCCGCGTGGAAATGGACGACGGAACCTGCGTGGTCCGCACTGCCATGAGCGACATCACGGTGCAAAGGAAGGCGGAGGAAGAACTGCGGGTATCCGAAAATACGCACAGGCTTCTCTTTGACAATTCACCTGAATACACATACGCAATCTCACCGGAGGGCATTATTCTCAATGTGAATAATGCCGCGCTGGAAGCGCTTGGCTATGAAAAAACAGACCTGGTTGGCAAGCCCTTGATGACTATCTACGCCCCTGAATCGTTGCCAATAGCGAAAGGATTACTGGAAAAATGGCAAAAGACCGGCATCCTTAGCAATGAGGAAATAGTTATCCTGGGCAAGAACGGAACCCGGCGGGCGGTTCTCCTCAGCGCAGGCGCGGCAAGAGATGCGAACGGGGAAATCCTGCATTCGATTTCAGTGCAAAGGGACATCACCGAGCGCAAGCTGGCGGAGGAAGCGATGCGGGCGAGCGAAGCGCTGCTCCAAGCAACCGGCGAGATGGCAAAGGTCGGTGTTTGGGAGCTTGACCTCTCGACCAATCAGGTCTCATGGACAGAAGAGATCGGTCGCATCCACGGAGTCGAGCCGGGATATCATCCGAAGCTGGAAGATGCCCTGAATTTCTATGCGCCCGAATCCAGGCCGGTTGTAGAGGCAGCATTGAAGAAAATTGCGGAAACGGGCGAACCTTATGATATTGAAGCCCTTTTTATTCCTCGAGGCAGCAAAGATAAGATTTGGGTTCGGTCGCTCGGGAAAGCCGTTTACAGCGGCGGTAAAGTAGTAAAACTCACCGGGACATTTCAGAATATTGATAAATATAAAAGGGCGGAGGAGGCGCTGAGAGCATCCGAAGAAAAATACCGTGCGCTTGTAGAGAATATCAACGATGTCCTATACACACTGGATACCCGGGGAAACATAGCCTATATCAGCCCGGTAGTTGAGCACTTTACTAAGTACAAGGTCAATGACTTAATAGGGAAACCTTTTGCCCCGCTTGTTCACACGGATGACCTGCCGGGTCTTTTAGACAGTTTCAACCGCCTGGCGTCCGGGCAGTTGGGACCATGGGAATTCCGCGTGCTTGATAAAGACGGCACGATCATATTTGTGCGCTCGTCCAGTCGGCCGATATATAAAGATGGAGAGATCGTGGGCTTCACGGCCCTGCTGACAGATATCACCGATCGCAAGCAGCAGGAGGAAGCGCTGGGGCAGGAGAAAGAGTTGATTCAGACCATCCTCGATAACATCCCGGTAATGATCGCTCACTTAGACCGGGAGGGAAATCACCAATGGGTCAACAGGTGCTGGCAGTCCACGTTAGGCTGGTCGCTCATGGAGGTGCTGCAAACCGACGTGCTTGCAGAGCTTTATCCTGATCCGGAATACCGGAAGATTGTGGCCGATTTCATCGTCTCTTCAGCGAGTACCTGGGGAGATTTTCGGACAAAAACTCGCGACGGGCGCCTGCTCGATACCCTCTGGATCAACGTGCCAATCGCCGGCGGATCCAATTTAGGTATTGGTATCGACATCACCGAGCGCAAGCAGGCGGAGGATGCGCTGAGGGAGAGCGAGGAAAGATTTCGGCTGGCAATCGATGCGACCGAAGAAGGTCTTTGGGAATGGGATATCCAAACCAATCAGGAGTTCTTTGCCCCGCGCTGGTGTGAGATTATCGGATACTCGTTTGACGATCCGGAATTGCCACATACGTTCAAAGCGTGGGTGTCAAGAATCCACCCCGATGACCATGATCGCGTGACGAGCGCTATGAGCAACCATCTTGAAAAGGGCAGGCCTTATAATGTTGACTACCGGCATCAACATAAGTCGGGCGAATACCGCTGGCAAAACTCCAAGGGTCAGGCGGTTTTCGCCGAGAATGGCAAGCCCATAAAAATGATCGGGTGTATCTCCGACATCACCGAGCGCAAACTATCTGAAGAAAAACTTGTTAAAAGCTACGAAGCTCTGAAGAAAACCCTGAATGACGCCATCAATACCATGGTCAAAATTGTGGAAATAAGAGACCCCTATACTGCAGGCCATCAGCAGAAAGTGGCAGCCCTGGCAATCGCCATAGCCACAGAATTGAAGTTAGAAGATACCCGAATTGATCAACTCAGGACGGCGGCAGTAATCCATGATATCGGGAAAATGTATGTTCCCTCCGATATCCTCAGTAAACCTGGAAAACTTGCCGATATTGAACTTGGCTTGATAAAAACTCATTCCCAGCATGGCTACGATATTGTTAAAAGCATGGATTTCCCATGTTCTATTGCAAATACCGTCTTGCAGCACCATGAAAGGCTGGATGGTTCAGGTTATCCCAATCAGCTAAAGAGCGAGGATATATTACTGGAAGCAAAAATACTGGCGGTTGCAGACGTGATCGGAGCTATGGCTTCACACCGTCCATACCGTCAGGCACTGGGTATTGATAAGGCACTGGAGGAAATATCAAATAACAGGGGCAAACTATATGATCCTGATGTAGTGGACGCCTGCCTGAAGCTCTTCAACAGCGCTAAGTTCAAGTTCGAAGATGTATGAAATATGTCATTGCCAGAATGTAGGGGCGTACCTTCAGGTGCGCCCGCATTCGGGCGGGTTTGAAAACCCGCCCCTACAATGACCTGCGGATTGATTTGATATGGCAGTTAAAGTTAAGCGCAATGGCAATACCAAGAAGGGACCGGCCGGAAACTCCGGTCGCAAAGCCCTCGCGCCGGTGAAAAAATCCACGCGTCCCGGCGGGCCACACATTTCCAGTGAAGCCATCTACAGAATGCTGATTGAGAACCTGCCACAAAAAATGTACCTTAAAGATAAAAACTCGGTCTATATATCCTGTAATCAGAATATGGCCGGGGATCTCAAAATCAACATTGATGAAATAGCCGGCAAGACAGATTACGATCTCTTCCCCAAAAAGCTGGCGGTGAAGCGCCGTGCTGACGATGTGAGGATCATGAATTCCGGCCAGACGGAGGAAATGGAAACAAGCCATACACTTAGAGGAGAGGTTACTTATATCCATTCGGTCAAAACGCCCATCAGGGACACTGATGGCAACGTCACAGGCTTATTGGGCGTATCCTGGGACGTTACGGCCTATAAAAAATTAGAGAAGGAACTGGAAAAGCAGGGCCTAAACCTTGAGGCTGTGGTAAAAGAACGCGAAGAAGAACTGCGACGGAGTAAGAAGAGAATTGAATGGGATGGCATCGAGCGTAGACGTTGGCAAGAGCTATTCAACTCGCTGCTGAATAGCTCGACCGTAGGAATATACATCACACAGAATGGTAAATTTGTAGCCTGCAATCCAAAATTTGACGAGATAACTGGCTATAACAAAGACGAGCTCCTGGGCAGGCACTCCTTAAGCCTGGTCTTACCCGCGGATAGAGATGCAGCCAGGAACAGCGCCATAAGCATGCTCAAGGGTCAAAGCCGTATTCCATATGAGTTCAGATTAACCACCGGTGCCGGGGAAGTGAAATGGGTCGTCGAGTCAGTTACCTCCGTCATGCACCAGGGAAAACAGGCTGTGCTGGCCAACTTTAATGACATCACCGAGCGCAAGCAGGCGGAGCAAAAGCTGCAGGAGAGCGAAGCGTTGCTCAAAGCAACCGGCGAGATGGCAAAGGTCGGTGGTTGGGAGCTTGACCTCTCGACCAATCAGGTCTCATGGACAGAAGAGATCGGTCGCATCCACGGAGTCGAGCCGGGATATCATCCGAAGCTGGAAGATGCCCTGAATTTCTATGCGCCCGAATCCAGGCCGGTTGTAGAGGCAGCATTGAAGAAAATTGCGGAAACGGGCGAACCTTATGATATTGAAGCCCTTTTTATTCCTCGAGGCAGCAAAGATAAGATTTGGGTTCGGTCGCTCGGGAAAGCCGTTTACAGCGGCGGTAAAGTAGTAAAACTCACCGGGACATTTCAGAATATTGATAAATATAAAAGGGCGGAGGAGGCGCTGAGAGCATCCGAAGAAAAATACCGTGCGCTTGTAGAGAATATCAACGATGTCCTATACACACTGGATACCCGGGGAAACATAGCCTATATCAGCCCGGTAGTTGAGCACTTTACCAAGTACAAGGCCAATGACTTGATAGGGAAACCTTTTGCCCCGCTTGTTCACACGGATGACCTGCCGGGTCTTTTAGACAGTTATAACCGCCTGGCGTCCGGACATTTGGAACCATGGGAATTCCGCGTGCTTGATAAAGACGGCACGATCATATTTGTGCGCTCGTCCAGCCGGCCGATATATGAAGGTGGCCAAGTCACGGGCTTCACGGCCCTGCTGACCGACATCACCGATCGCAAGCAGCAGGAGGAAGCTTTGCGGAAGAGCGAGGAGCTGTTTCGGGTTGCGCAGGAAATATCTCCCGATGGATTCACTATTCTTCATCCCTTGCGAAATGAAAAAGGTGAGATTATTGACTTTACATGGGTTTACGAAAATAAGACCATCGCACGTATTAACGGAACAGATCCGGAAGAAGTAAAAGGCAAGCGGATTCTTGACTTATTTCCAACTCATAAAGGCACATCTATATTTGAAGCATATATCTATGTGTCCAATTCTGGAAAGCCACAGATAATAGAAGAAGTATATGTTGGAGAGATCGTTTCAAGGCCGACATGGTTACGTCTGGTGGTTGTATCGATAGATGAAGATATTGCAATTCTTGCACAAGACATCACCGAGCGCAAGCGGGCGGAAGTTGCGTTGTATGCGAACGAAGTGCGGTTCCGCGAGCTCTTCAATCATATGAGCAGCGGGGTTGCTATATATGAAGCCGTCGATAACGGCGAGGATTTCATATTCAAGGATTTCAATCCTGCGGCAGAGAAGATAGAGAAAGTCAGCAAGGAAGACGTCCTCGGTAAGCGTGTTTCCGAAATATTTCCCGGTGTGAAAGCGTTTGGAATCTTTGAAGTTTTCAAGAGAGTTTGGCAAACTGGGAAACCGGAGTATTTCCCTCCGAACATTTACATAGATGAGAGAGATCCCGGAAGCTGGCGGGAAAGTTGGGTTTTAAAATTGCCTACTGGTGAGGTAGTCGCTGTGTACAATAACATCACTGAGCGCAAGAGGGCCGAGGAGGCGCTGCGGGAGAGTGAGGAAAATCATCGGCGCTCCCTGGATAATTCCCCGCTGGGTATCCGCATCATCGATGCCCATGGGAAGATATTATTTGCCAACCGGGCGGTGCTGGATATCTACGGCTACGACAGCATCGAGGAACTGAGGGCAACTCCCACGAAAGAGCGCTATACCCCGCAAAGCTATGCCGAATACCAGGTAAGGAAAAAAAAGAGGACGCAGGGTGAGCAAGTCCCGTCCGAATATGAAATAAGCATCGTGCGCAAAAATGGTGAGATTCGCCGACTCCAGGTCATGCGCAAGGAAATTGAGTGGAATGGCCGAACGCAGTATCAAGTAATTTACTTGGATATTACCGAGCGCAAGCAGGCTCAAGAGGCGCTGCACAAAAGGGAGCGGGAAATTGTTACCCTGGTTGAAAACGTCCCTGATATGATCGTGCGTTTCGATGCCGGCCTGCGCTACGTCTATTGTAATAAAGCCGTCGAATACAGTCTTGGTCTTCCCCTGAGTACATTAATTGGGAAAACGCCCCTGGAGCTCGGCATGCCGGCCCAAGAGGCTGGGTTTGTGGAGAAAACATTGAGGCGGGCCCTCATAACAGGCCAGCAGCAGGAGGTTGAGCAAGAATTGCCAACGCCCTCAGGCCTAAAATACTTTCAGACCCGCATTGTGCCGGAACGTGACGATGAGGGGAGAATAATATCCCTTCTTGCTGTCACCCGCGATATCACCCTGCGCAAGCAGGCTGTAGCTGCGCTATTGGAGAATGAAAGGAAAAACAGGGAATTGGTAGAACAATTACACAGGCTTGTCGAGAGCACAATCACTGTGCAGGAATCTGAACGGGAACGCATTTGCCTTGAGGTACACGACGGCGTAGCTCAGACCGTGGCAGCGGCTTTCCAGTATTTGCAGGGAATGGAATTAAATTTACCGGCAAACTCTCCTGATGCCGATTTGATCGATAAAGCCAAAGCTCAGATGAAGCACGCTATCCAGGAATCCAGGGAGATAGTCAATAGCCTCCAGCCGGCGGCGCTCAAGGACCTGGGCCTTATACCCACCCTGCGCCAGGAGATACACAGGATCGAGGAGGAAAACGGCTGGAAGATCAATTTCGACGCCTCTGCGCAGAGATATCCCCCGGCTATAGAGATCGGCCTCTACCGCATCATACATGAGGCCATCACTAATATAAAAAAGCACACACGCTCCCGCGGGGTCGATATCAGCATACAAAATGACGGGCAATATATTGATGTGCTGATTAGGGACCACGGTAAAGGCTTCGATAAAGATTCCCCTGATATAGCAAGGAAAAAAGGGATCGGGCTTATAAGCATGCGTAAAAGGGCGGAATTATTACAGGGAACCATGGACATTGAGAGCATACGTGGAAAGGGGACCAGCGTAATGATAACGGTACCCTTCGATGGGAGAGTATAACATTATGGTTACAGATGCACAGATAAAGGTAATGCTGGTGGATGACCATCCGGTAGTGCGCCGGGGTTTGCGTGTCATGCTGGACACTTCGCAGGACATTACAATCGTTGGCGAGGCTGAAGATGGATTGGATGCAATTGAGAAAGCCAAAGAATGCTGCCCGGACGTAATTTTACTGGATATCCATATGCCGAAAATGAGTGGCATGGCGGCATTGCGGGAACTGAAGAGCCGTTATCCAACCATTTCGATTATCATGCTTACCATGTACGACGACGATGCATATGTGGTAGAAGCCGTCAAAGCCGGCGCCGGAGGTTACCTTCTAAAAGATGCTTCCATCGAGTTATTACTGCACACCATAAGGGCCGTCAACAGCGGAGGAATCCTGATCAAGGCAAGCTTATTGCATGAAGTTTTCCTCAACGTGAGCGACGTAACAAGCCTTGCGCCGGCAGCTAAAACGGCGGCTAAGGTTACCCAGGGGAATCTCACGCAGCGCGAGCTCGATGTCATCGTATTGATAACCGAGGGAAAAGGCAACAGGGAGATAGGAGAGGTTCTCTGTATAAGCGAAGACACGGTGAAGAAACACGTGCAATCGATAATGGCAAAGTTAAATGCGTCTGACCGGACACAGGCAGCCGTCGTAGCCGTGCGCACCGGCCTGGTCCCCTTTAAGCGTCCTGAAAATAAATAATTGACCGCCCTACTCCGCGCTTTTTTTCCGTCCATGATCCTATAGCCCCTTGCAATTAGCACTTTCGTGGTGGCCTGTTAGGGTAACAGGGTGTGGCAGCGGTGGGTCAATAATTCTCTCTTCCTACCCGCATGGTGCCGCTGCAATTAACTAAAAGGGTGATGTCAATCACAATGCCAGGCCTTAGAGTGTTGATGTCCGTGGGATTTGGGTACGGGGGAGGGGCCTCTTCTCATCGCCGCTGACATATATTAAACAATGGAGGTAATGGTAATGGCAGTAGAAAAATCAATGGCATCGTCCAGCCTGGTCGAGGTAGTCGACCGAATACTTGACAAAGGTTTAGTAGTTGATGCGTGGGTGCGTGTAAGCCTGGTAGGGATTGAGATATTGGCAATTGAGGCCAGGGTTGTTGCGGCCGGCGTTGATACTTACCTGAAGTATGCTGAAGCTGTCGGTCTGACTGCAGCTGCAGCCTAGTATAACATCAATTCTCAAGGGGGCATCCTGGAAGTCGTCAATTTAAGGCCCGCTTAGTGCTATTTCGTCCCAACCCCTCCCCCCTCGGGCCGGTTATATCAGGAAAAAAGGTCGTAATATCCGGGATACGGAAATCACAGTGTAAAATTTTTTAAGGGAGAGGGTAATCCAATGAAGGAAGTAATGAGTAATGTGGCACAGGATATCATCAATTCGTACGACCAGCGCAGGGCAGACCTTGCTGGTTTGCAGAAAGATGAGCTTGGCCGTAGAAAGGAGGCAGATGTGGCAGCTTCACATAGAAAGGCTGATTTAGAGCCAATAAGAAAGAGCGTGGCAACCCTGGTATCGAAGGAAAGAGCCACCCTGAAATCGCTGAGGAATGATCTTGCAGCGAAGAGGAAGAGCCTGTTCCAGAACCTGTCAACGGAGGATAGCGGCCGGGTGCAGCAGGCCACCAAAGACTCTGCACGGCGCCAGGCCGAGGATAAAAAGCGCAGGGCTGCTGTAGTTTCTTTTCTAAAGGAAAAACAGGCAGACCGTATAAAGGTGAGCAAGGAACTGAATCACATGCTCTCTGTAGACATGCAAAAGGTCAAAGCCGGTGAGAAAAAGAGACAGTCCAGTAGCTCGGCAATGCTCAATGAGCTGCGGGTGGAAATTGGCGGCTACTCTGACGGATGGCATGACTTAACGGCTGCCATGCAGGTCAGGCGTGGATCCACAACGGCAACCCCGCCAATAGTCAACGACACTACAAAAAAAGCAGCGCTGCCTGATTCAAAGCTCAGCCGCGCCATCTCTGAGTTTATAGCCAATAGCCCTGATGGAATTGATAACGGCCAGCTTGAGAAGGAGTTCCAAATCGGGAAGAAGAAAATAGAGGACCTGACCAACGGTTTGGTGAAATCCGCCAATATAAAGAAGCGCGGCAAGAAGTACTTCTCGATTTAGCATACTGTCACAATGATTTTGCACACAGTTAAGAATTGAGGTGAGAAAATGGTAACAGAGATGGCGGCAACTTTACTTGAACCATGCGCTTTGCCTAACTTCGTGGAGACTCCTTTTGTAAGGAGAATAGTGGAGCGATCGCTGGCTTATATTGCTGCCGGCTTCCCTGTCCATTTCAGGGGCAATTCAGGGACTGGTAAAACAACACTGGCCTTTCACCTTGCCAGTAAACTCGGC
>Ga0265595_1003317_pt1 | contig 9995 bp, 9 predicted proteins | sample saktaG_15_FD_190148 | JGI IMG/M metagenome (GOLD analysis project Ga0265595, IMG submission 190148) | Saline water microbial communities from Sakinaw Lake, British Columbia, Canada - sak_2013_06_06_50m | ecosystem: Environmental > Aquatic > Non-marine Saline and Alkaline > Saline ... | reverse complement strand
TTATGACAGTCTGCTACCTGATGTGGCGGATGAGAAGACAATCGATTATGTCAGTGCCAAAGGTTTTGCTTTGGGATACTTGGGTGGAGGACTGCTGTTTTTAATTAATGTCTTATGGGTTTTGCAACCGGGTTTGTTCGGTTTTCGTATGGAAGAGACTGCGCTGGCGACAGAAAAACTCGTAAAGGATGCTGCGATCGTCCGGGTTATTGATGATGCGGACTTTAAAATTCCTGGAGAAAAGTTGTCCGGAAAAGCGGTTGTCACCAGTAAATTTTCACTCCCGGTATTATCATTGACACCCGTTGAAAACAGTATGTCAAATGATATTTGGATCGAAATCGAATTTCCAACGGGCTTAAACACAAGAATGCTGGGAAAATCGGTTTCTTTTGGTGAATATAAAAATGGTGAAATTGAGCTGAAATCCAGTGATTTAAAAAAGATTAAGATTAGCAACTTAACCCGTAAAATTACCGAAGCCGGAGATGTTGAATTTACACTGTCAAATCCGATAATATTCCGGGGTTTTGTTGACGGAATGCTGACGGGCGTAGAAGGGTTGGAAAATCATTTTGGAACAACCAGCGTCAAGTCGGATTTTCTGCCTCCTGCAATTGAGTATTTTGCGATCAGGATAAGTTTCTTATCGGTAGCATTGTGGTGGGCAATCTTTACCATTCCATTAATCATGTATGTTCATGAACGCAAACGATCGGGCGTGAAAGAAAACAAAGTGAATTACGTTTCGGCAGGTTTCAGTCAGTTAAGACACACTTTTAAAAAAATTAAGCACATGAAAGTTGTTTTTCTGTTTCTGGCCGCTTACTGGTTATATATTGACGGAGTGGATACGATTATCCGTATGGCTGTGGATTATGGAATGTCGATTGGTTTTCCATCGGATGCGTTGATTGTTGCGTTATTAATTACTCAGTTTGTCGGATTTCCGGCTGCTCTGGTGTTTGGAAAACTGGGTGAAAAATGGGATGTTAAAAAATCAATATATATTGCAATTGTAGTTTACCTGTTTGTGACGGCCTGGGGCGTCATGATGACCAAAGCGATCGAATTTTATGTTTTGGCAATTGTCATCGGATTGGTTCAAGGGGGTATACAGGCCTTAAGCAGATCCTACTATTCCCGTTTAATTCCCAAAGACCAGACAGCTGAGTTCTATGGTTTTTATAACATGCTCGGGAAATTCGCCGCAATTATCGGACCGGCATTAATCGGTACGGTCGGATTGTTGGTCCGTCATGCGGGTTATTCTGCGAATTTTGCGTCACGAATGGGGATTGGTTCGGTGGCGATTCTATTTATCGCAGGTGGAATATTGCTGTATTTTGTGGATGAAGAAAAAGGCAAGCGGGAGATAAGTTATTTACGTCTTGATGATTAGATAACAAAAAGTAAACCGCAGATTAACAGATTACCTTAGACGATTCCGCTATCGTTAAGTATATCAGTAGATTAGATTCATTTTTTCAAAATATTTTACTGGTATTTATGTTCCAATATTTTATATTATACGCAGTGTTCTATTTTTTTGGGGTTTAAATTGCGTACAAATCAGAATAAAGGCGTCAGCATATTCGGACCGATCTTGTTTTTTCTGTTTGCAGCGGCGATTCTTGTCAATGGAAAGTATACACCCAATTCATCGGAGATGATTACGCTTCAGATCGATGGTATTGATGACAAAGTAATTGCAAAAAAAGTTACTGAGATAGTTCGAATGATCGAAGGAATTCAGACAGTATTTATCGATGAAAAATTGAATCTGTGTACTTTTCGTTATGATTCTGGTAAAACCAATCTACATGCTGTTGAGAGTCAGTTAGCTGGGCTGGGAGTGACGTTTAATCCGATCGAATCGGTGAAGATACTTGAACCCCAGGAGAATAGGAAAAAACTTTTCTCAATAAAAATAAATCCCGCTTCAGATCAATAAATCCCTTTCGAAATTAGTCAAGCAAGATATAATATATTTTTGTCTGTAGAGTGCCCGAGGCGAGAGTTGAACTCGCACGACCTATGGTCACTAGACCCTGAACCTAGCGTGTCTACCAATTCCACCACCCGGGCTTCAAATAACCGCTAAATATATAACGCTTTCGTGATTTCTCCAAGATTTACTATTGAAAAATCTTCTAAAAGAGTTTAACTTCCCCGACATGGAATCACAGAGAAATACAGTAATAACAACGAATAAAAAAGCTTACCATGATTATCATATCATTGAGAAGTTCGAGGCCGGTATTGAGTTGACTGGCACTGAGGTGAAATCACTTCGTGCTGGGCATGCGCATTTGAAGGACAGCTATGCACGAATTCGAAACGGCGAGGCATTTTTACTAAAAGCTCACATATCACAGTATAAATACAGCAGCGGCTATGATAATCACGATCCGGAGCGTGACCGACGATTGTTGCTGCACAAAAAAGAGACTATTCGATTAAAAAAAAGTATTGAGATAAAGGGTTTGACCCTGATTCCGTTACAGATGTATTTTAATGATCGTGGTAAAGTAAAAGTCGAAATCGGTATCGCTAAAGGTAAACGGCAGTATGATAAACGGGCAGCGATTGCTGAAAAAGATATTAAGAGAGAAATTGAGCGGATTAGAAAGGGCCAGTATTAATGATGTTTCCTCCGATTAACGAGCAAATTGATATTATTAAAAAAGGAACCGAGGAACTAATATCCGAAGAAGAATTAGTCACTAAACTGGAACGATCTGAGAAAACCGGGGTACCTATCCGGGTGAAACAGGGATTTGACCCAACTGCGCCGGACATTCATTTAGGTCATACAGTCGGTATTCGCAAACTTCGTGAATTTCAGGAACTGGGTCATACAATCGTTCTGATTATTGGTGATTATACAGGGATGGTCGGTGATCCCAGTGGCAAAAGCGAAACCCGTCCGCGCCTGACCTATGATAAGGTTATGGAAAATGCCAAAACTTACGAAGAACAATTTTTCAAAATACTGGATCGCGGCAAAACCGAGATTCACTATAATGGTGAATGGTTTGCCAAAATGCAGTTCAATGAAATCATGACTCTTGCCGCAAAGTTTACGGTTGCCCGAATATTGGAACGTGACGATTTTACAAAACGTTATAAAGAAGGTGTTCCAATCAGCCTGCACGAATTCTTTTATCCATTGATGCAGGGATACGATTCTGTAGCGATTAAAAGTGACGTGGAACTGGGTGCGACAGAGCAAAAATTCAATTTGTTGGCTGCCCGCCATGTCCAGCGGGAATATAATCAGGAACCTCAGGTAGTATTGACGCTTCCTGTTCTGGAAGGTATTGATGGAACACAACGCATGAGCAAAAGTCTGGGGAATTATGTGGGCATTGATGAGGCTCCTGTAGATATGTTTGGAAAAATTATGTCGATTCCCGATAATTTAATCCACAAGTATTTTATGTTAGTGACCGATTATCACCTAGACCAACTGGAAGATGTTCGTAAACGCCTGGAAAACTCAAAAGTCAATCCGATGATCATTAAAAAAGAACTTGCCCGCACCATTGTATCTATTTACCACAGTGAAAATGATGCAGTAATGGCCCAGGAATCGTTTGAACAGGTCTTCAGTAAGAAAGAATTTCCCGATGACATTGAAGAAATTTCTGTCGATGTCGCCGCCGGTGAATTACTACTGGTAAAATTATTATCCGATAATAAACTTGTCAGCTCCAACGGCGAAGGTCGGCGGCTGATAAAGCAGGGTGCAATAAAAATTAATGACGAAAAAATATCCGATATTAATTATTGTCTATCATCGGGTGAATTCATCACTAAAGTGGGAAAAAGACGATTCGTAAAATTCATCGTCAAATAAACTATCCAAGAGTATTCTTTACTATCGCAGCAGTTCTATTTATAACTGCCTGTTCCGGAAAGAAACCGCAGTCAATCGTTCTGTTTATCGGCAGCGGCATGGGAATTGGACATATATCGGCAGATCATTATCTGAATAGCGATTCCCCGTTTTCAACCATGCCCATTAGTGCACTGATTGATACCCGAACTGCCGGGGAGCGTTGGATTACCGATGCCGCCGCTGCAGCGACTGCTTTAGCAACCGGGGTCAATGTCCAACCCGGAATTTTGAGTATTAACCAAAACAATACACCGGTACCAACACTTCTTGAAATTGCAAAACAGCATCAGAAACTAACCGGCGTTATTACCACAACCAGTCTGACCAATGCGGTTCCTGCTGCATTCATGGTTCATTCGGACAACTGGGGCCGTGAGTATGAAATCGCTCACCAGATATTTGAATCTGACAACGATGTATTACTGGGTGGCGGAATGCGTTTTTTTGAAGCGAATACTATAGCAGATGCAAATTTAATTCCATTAATGGAAAATAAGGGATATACATTTATTTCTCAGCAAAATCAATTGGCTATTTTAAATCCTGCTGAAACAGATAAATTACTGGGGCTATTCGCAACGGAAGCCTTACGTCAGGCCAGGTATCGGAGTCTTTCGCTAAAAATGATGGCTGAAAAGGCTGTTGGAGTTCTTGAAAAAAACAGGAATGGTTTTGTATTGATCGTAGAAGGCTCTCAGATTGACTGGCGGGCACATGAAAAAGACGACGACGGCTTGCTTGCTGAAATGAAAGATTTCACCGAAGTCATACAATGGACTCTGGATTATCAAATAACACATCCTGATTTATTGATTGTTGTTACCGGAACCAATGAAACCGGCGGCATTTTTCTGGTCCAGGATAATCAGAAAAAAGGACAGACGGGAATTAAATTTGTAACCGGGCAACATACCGCAAATTTGTGTCCCGTCTTTGCCAAAGGGCCTCGATCAGAGACGATTCATGGTATCATCAGTAACGCTGATTTAGGTAAAAAATTAATCAGTTTTATTAAGGATTAAACGTTTGCGTCTGGATTTACAGAATATCCGAAAAGAATTCAATAAAACCGTAGCCGTTGATGGTTTAAACATGAGTATTTCGGAGGGATCAATTTTTGGGCTTGTCGGGCCAAATGGCGCTGGTAAAACCACGACCATTCGAATGATTATGAACATCCTTCAGCCGGACAGCGGGACAATCCTATTAAATGGTAGTCCGATTTATGAAGCGGATTACCCGAAAATTGGGTATCTGCCGGAAGAACGGGGCCTGTACCGGAAAATGAAATTGCTGGATACGATAGTGTATTTTGGGACATTAAAAGGACTCTCAAAAACCGAATCAAAACAGCGAACTGAGCACTATCTTGACAGGTTTGATCTCAAGGATTATACAAACCGTAAAATTGAAGAACTGTCAAAGGGGAATCAGCAGAAAGTCCAGTTTATTATTGCCATTTTGCATAATCCCGACCTGGTCATTCTGGATGAACCATTTTCCGGGTTGGATCCGGTAAACCAGATGATTCTGAAGGAAATAATTACGGAATTTCACGATGCCGGAAAGACTATTGTATTCTCGACTCACCAGATGGAACAGGTCGAAAAATTGTGTCACGATATTTGTATGATTCATCAAGGTCGACGAGTTCTCTACGGGAAGCTGATGGAAATCAAGAGAAATTACGGGACCCGAAAGTTCCGAATCCAATATGAAGGCAATGAAAAAGTCATCAATAATATCGGAAACGCCAAATGGACGGTGAGGTATGATAGTATCAGCGGCGATTTGGCATCGGGTCTGGAAATTAACGATATACTAAGGCAAATCATCTCGGTCGTCACGGTTACCCATGTTGATATTAGCGAACCATCGCTTGAACAAATTTTTATCGATTTGGTGAAGGGCGGTAGCGGTGCATAAACTTCTCCTGATTGCCCAGTGGGAGTACATGACCCGAATCCGGTCAAAATGGTTTATCATTTCCACATTGATTATTCCACTGGTGCTCGTTGCGTTTATGTTTTTACCTGCTGTGGTCATGCAGGGTACCGGATCGGATATCAGAATCATCGCGTTAATCGACGCTAATGGTGAAATGAGTGTCGAATTTGAAACCGCTATTTCTGAACAATATCATCTTAAAAACGGACAGGCAAAATACCAGATTATTGTATTGGAAAACAAACCGGTTGAAGAGGCAATTGCAGTCGGGCATGAACTGTTGGATTCCCAGACTATTGATGCGTTTGTGGTTTTACCGGTTGATATAATGGGAAAAAACCATGCGGAATATCATGCAAATTTCATTGGTAATTATCGGGAACAGGAAGAAGTTCGAGCGGTGATAAGTTCGGTGTTGTTGAATCTAAGGGCGAGAGATGCCGGGCTGAATCCGGAAGTCGTGAAGCAGTTAAGTCGCCGGGTGAATTTGGACCTGATCGAAATGGACGGTGGTGGAGAGAAAAAGCAAGGAGATGAACTATTTTCTTATATTCTGCCGGTGATTTTTGTTATGATGCTCTATTTTGCGATTGTAATGTCTTCCCAGGTTTTAATGCGGAGTGTCCTGGAGGAACGCACTAATCGTCTGGTTGAAATTTTACTTTCTTCAGTGAATGCAGGCCAATTGATGTCCGGAAAAATACTGGGACTGGGACTTCTTGGTCTGACACAACTATTATTTTATATGGTTTGTGGATTCGTTGTTTCACAGTACCGTGGAATTGAGATAATCAATACCGCTCAAATCCTGTACTTTCTACTGTATTTTATTCTAGGTTATATGTTTTTTTCCGGTGTTTATGCCGCGATCGGTGCGGTATTTTCTTCGGAACAGGATGCTCAGCAGGCCGTTTCAATTATCTCGATCGTTTCGATATTTCCGTTGCTTATGTCATCATATGTAATCACTAATCCGGACTCCCTGCTAACGATTGTCCTCTCACATATGCCGTTTGTTTCACCCTTCTTTATGATTCTGATTATTGGAATTAAAGCACCGCCTTTCTGGCATATCATCAGCACAAGTATTTTGTTAATTCTTTATGCAGTTTGTGCAATGATTATTGCTGGTAAAATATTCCGTACCGCCATACTAATGACCGGAAAACGACCATCATTACCGGAAATAATACAATGGTTTAAATCGGCATAAATAACGGTTGTGATTAAAAATATAATCACCTAAATTTCAAAAAGAAAAGCATTCAAATATCTTGAGATAGAGGGTTGATAAAAATTAAAAGGAGTAATTATGTTAGAGTTCACTGACGCTAATTTTGAACAGGAAGTGATAAAATCCGATATTCCGGTGCTGGTTGATTTCTGGGCAACCTGGTGTATGCCATGTTTGAAGATTGCTCCGATTGTGGAAGAACTATCAGAAGAATTCAAGGGGAAAATGAAATTCGGCAAGGTCAATGTCGAAGGTAATCAAACGGTTCCACAGCAGTACGGCATCCGTAGTATTCCAACGCTGTTAATATTTAAAACCGGGCAAGTATTCAGTCAGATAGTTGGTATGCAGCCAAAACGCAATCTTGAGGAAAAGATCCGCGAAGCCTTATAAATTTCAGATTTAAACAAAGAATATATAAATCCTCGTTTTAAACGGGGATTTTTTGTAGATGATAAAAAAATACACTTGCATTTATAATAAGTTGTGAATATATTCACAACGTGAAATAACTCACAGGAGTATATTTTGAAAGTGTCTGAAAAAAATATCGAACGATTGCTGCTTTATCGCAGAATTCTGAACACTTTGTCTCTTGAGAAGCTCGAAAATATCTATTCTCATCAACTGGCTATACTTTCCGATGCAACGCCGGAACAGGTGCGCCGCGATATTATGTCAATTGGCTATTCCGGATCATCGTCAAAAGGATATAACGTCAATCAGCTGATTGAGAGTATCTGCGAGTTAATTGATTCTGAAGATATCCAAAGAGTCGCAATTGTCGGTGTTGGTCATCTCGGACGTTCTGTTTTGGATTACTTCCAGGGGCGAAGACCGAAATTGAAAATTGCAGCGACTTTTGACAATGATCCGGCAAAGATAAACCGGGTTTTACACGGCAGCAGATGTTATTCGGTTGGGGACATGGTGAAAGTTATTCAATCAGAGGGGATTGATGTGGTAATCCTGTCCGTTCCGGGATCGGCCGCCCAGGAAGTTGCCGATCGACTGGTCGAAGCCGGAATAAAAGGTATTCTGAATTATGCTCCGGTTAAATTAAAATTACCACCGAATATATATGTTGAGAACAGAGACATGTTACTAGCTGTTGAGAAAGTTGCATTTCTAGCGCGGAAATATTCATTATAAGGATACTGTTTATGAATGCCCAAATTCAAACAATTTTGGAAAAATATCCCAATGCCAAACGGGATTCGTTGATTCCGATATTACAGGAAGTTCAGGAAATTGAGGGTTTTCTGTCCCGGGAGTCAATCGCCCGGATCGGTGAGCACCTGAAGCTGCCGACCAGTAAAATATATGGTGTGGCTACGTTTTACAACCAGTTTCGGTTTCAGTCGGTTGGGAAATTTCATATTCAGGTTTGTCGAGGTACTGCCTGTCATGTAAAGGGGTCGGCACGGGTGCTGGATGCCGTAAAACGAGAACTTAAAATTGAAGCCGGTGAGACGTCCCGGGATGGATTATTCAGTCTTGAGGTGGTTTCATGTATCGGCGCCTGCGGATTGGCTCCGGTGATCGCGATCAATGGCGAATTCTATGCCGGCGTGGAGCCGGACAATATCAAAAGGATTCTGAGAAAATATCGGAAAGATGGGGCAAATCATGGCAAATCTTAAACCTGTACCGGCAATGCTTGATGTTTCAATTCATGAATTAATAAAATCGTTACATGTCGGTCCTTATAAAGATCATGAGTTCTCTCAAACTGTTGATTTTGACAAATGGTTGTCTGAAAATCGGCGTGAGACATTAAGCAAACCGGCTGTATTTATTGGTACCGGAACTTGCGGACTGGGAGCAGGTGCCGGAAAAACATTGGTTAGAGTTAAAGAGTACTTGGATGAAAAAAACTTAAGCGCGGATATTATCGAAGTCGGCTGCGTCGGTCTGTGTGTGGATGAACCGATTGTTGAAATACAACTGCCCGGGAAAAATCGGGTGGCTTTCAGGAAAGTAACTGCCGATAAAGTTGATTCTGTCCTGGATTCAGTATTTAACTCCGTTGTGCCGATGGAATTTTTAATTGGGCAATACAGATCGGATCATTCCGAACCCTGGCAGAATACAGCATTTCTGGATGAGCATACTTTTTTTGCGCCGCAGACACGTTGGGTTTTAGTCAATTGTGGGATTATTGATCCGGCGAATATTGATGAATATATTGCCAAAGGTGGTTTTACGGCCCTTGCCAAGGTTGTCAGCCAGTATACGCGTGAAGATATTTGTGATTTAATTACAAAAAGCGGTCTTCGCGGTCGGGGCGGCGGCGGATTTTTATCGGGTAAAAAGTGGAAAATGGCCCTGAATACCGAAGCAGACCAGAAATATTTTATCTGTAATGCCGACGAAGGCGATCCCGGTGCGTTTATGGATAGGGCAGTCATTGAAGGTGATCCTTATCGGCTGATTGAAGGTCTGGCTATTGCCTCTTATGCAATTGGTGCCAATAAAGCCTATGTCTATCTGCGGGCGGAATATCCTCTGGCAATCAAACGGCTCAAATATGCGATTCAGAAATCGATTGAATATGGCCTTTTAGGTAAAAACATACTCGACAGTGGTTTTGATCTTCATTTAACAATTAAAATGGGTGCAGGAGCATTTGTATGTGGTGAAGAAACCGCGTTGATGCAAAGTATCGAGGGGAAGCGAGGAATGCCGCGCCCCCGTCCTCCGTACCCAACCGATTCCGGTTTGTTCAATAAACCCACTGTCATCAATAATGTGGAAACACTGGCCAATGTTCCGGCAATTGCTTTTAATGGTATAGAATGGTTTCGGTCTATCGGTACTGAAAAAAGCAAAGGCACAAAGGTTTTTGCATTGTCCGGAAAAATCAACCGCACCGGTCTGGTGGAAATTGCCATTGGTACGAGTTTACGG
>Ga0265595_1003313_pt1 | contig 10001 bp, 10 predicted proteins | sample saktaG_15_FD_190148 | JGI IMG/M metagenome (GOLD analysis project Ga0265595, IMG submission 190148) | Saline water microbial communities from Sakinaw Lake, British Columbia, Canada - sak_2013_06_06_50m | ecosystem: Environmental > Aquatic > Non-marine Saline and Alkaline > Saline ... | reverse complement strand
AGAAGCGTACCTGCCAGCTCCGTTTCGCAAGGGCATGGGTGCTATCTATGGCGGGGCAATCGGCAATGCGTTCTCTGATTTCTGCGGAGGATTGGCATGTGCTGACATGACCCTGGCACTCGGGACCTGCGCCGGCTGCATACTGGCTATGGTTCTGATACCGGCATTTATTTTAATCAAGAACAGGAAGGTGAAGATATGAAACCAGATGAACGCTTTAAGATTGGAATGACACCGCAAGAAATATCACGAACTCGCGAAAACATCATGGCCGATATTGTTACAGCGCATGAAGAAGTAGAGTATTGTGAGCATAAGTTAATTGATTTCAACCAACAGTATCCACCAAACGAATAGCAATGAACGTCAAGCTCTCAAATAATATCTATATATTCTCCGGCACCTTTGATGAGTGCATGACCTATGCCAAGCCCGCACGGTTCCGCTGGAATCCCCGGGCTAGGCATTGGTGGACCGACAATAAAGGCAAGGCCGATAAACTCCGGGGCATGATTAACCACTCCGAACTGCAACGTGAAGTACGTAATCACTTACTATCCAAACCCCCTCCTGACATCCCCGCCCCGGACGGCCTTGCTTATCTGCCCTATCAGATTGAAGCAATAAAGTTCGGAATCGTGAATCACAATGCCTTGCTTGCCCTGGAAATGGGACTCGGGAAAACCATCGTGGCTATTGGCCTGATGAATGCCCTGCAGGATGAGATCAAGCGGACACTGATTGTCTGCCCGGCCAGCCTGAAGATAAACTGGACCCGGGAAATTCTGAAATGGAAATGCTTTGCTGCCCTGCCCGCCGTATGCAATGGCCGGTATGTCCCCGGCAACGTGGTTGTAATTAACTACGATGTGTTGGTTAAGCATCACGATATTCTGTGTCAACGCGAGTGGGACCTGGTGATAGCTGATGAATGCCACTACGTCAAGACCCCGACTGCTGCCCGGAGCAAGGCTTTCTATTCTATCCCTACTAAGCGCCGGCTATACCTGACCGGGACACCTATATTGAATCGGCCTATTGAACTCCAGCCCCTGTTGAAAGGATTGGGTGTACCATGGGCTGCCAATCGTCACGCCTTTGGCCTCCGGTACTGTGGCGCTACAAAGAATAAGTACGGGTGGGATTACCGCGGAGCCAATAACCTGTCTGAACTTAATCAGAAGCTGACCGGATCGGTCATGGTCCGGTACCGCAAGCAAGATGTGTTAAAAGATTTACCGGATAAGCGCAGAGAATTGATTGTCCTGTCCGGCAAGGGTATCACCGCAGTCACTAAAGAAAAACAAGCCCTGAGTGCCATGCGCGAAGCGGAGCGCACGTTAAAGCGGGCGGTTGACACCGCATCCGGCTCCGATTACAAGGCCGCGGTCATAAGATTACGTGACTATCGCATGTTTATATTCTCAGAATTGTCCCGGCTCCGGCACGAAACGGCCCGGGCAAAGCTGCCCCAGGCAATCAGTTGCATCAAAGATATGCTTGAGGAAACCGATAAGCTGGTTGTGTTCGCGCACCATCACGATATTGTTGACGCTATCTACGATGAGTTCCCGGGGATTGCCGTCCGGCTGACCGGGCGTGACAGTCTCACTAACCGACAGAGTGCGGTGGACCGCTTTCAGAATGATCCATCCTGCCGCCTGTTCATAGGCAACATCAAAGCCGCCGGCGTCGGGCTAACCCTGACCGCCGCATCAACGGTCCTGTTCACTGAGCTGGACTGGACACCCGCTAATATGGATCAATCCGAAAGCCGGCTCCACCGCATCGGTCAGAAAAACAGCGTGAATGTATACTATCTGGTGATAGAAGATTCACTCGATTCATTCATGGCAAAGAAGCTTATAACCAAAGAAAAATTAATCTCGATGGCGATAGATAACAAGGAATGCACACTGTCTACTATAGACAATCTATAACTCAGTAGTTTACCCCTTGACAAACAGTGCATAATATTGTACAATGTATTCAGTGTAGTAATAACAACGTGGAGGAACAAAGATGACAATAATAGAAGACAGAAGTTACAGTTGGGTTCAACCGAATGTGATGGGTGATACCGAATATCATCATATGCCAGACCGGTCCAACACTCGCCCGAATCTGAACGGGCTTACCTTAAGGCAGGCCCTGAAACAACTACGAAAGGTAGACTTTGGCAGCATGGGAGGGACGCATATCATTGACCTGTCTGACGGTACCTGTATGAATGTTGTGCTGCATGATTGCGGCGATGGCACGCGACTGATGAGCAGCCAGTATGTCCACCGGTGGGAAGAAGACAATGGCCGGCAGGTTACAATCAGAAAATATAAACTTTAACCCGGGATAAATCAGATGAAAGTATTAACCACATTGAAGCTGATGGAATCAAATCATGATTACTCTATCAGTGAAGTTGACGTTGACGTTGACGTTGACGTTGACAAGAATACCAATCTCGTTATTGAGATTGAAGGCTTGAAACAAAGAGCATATAAAGATGCAGTCGATGATGTTGAAATCTTTATCGACTGTGCCGTATACGATGACGACGACACATGCCTGACTTCTAATGCAATTCGGTTCAGCGTTGGTAATTGGGAACCGATTGACGACGTAGATGATGCCTGGTGATCCGATATTCGGAAAGACAAAACTTGTATGGCATGACAAAGTGGAGTAACGACACATGATCTACTACGGCAACGGAAATCTTGAGCGGGAACTAGACGAGCCAGTAGAGGACATCTGCCCTGACTGTGCGAACATGTCCCGCTCGCTTCTCATGGTATACAAGCTGCATGTATGTGCTAAATGCGGCAAGTTGTGGATTCTCGGGCATTACTTTGATGACCTGGAATCCAACCATGCTTTCGACAAGGTGTTTGAGTCCCGGGGAATCAAGCCCGGGATGAGTACGAATGTATTAACGCAGAACTGAGAGGTATCAAAATGAACATAAGAGGGTTTGTAGGATGGATAGACCTAACCGACAGGATGGGTAAGAACATTCGCAAAGAGCTTGGGCTAGACGACAATGCCACATCGTTTGTCCTTACAACATTTGAGGCAACAATCCGTATTTCTGACGGAGTAACTACGAGCGTAAAGTTTTCTCCTTTAGAAGCTGCCCCTATCATAGCCAGAACCAAGGCCCGCCGTGAAAGATACGGCGTGTATTGTAAGATGTAATCCCCGTGGCGCGGGCGGTGGATTGAATTGACTGCCATCGTTCCTTCTCCTTCTCGCGCCACACTTAACTCTAACATTGACGAGTACCATTATGAATGCTGACCCTAATATCATTGGAGCCAAACTCCGCATTGCACGCGGGTTTATTGGCGATAGCCAGATGGATGTCGCCGTTGCTACCGGCCTGTCTCTCGGCACGGTCGGCAACGTGGAGTCCGGTCGTGTCCGCCGGTCGTATCGCATCACATACAAAGTGATCGATAAGTATATCGAAGAAGTATTTGGGCGGTTGGACGCACGGGCTAAACTGGTAAGAAAGAATCACCCGAGTATCCCCGACGCAAGCATACCGTCATCGGATAAGCTAAGGGAAGTTCTCGGGCAGGTAGCATAGACCCTTACCGGTAAGGAAACGTCACTGCTGATGTGTCCCTTATCTCTATGCTTTTAAGCCGGCTCTGCGGTAATATCAACACCGTGGAGCCGGTCTTCTGTGTAAGCACTATGCTGATATAGGTAGGATACAATGTAACCCCCGTGAAGTATTCATACGATGGATAGTCAACCCATTTATTTGATGCTATTGTTTCCCGGTATTCATTGTATGTTGTGCTGTCCGTCTTTATCATGCCGTAATAAATATTGGTAGTCGGATAGTACGGCACCCCGTTTGTAAACGATGGTGTTCCTAACGATGACATGCCCGATGTCCCGGGTAATATACTGAACCGGTTAGATGCTTCGGTCGATGTCGTTGTGATGGTCGCGTCGTAGAGATTGCTGTTGACTGTCGTTACCACATTCGTTGTGCTGTACACATAAATGTAATTGGTCAACGTATCTCCGCGCGCTGCCATGCTCAATGCCAATGCCAGCCCTGCCAATATGAATGCAATTCTTTTCATCTTAAAACCTTTCGAGTAATTGATACAGTCCCGTAGACAGCTTCTGCCACAGGCATAGATGCCCGGTCCGGTCTACGGCTATACGATAGTTATTGTTTGCCCCCATATACAGCGCACCCCTGCCGATATAATGATCGATGTCATCCGCTACCGCCGAATGTGTAGTGACATTGGTTATTACATTGCCCCCTGACGTACCCCAATCTCCAAACAGCGTCGGCTTGCGGAAGATACCAAACTCGTTTGAAGCCAGGTACCCAAGCAGCCAGACCGCATGTTCCCCGAACACTAAGCCGTTACAGCTTACGGCATCGTCGCTATTCGATTGTGTCCACTCGGTGCTGAGTCCGCCCCACTCATGCAGCAGGTCATCGCCAGACTTGATCTGCAGCCCGCAGGTAGTCGGGTCAACCAGCATGGTAATAGCCGGCGACGTTGAAAACAATATAGCCCCATTCGTGACATACAGATTGTTCCCTACAGAAAAGTCGTTCTGCACATACATCCTTTTGGCCTGGGCGTCGGCGTCAAATGTCTTCCGCATGTATTCGTCCGGCGACTGCTGCTGTGACAGGTTCTGCCGGATAGGTGCGTCGTCGGATGAAAGCACGATCCTCTCTCCCATTTCGGTCGATGACCGCCGGCCTATCGTGTTGATCGTAAACTGATATATGTCGTGTAACAACATGGTACTATCCTCACTGTTATATTATTCCGTCAATCTAAAGTTCGGGTCCGGCAGTTGAAACTTCTTGCCTAACGCTTCCATTGCGTTCTTGGGCCTGCTTGCTTTCTTCTGCTGGTACTGTTCTCGCATGGCCTTGAGTCCTTCTATCCGCGCTGTTATCTGTGCCTGCTTCTCCGGGTCCCGCCCGTATGCCTCCTGATTATTTAACAGGAATTGCAGGTTGGATATTTCATCGTTGATTTTCTTTTTGTTTTCAAATCCAACAGCATTCGGTGATATGTTGTATGACTTGAATCCAGAAAAGTATCTTATTATCTCGGCTATTCGTGGCGCATCTGAGTACCCGCCATATGCCTTGCGGTATTCCGGCCCGCCTATCTGTGTCAGCCGGTCCAGTTCGTTCAACGGGCGCAGGGGTGACAGCGCATAGGTCAGCTTCTTAGGAACGCCCTTGACACCAAAGAACGTCTTAGTCTCGTTGCCCGGAGGCGCTATCGGCTGGTCACTGTACAGGCTTTTGTTTTCCCCCAACTCATACGGCAGTTTAAAGATCGGGTGCAGCCCTTCCTCGATAGCCTTCATGGGCTTACCGACTTTGGTAATGTCAAGCTGAGGAAAGAAGCCTTCAAACGCAGCGTACTTGTTACCACCCAGGCCAACCGCTCCCCGCTCTTTAATCCAGTCCATCGGTTCGCCGGTCGGATTTGTCTGTGCTTCTATCTCCCGGGCTATCTTGTAAGGCTTGGATATGTAACTCGGATTAGTCAATAGCTGTTCTACATTGGCAGCCGTGTTCAGTCTCAGCCAGGAATAGAACGGCAGGAACGTGGTCAGCTTCTGTTGGAACCGGGTGTCGGTTATGTTTGAATAATCGTACAAGGTTTTCATTACGGACGCCGCCGCTTCGGACGGGCGCCAGCCATCATCCAGCCGCCATAAGAAATGCGCCAGCCGTGCATTGTTCTCTACCGCTTCACCAACCGTTCTGTTAAGGTGCGGCACCGCCATCCATGCCTTGCCGATCTTGCCGGTTGCCCCCTCCCCCGCCTTCAGATACTGTCCTGTCCGGGTGCCGCTACCTATCACGCCGTACCGTTGCGCCAATTCTAATAACTGGTCAACAGTATAGTCCCGGCCATTCACCATCAGCTTCTTAACCGCCTTGGTCTGCACCTTGCCGGCGATAGCTGAATACTTCAATGCCCCATCTACCCCCATCCCCGCGGCATAGGCATTCATGATTGTATTGGATATAAGATTCCTGCTGTGGAATCCCGGGCTTACAAGCATCCAGCCCTTGACGCTATCCCCTATCTTCTTAATCAGTCCGGTCATTTCAGTCGGGTCGCTTACGGCCATCAGCGTATGCCGGGCAACCTCGTAATATTCGTGCGGTATCTGGACGTTGCGTATCTTATTGTACAGCTCGGGATTGTATCTGCTCAGGGCCTGCAGTTGTTCGCTGGTATATAGTTCGGATGCTTTGACAAAACCCGGGTCGGTCTTGGCTATCACCTTACCGGCATCATTAACCTGGGCCAGTGGCTTGCCGAAGTTTGCCAGGCCGTCAACGTAGCTGGTCTTGACAATGTGTCGGGCCTGCCCTGCCGCCTCCTTACCCCACAACTTAGTCAGGTCAGTATCGAACGGTACCGGCTTACGCATCGACTCCATCAGTTCGCTTGCCTTGACGTCCTTGCCTTCCAGTTTGAATATCCGTTCCGGATCAGACGCCAGCATCCTCTCAACGTCAGGGTCTATTGCTCCCCGGGCCGCTTCGTCTGCGGTCTGGAATCGGTGCCTCATTCTGGACCGTGATTCGTTCGGCATTTCCGGTATGCTGGTCGGGTCATAGTTAGGATCAAGCCGTGCTTGCCGTGGACTTGCCCCACCCCCTGCGGTGTCTGCCCCTAATCTCGACCGGGCAATCCGTTCTTCCGGTGTCAGGTCATGCCGGACATATCCTAACTGTTCCCCCGCCGCCCGTCCGGTGGCCGCCGCTTCTTTAACGGTACCGGCCCGCTTTGCACCTTCCTCCAGTATCTGCTGCCGTGCCATTAAACGCCAGGCATCATCCGGTGTGTCGGCCAGACCGCTCAGTGTAGCCAGCGCCGCCTGCTTGCGCGGTGCGCTCAGGCTGCTGGACGTTACTGCCGTGGCTATGTCATCTATGGTAGCCCCGGCCTTCCTCCATCCCGCCGGCATCTTATCCAGCACATCCGGGCTGGTTACTAATTCAACCATCGTCAGTATCTGCCGCTGCCCGTCCGTCCCGGCCTCGGCAAATCGTTTTAGAAATGGAACAGATAAGTCTACTTCTTTCAATGCTTTACTAAGTTGTGCTGTATGCAATGCCGCCTCGCCGTGGCTCCCCGTGCGTAGCTTTTCCATTTGCTGAGGGAAGAAACCGAACGCGCGTTTGGTCATGCTTACGCCCCGGGCCATCCGTTCCCCGGGAGTGATAAGCTCGGGAGCGTACCGGGCCTTCTCAAAGTACCGGGCATCAGCGGCCTTCAGTGCTTTATTAGCTGCGCCTAATTTGTTGTACAGCGCACCCTCTATCGGCTTTACCGCGGAACCAACCATTGGCATGTCAGCCAATCTCTTACCCATGAATGTCATCCCGGCCTGTCCTGCCTTGTATCTTCCGGCCAGCGTTGCCGCCAACTCAACCGGGTCTGCAGCTACGCCCATTGATCTCAACGCCCGTATGATTCCTTCCTGCCTGTTGATGCCGGCCTTGCCGCCCTTCTCCGCTATCGCTTTCAGGTACCGCCCCGCTCTGCCGGCGTCAGGTATATCATCCGCCAGTCGTGCCAGCTTACTCATGTCACCTACAATATCAAACGTCCTGCCCCCTGCCTTAACCAGCTTCCCGGCCTTTGCCGCTTTGCCCGCCTTGGTCAATGCGCTGACTCCGCCAACATACGTCAACGGATCGAGTGCGACATCAAGCCCGAAACCGACAACACCCCGGCCTATCTTATGCCCCAGACTGTCGCCGGTCCACCCGATATTCTTTAATATGTCCGAACCAATACTGCGTTCCTTCCCGGTCAGCCCGTGCCATGCCCCGGTAGCATAGTCGCCAACATCATACGATCCGCGGGGGTCGGTCATCCTCCGGGCTATATTGGATACAGCATACTGCGGCCTGTTCAACCAGTCAAACGCTTTCCATATCCCGGTAGGGTTACGGTTGAACGGTGTATCTTCCGGCATCCCTGCCGCCGGGCCTCCGCTCAGGGGCAGCTTAACCAGTGGCTTTATGCGTGATAATTGGAATGGGTTACGTGCCATAATATTTTAAGGTAGTTGTATTACTGTTCACTTTTCCTGTTTATTTGTTGCATCATCATCTTATCTATTTGGTCTTGCGTAGGTGGCATGTTTATTACTGGTCCGCTTGGGTGTTTGCTCTTCCTCATTGTTTCCATAAAGTGTTCTACTTTTGGAGTTGGATATTTTGGGTATCGTGCTACTATTTCTACATCGTCTGGATTATACGTTACATAATTTAGATCAGGGGATATTTCGCGTGAGCCGCCCTGGAATTGTTTTATGGGAGCCTCGGTTCCTGTGTACCCCATATTATATAAATGTTCCGACGCCTGCTTATCGCCGAATATAGCAGCAAGAGCTTTGATTATAGTCTCTCCTTTTACTGGTGTTTCTCTTGTCAATAATTCAGTTATTTCTTTGCTGTTTGGGCCTCCTATATCAGAATATGAGTTTACTATTTTATATACATATGGTAACTTGGGAACGATTGTATCAAGTATTTTATATTTCTCATCCATAGGGATTGTTTTGTCATAAGCAATAAATTTATGAGGTTTATCGCCACCCTTTATTTTAACTTTATATAACGTGTTTTTATTCTGACTATATTCATACGGATTGTTGGGCGAGGCGGCACTAACATCTGCTTTTATTTTCTTATATATTTCGCCTAAAGTATAATCTTTTATGATAGACTTCCTGCGTTCTGGAGTCTGTATGTTATCATTCATTATATCTGGCATCCAATCATTATAATATCTTATGTGTAAATCTGCCATTTCATTCAAATCGTTATATCCGATTCCCCAAGCACCAGAAGATATTTCATCCATCACCTTATTATAATCTATATTGTTTTCCGCTGCGGTTCTTTCATCGAATGTAACATTTAATTCAGGAGGATATACAGTATCGTGTGCATACTCCTTTATTTTTTCTACCAAAGGAATACTGCTTATGGCTTTTTGAGGTAATATCTTTCCAGCTATTAAGCCATTTATGTTTTCTTTTAATGGATACACCCATTGACCTCTACCCATTTCTTTGTATCCTCTGCTAACGTCACGAGACTCAGATATATATGGCATTCCCCAACCCAGTGCGTGATTGCCTTCCGCTTTACCAATCATGTTAACATCATATTTGGTATGCCTATACGGGCTGCCGTGCCATCCGTATATATAGGGAGTTGGAAGTGCCGGAGTTGGTGTTGGTATTGGCGGCACTGGCAGTTCTGGCATCCACTGTGGCCCGGCAAACGCTGGCCGGTTAAGCCCCCGCTCGTTCATCAGTTTATTCACTGCATATGTTTGTCCCAATGGTTTCGCATAGTTGACCGCCTGCATACCCGCAATCAACGGCAGTGTCCGGGTGCTTAACCCGAGTGCTGTATCTTTCATCCACTGCGGATCGCTTAACTGCCCCTGCTCATATGCGCTCAATGCGTTCTGTCCGGCAACAACCGGGGCTATCTTTGCAATGGTGCTGCCTACGCTGCGGGCATATGCAGGAAGCGCATCTTTAAGAAGATTAGCCGATGTTGCGTTAGGAGAGAACGTCGGGCTGGCTCCCGAAAATAATTTACCCATCACTCCGCTCAATGCTGTACGTCCTATCGCGCCCATCTTCTCGGCGTCCGTTGCTTTCAGTATGTTCTTCCATCCTCCCTGATTAACGGCTTCCTCCCCGGCCTGTTCCCCCGCAAACAATACCGGCCACGCTGGTGGCGGTGTGGCTACCATCGTCGCCAACCTTCCGGGTGTTTGCTCGATGCCGCTCTTCATATCATCCACCCATCGCCGGATTGGTCCCATATCGCTCTGCCGTTCTTGTCTTGAATAGGCATTGATTTTATCAAACTGATTTACCAAGCCCGGGTCAACATATGACAAGGCCGTTCGTGAACCGGGTGCATACTGCTGTAAGAAGTT
>Ga0265595_1003310_pt1 | contig 10003 bp, 10 predicted proteins | sample saktaG_15_FD_190148 | JGI IMG/M metagenome (GOLD analysis project Ga0265595, IMG submission 190148) | Saline water microbial communities from Sakinaw Lake, British Columbia, Canada - sak_2013_06_06_50m | ecosystem: Environmental > Aquatic > Non-marine Saline and Alkaline > Saline ... | reverse complement strand
CGTGGGTTCGAATCCCACCCCCTCCGCCTTCGCCCGACGAAGCTTTAGCGAAGTCGGGATTCGCTTCGTCGGGCTTCGGCCTTCGGACGACGTAGTCGCCCTACGGCGGACAAAGTCGGCGGACAAGGTCCGCTAGAAGAACACGACGGCAGTACACGTCGGGGCTTCTTCCAACAATGAGATTCCTTGACATATATACCGAACTATATTATTATCGCCTTAGAACTTTATTGAGCTTTTACGGCTCATAGTAGCACTTTCCCAACACAGATGGAGGTTCGTCATGAACAGGTCAGTTGCGTCGCGCAACCTCGCGGGCGGTTTCTTCGGCGGGGTCTTCGGAATTCTCATCTCCTGGTACCTGGCGCCGGCAGCGCTACCGCTCGGCGTGATCTTCGGGGTAGTCGTCGGCTGGTGGGTAGAGGATATTGGAAAGGCATTCGTGAACTCCTTCCATACCGCCTCCCGGCTCTGGCAACAGCTCGTAGCGCGCCTCATTCCCGAGGAGATCCGGGTGTCACCTCGCGCTTTCTTCCGATACGTCGGCGCGTTCTTCGCCCGATGTATCACGGGGATCAGGAACGGTCTCACTCACGCCGTTGGGTACGCGGGTATGCCCCTCCGGTGGATAGTGGCGGGCATTCGTGCCGTCATGCGTCTTCCGAGACACATCATGGATCACGCACCACGTCCGGCGAGCATAGCGCTCTTCCTCACGATCAGCGCGATCGTGGTCGGTGCGGTGTTGAACGCGCTCGCGATCGGTTTCTTCTGGCCATGGCCTGAGACGTATATGGCTGGTAATGGGTTGAACGGTCATCCGATACGGGTGGTTCCCTTCGGTTTGCTTGAGATCGCCACCGCCACTGGCATAGCAACCATGATCCTGACCGGGCTCGGAGCGATGTTCATGTTCGGAGAAGACGATTCCGTACGGGTTCTCCACGCTCGTTTGGAGCAGTACTCCCGCTACTCGGCTCCTTCGTATTTCGTGAGAGAGCTGATCCGCTTCTTCCGGTCGGAGATCATGATAACGCTCTTCATCCTCGCGATGCTCATCTATTGGGTGACGCTCGGAGGACTGATGATCGCGATTGTCGTGATCCCGGTTACCACGTTCATCTCTTTCTTGATCGGCCTCTACAAGATCGCCCAACGATCCGCTCACTGGCAGTGTTTCATCGTCACGCTCACTGTTACGGGAGCGTCGGCGCTCATCTTCTACGACAGCTTCAGTCATGAAATCATGTTGTGGACGGTTGCGCTCTGCGCCGGTCTCGCGAGCGGCATTGCTACCGAGGGTCTGCGAAGACTGGGCATCTGGTGGGGCAGCACAGGTGCGGGCATACGTTACCTCGGCATCTGGCACGACGAGGAGAAGGTTCTCGCTTTCTCGATCGCCGTTCCGGCGTGGCGAACAATTGCCCGTGCCTTCGATGGCGCGAGCAATCGAGTGTTTCGTCACATCGTCTAGCCCGGCGAGAATCGGGCATCACTTAGGCACTTGTAAACTTTGTTTATAAGTGCCTATTTCTTTTCAAGAAACAACGGTTTTCCTTGATAATTAATGAGAAGGCCAACGATAGGATATCGTTGGCCTTTTGTTCCTCACCCGGGTCGCGCCGATTTTTTCTTTCCCATGTCTTTCATTATGAAAAGCATGAGGATGAGCGCGAAGAGTATGATGGTCATGATCAGCAATTCAGATCGATTCGCCGCAAACGCCAGGATCACATAGACGAGTCCTGTCCCGATGAGCATTTTCTGCGCGAGCGGGTAGAACTTCCCGAGCAGCTTGTGCTGGGATATCCCAAATCCGCAGGCAAGAACCCAGATCACCACACTCACCACCGTGAGCACGAATACCATGTAATTCACGACTATCATGGTTCTCTCCCCCTTTTAAAGGAGCGGCGTTTCAGCGCTATCGCGCGTCTTTCGCGCACTGTCGCAAAAACGTCTTCATTGTCTTCTTGTGAAGTAAAAAATGTCAAAATTTTAGTTATAAAAATATCATTAAAACTGAAAATCTTTTAAAATCAACATTATTTTGATATAATAAAGTGACTAAAATAACGTCATAATATGCGCAAGTTTTCAAAAGGATTTCTCCGCAGCTTAGGGCTCACTGAGACGCAGGCGGCCGTCTATCTTGCGGCGCTTGAGCTCGGGGAAGCGTATATGCAAGAATTGGCGAGAAAATCGGGGGTTAAACGCACCAGTATTTATAACTTTATCGATGAATTGCGGGAGCGCGGTCTTCTTACGGAAACCGTTAAGAAAAAAAGGAAGGTGTATAGCGCCATTGACCCGCGTCAACTTCTTGAAATCGAAAAGGGACGACTCGCCGAACTTGAACGCACCATGCCGGAACTCCTCGCTGTACAGAACCGTTCGAAGACGAAGCCCAGCGTGCGTTTCTATGAGGGTATCGATGGCTTAAAACAGGTTTATAGCGACATGCTTAAGGAAGGACAGGAGATTCTTGCTTTTGAAGATCTGGAACATATGAAGGCGGGAGTACCGAAACCTTTTTTTGACTGGTTTCCTCCCGAACGAGCGCGGCGCGGCATTCCTATGAACACGATCACGCGCGACTCCGTAGTAGCACAGCAGTTCACCCAGAATAACGCCAAACTATTACGGCGAACAAAGCTTATGAAATCGGCCGACTGGAGAACGGATATGGAAATTTACGGTAATAAGGTCGCGCTCATAAGTTACCGCACAAAAACCCCGTTTTGCGTTCTTATTGAGGACCCCAACATCGCTGAGACGTTGCGCGCCGTTTGGAAAGAACTCTGGAGTAATCTGAAACTTCCGACGTTGGGATGAGTTTTCCTTTCTTTCTCTTCTTTGATATCGGTTGACTTTTCTTTAGAGTTGTGCTATTCTAGTTGCAGTAACTTCATAAACTAAACGAAAAGAAAGGGGGTGCGTCTTGCGTTTCTTAAAGAAACTCATCCAATGTTTCTTTGTTTGGCGCGTCCCGCCAAGCGGAGAAGATGCGTTGTGTCATGCCGAGGTTGCATTGGTTCAGTCGTTCGGATTACGGCGGGGTGCTCCCGGCCTAAGTAACGGCGCGCTTGCGAGCATTGCCCGCAACCTTCATGAACACTACGGATTACCGCTCGTGCTCCAGTGGGAGATTGCGGATTGTCTTCCGGACTTGCAAAAGGCCGGAGTGATTCGCAGACATCAAACACCGGATGCCTACCTTGACACCCGCGAGGTTCTCGTCCAATCGGCGGAAATATGCCGAAAGCATGGTTGGCGAAAAGCGATTATCGTAGCACATCCCGACCATGTATGGCGCGTGATGAAGACAGCGGAAAAGCTTGATTTTGGGATCGCCATTACAGATATGGCGTCAATCCCCTACGATTCGCTCTCACTCCAGCCGTGGACGAGAAGCAGATGGAGATTCGTTCCGCGAGAGATTATAGCGCGACTGCTCTATCTCGTGCGCGGATGGATCTGAGTCAACGATGACGCCCGCGATCAATCCATTTTTCAGGAGGTACGGCATGAACCCGATTCTCTTCGGCCTTCTCATGGCAGTGGAACTCGCCATTCTCATGGCGGCTCTCACCCCTTTCCTCACGCTCTTCGTGACGGGCAACGTCCGGGAGGCCTTCCGCTCCATCTTCACGGTGGCGCCGGTCTTCGCCCTTTCCATTGGCGGCATCGCGGTTGTTCCTACAATCATCGGTTCCGTCCTCGCCTGGCTCACGATGGGCAGCATCTGATCGAATGGCCGCCATGTTTTCTTGACCTCTGGCGGCTTTTCTTCGAATATTGTATTGGCTTTCTTTGTTCCGTTAGGTATTATAAACGAGAGGAACAATTATGAATCCGGAACTGCCGCAATCACAGTTCGAGCATCCCGAGTGGGAGGAGAAATCCCAGGATATCTCCAACTGTCTTATCGAGCTGCGGAGGCGCTACCCTGGGGCTGAAGGATTTGGCAAACGCGAGCAGATTCAACAGCGAATCATTGCCTTCGCCAGAAATCTCCAGAGTAAGTACCCTGACTATTCGCGGTATCGTCTTTATCACGGTTTCATCGGGAGTACTCCTTCCCAACCGAGTTTGTATCTCGATTTTCCCGGGGAGGATTCGGTGGAACTCTTCATTCGGAAGCTTGAGGAGGAATTTGGGGAACAATCATAGCGTTCCCCAAATTTCCCAAATCATGTAGAATAAAACCATGCAAAAGAAAAAGGCATGGTTTTTTCTTATTATTGTCATTGTTCTTATCGTTGTTTTCTTTGCAGCCCGGAAAGGGTATGCGCCAATTACTCCTGAAGGAAACCAGATTCCCGAAAATTCCCCCGCTCCCGCCGGTGAGCGCGCAAACGCTGTCGAGGACATACAACCGTAATCGCAATGTTTTTCAAACACGGACAGACGGAGGCGATGCGCACCATCAAAAAAGTGATGCCTGCAGTCGTTTCCGTTACGCTCACTAAGCCCCTTGAGGAGCTTGAGAAGGAATGTCTTGCCACGAACCCAAAATCACCCGGGAAGTGCAAGCACCTTTCCATTCCCGCTGAAAAGATTGACGCTCACGGCATGGTGCAAGTGGGTGGCGGATCCGGTTTCATTGTGAGCCCAAAGGGAATTATTCTTACCAACAAGCACGTTATCGCCGAACCCGGCGTTTCTTATACCGTTATTACGAGCGACGACACGCGCTACCCGGCGGAGGTCATCGCCCGCGATCCTATAAATGACATTGCTATCCTTTCCATAGCATCAAAGGAACCCTTGCCGATTGTTTCCATAGGGCAATCCCACTCGCTTGATCTTGGAGAGGCCGTTCTCGCTTTCGGGAATGCTCTGGGTATTTTCCGAAATACCGTCTCGCGAGGCATTATCTCCGGTCTTTCGCGATCCGTTGTGGCACAGACCGAACCCGACGCTCCGCCGCAGGAGATGCGCGGCCTCATCCAGACGGATGCCGCAATCAATCCGGGAAATTCGGGTGGCCCCTTAACCGACCTTTCGGGAAGAGTTATCGGTATCAATGCCGCCGTGATTTCCGGAGCTCAAAACATCGGCTTTGCTATTCCCATTGATCCTGCAAAACGAGATTTGCACGATCTTGAGAAATACGGGCGCATTCGCAGGCCGCTTCTCGGCCTGCGCTACCTGATGATTACCCACGATCTTCAGGAAAAACTAGATCTCCCTGTGGACCGTGGGGCGCTCATCACCCGTGAGCACCCGTCCGACATGGCAGTTGCTCCCGGAACGCCTGCCGCACAGGCGAAGATCAAGGAACGCGATATCATTCTCACCTGGAACGACGTACAGCTTACACCGGAACGCAGCTTGCTCGATTGCCTCGAGGAAAGCAACGTGGGAGACGCCATTGAACTCACCCTGCTCCGCAACAACAAAGAAAAGCGAGTTTCACTCACGCTTGCCGAGCGCAAATAAACTTCGCGTATCCTCTCCCGTTTCTTTTTCCTTCCTTTATTTACTATCCTATCGGACGATCGTCCGATAGGATAGTAGCGGTTGTTTTTCTAGCACTTCTTTTTGTTCGCTCTACATACCCCTCCACCGCATACTTCTATCTCACGATCGTGAGATAGAAGTATGCGTATGTTGTTACCGAACCGGACGCAATCCGGTCAGTAGATGTACTCGTTTACAATAAGACCGTTTTGGTCGAGGAGAAGCACGCGGTCGTGTTCCCGGTCAAACGGCATCGCCTGATTCAGCCAGACGCGCCATTCGTTCGAAAAAAAGTTCGCAGTGTAGCGGTACTTTTGATAGCACCCGTTATAGTTCAAGGTATCAAGATAGCTCCGGCAACCAAGATCATTCGGTAGGCTATATTGGTTCAATTCCTGGGGTGTTGGCGCCTCGCAACTGCTCAGAGAGCGGATGAAGGTTTGGCAGCGCCCTGAGAAATCTATGTAATCGCTCCGATCCTTTGTTGGACAGCTGTTTGGGAAAGAAGGGCTTGGATGGTATATCTCATTCAAGTATCCGGTACACTTATTGAGACGGATATTTCTTGAAAGCGGGCTTTGTGTTCCGTATGCGCGCAGCGTTTGTCCTTTGTCGAGAATGATGTCGCCTACCTGTGACGGCTGGGTTATATTTATGTCTTCAACCGCCTGCGGAATAACTGCTTCTCCGCCTTTATTTACCCGCAATTTCCATCCGGTGACGTTTACACTGCCTTTGAGCGAATAATCCGCAATAAGCGAAAATTGCCCAGGATCGCTCGAGTAGTAGGATGCCGCCCGCACGTTTGAAACGCGGACTTCTTTATAGAACGGGGAGAGATCGGCAACTGAAAATCCTTGCGGCGGCGTTGGCTGCGGTGCCGGCTGCTGCTGCGACAGCTGTTGGGTTGAGGGATTTGTGTAAGAAGGCGAGGGTTGGCCGGATGTTGTTTCCCGGTTTACTTCAACCGAGGTTCCGGATTCCGATGCCGGCGCTTCTGCTCCCGTTTCCGTGGATCCGGAGAGTGGCCCTTCATATTTGAAGGTCCCGCGGAGAATTGGGAGAAACTCATCACCCCCCGTTATCATATAGACGCCGTAGAGTAAAAATGCCGCTACGAAGAAAAATATAATGAACGAGAGTATGCGCCCCATAGTGTTTTTATTATACGATAATATTTATAATCCTGTCCGGTACGAAGATGGTTTTTTTCGTCTTTTTCCCCTTCACGTGTGCCGCGATTCGTTTCTCCGCAAGCGCCGCACGCATTACTTCTTCCTGCGCGGCACCCCTTGCGACGGTTACCGTACTGCGTGTTTTTCCATTTATCTGGATTGCAATCGTTACCTCGTCACTCCGGGCAAGCTTGGTATCATACTTCGGCCACGCTTCAAGATGTATTGACCTAAACTCCCGATTTTTACCCTCGAAAAATCGGGACCATAACTCTTCCGTGAGATGCGGCGCAAACGGCGCGAGCAGTTTCAGGAACGTTTCAAGTGTTGAGATAGAAATGTTTTTTTCTTTTTCGAGTTCGTTCAACAGTATCATTAATGCGCTTACGGCCGTGTTGTAATGAAGTTTTTCAAGATCTTCGGTTACTTTTTTTATGCCTCGATGCAACGCCTGTGTCGTTTCCCGTGAGTCCTGCTCTTTTGTTTTTCCTTGAGCACGTTCGGTAGCGAACTTCCATACCCGTTCCAAGAAACGGACGACTCCTAAGATGCCTGAATCGCGGAAATCCCCTCCCTGCTCGAATGGCGCAAGGAACATTAAATACATGCGTAACGCATCCGCGCCAAACCTTTTGACGTATTCATCCGGGTTCACCACGTTTCCCTTCGATTTCGACATCTTTGTGCCATCCTTGATGATCAGCCCGTGCGCCCGGAACATCGGGAATGGTTCCTCGAAATGCGTGAGACCCCAATCGTGAAATGCCAGTGCCAGAAACCGCACGTAGAGCAGGTGCAACACGGAATGCTCGGCACCGCCGATGTACATATCAACCGGAAGCCAGTTTCGGGAAAGTGTTTGGAATTTCTTATCTTCAATATCCAATTTCCACTCTCTGGATACCATAAGATAACCAAGATGGTACCAGGCGGAATCCAGGAAGGTGTCAGATACGTCCGTTTCACGGCGCGCCTCGCCGCCACACTTGGGACACTTCGTTTTTACAAATTTCTCGTCATGGGCAAGCGGTGACGGCCCTTGCCCCGTCGGACGAAAATCTTCAATGAAAGGTAGCTTCACGGGTAATTCCTTTTCGTCCACCGCAAACCAGCCAGGGTTTTCAAGTTCGCCGGGGTTGTATTTCTTTTTTTCCTTACTGCCTGCTTTTGATACTTTCTGCGCACACGCCTCACAGTAGACAAGCGGGATGGGCGGCCCCCAGTAGCGCTGACGCGAGATCAGCCAGTCACGGAGACGGAAATGCGTCTGCCATTTTCCTCCAACCTTTCTTGCAATGGCGTGTTTTGCCTCCACAGAATCTATTCCGTCAAATTCCTCCGAATTTTCCAATGTTCCATTCTCTTCGTGGAAAATCACGTCAGTGTACCAATCGTTCTCCGCGAGCATCAGCCACGGCGAAACAAATTGCTCTTTGGCAAAATCGCACGCAAGCCTGTTTATTTCTTCCGCCGTACGGGAATTCAAAGCGATTCGTTCTATCTCCCCCCCAGTATGTTTGAATATGAAAACGATCTCTTCACCGACGTATTCGTTCCAAAATCCCGGTGTCAGCTTTTCTTGAATAAGATTTTCGTATGCAGGCAGATACTTACCGGGAATCTCGATTTTTCTATTCCCCTCGCTTGTCTTCCCGACTATCGATATGCCCACGCTACGGAGATTTTCATCCGAGATCTGATCCGCTCCCATCAGATAACTCCTCGCGGGCATTTCTCTGCGCACAATCACTCTTTTTATGGGAAGTTTAAATTTCCTTGCGAAGGCGAAATCCCGAGCATCATGCGCCGGCACGGCCATAATCGCGCCCGTGCCGTATCCGGCAAGAACATAGTCGGAGACCCACACCGGAATCTTCTCCTCACTTGCCGGGTTTATCGCTTCTATCCCCGAAAACACGCCAGTTTTTTCCTGTTCTTCTTCGGTTTTACTCCTTCGCGCAAGCGCTTCCTCTATGTATTCTTTTACCTTTTTGTCAGCGCCCCAACCGAGACCGATCCACTGCTTTGCCAACTCGGGCGAGATGACTACGAACGTAGCGCCAAAGAGCGTGTTGGGACGGGTGGTAAATACTTTGATCTCCTTAACTTTCAACTTTAAACTTTCAACTTTAAACTTTAGCAGCGCTCCTTCGCTCCGCCCGATCCAGTTCCGTTGTGCGATCTTCACCTTCTCCGTCCAGTCGATTTTTTCCAGGTTCTTAAGCAGGCGATCTGCATATTGTGTAATCTTGAAAAACCACTGCTCAAGTTCCTTTTGCACTACCTCGCTTCCGCACCGTTCGCAGGAACCTTTCTCCGCCTGTTCGTCGGCAAGCACGGTTTTACAGCTCGGACACCAATTTACCGCCGCTTTTTTCCGATACGCAAGTCCCTGCTTGAACATCTGTGCGAAAATCCATTGCGTCCAGCGGTAATATTCCGGTTTGTAGGTTTCAAGCCGTTCTTCCCATGAAAAGCTGTTCCCAATCACTTCAAGCTGCTTATAGAATCGTTTTTCTGACGTTTTTGCCTGTTCTTTGGGATGAGCCCCCGTCTTAATCGCATAATTTTCCGAATGAATTCCAAAGCCGTCCAGGCCGATCGGCTCAAATACATCATAGCCATTCATCCGCTTGAAGCGGCCGTAAATGTCGCTTCCCGTAAAAGCGTACACGTTCCCTACGTGCAATCCCTCGGCTGAAGGATACGGGAACATCATCAAATTGTAGAACTTCTTTTTCTTTCCTTTTGCCTTCAAATCTGGCCTACTCGCCGAAGCATTAGCAAAGGAAGGCTCGTAGATTTTCTCCTTTCTCCAAATTCGCTGCCATTTGCGTTCTATTTTTTTATAGTCGTATTTCATAATTTTTGTCCCGTCCCGACTATCGTCGCGGACGCGGATCCTCGATTTTGTCACTCCGGCTTGTGCCGTAGGCAAAATCGGGACCATTTCGCCTCAATTTTCCCGAAATCGTATCTGCGCATATTCTTCTTGCATTGTACTTGAAAGATGAGCACTGCTCAATCTACGCCTATTACCTTAAAGTTGCTATACTGAAAAATATAATAATGGAACAGGAAGTAATTTACTCTTCACGAAATCACGATACTCCCACCCCGACACGGGTCGGGGCTTCCCACCAACGTAAAGTTCGCTATGAGAGTCGCTCTGCTCCGCAGAGCGAACTTCGCTCCAGAGGAGCGAGCTTCACCCTCATCGAACTCCTGGTCGTGATCGCCATCCTCGCCATCCTTGCCGTAGCCGTGGTTCTTATCTTGAATCCTGTAGAGCTCATCAAAGAAAGCAGGGATACGACGCGCATTGAAGATCTTGCCACGATCAACAAAGCTTTGTCTCTCAT
>Ga0265595_1003303_pt1 | contig 10013 bp, 5 predicted proteins | sample saktaG_15_FD_190148 | JGI IMG/M metagenome (GOLD analysis project Ga0265595, IMG submission 190148) | Saline water microbial communities from Sakinaw Lake, British Columbia, Canada - sak_2013_06_06_50m | ecosystem: Environmental > Aquatic > Non-marine Saline and Alkaline > Saline ... | reverse complement strand
AGTTCGACGTGATTGGCATAAACGGCGGTGGCGGAGGGTGCTTCCAGTATGAAAACTACCACCGCGCAAACCCAGGCTGGAAACTCTACGCCTCGGAAGTCCCGCACACGCTTCAGACGCGCGGCGTCTATCAGGCGGTCAGTCACTACCGCGACAAGGACCCTCGCGGCGGAATCATCGAGACGCCCAACCTCGTCGAGCCGGAAGTGTTCGACGGGGTGGACCCCAACTATCGCTCCGCCTACGATAACGCATACGTCCGCATAAACTGCCGCGACTCCTGGGCAGCCACAAAGAAGCACGACTTCCTGGCCGGCGAGTTTCGCTGGTCCGGCTTCGACTACCTTGGAGAATCGCTCGGCTGGCCGCGAAGATGCTGGAACTTCGGCATCATCGACCTGTGCGGCTTCCCGAAGGACTCGTACTACTTCTACCAGAGCCAGTGGACCGCCGAACCAATGGTCCACATCCTGCCGCACTGGACCTGGCCGGGCAAGGAGGGTGTCCGGATCCCCGTGGTGGCCTACTCCAACTGCGAGGAAGTCGAACTGCTGCTCAACGGCCGATCACTGGGCAGAAAGCCCATCGCCGGCGTAATGGACCTGACCTGGCTGGTGCCGTACGAACCGGGCACGCTGAGGGCCGTCGCGTACAAGGCAGGCAGGCCGGTCGCCGAGAAGCAGTACACAACGGCGGGCCAGGCAACCGCCCTTCGTTTGGCGCCCGACCGCCGAACCATCGCCGCAGATGGCAAGGACGTCGTCCACGTGACAGTCGAGATTGCCGACGCGGCCGGCAACCTTGTCCCGCACGCCGACAACCGCGTGCGCTTCGAGGTGTCCGGCCCCGGCCGGATCATCGGCGCCGACAACGGCGACCCGCTCGACCACGAGCCCGTCAAGGCAGACAACCGCAAGGCGTTCTTCGGCATGTGCCTGGCGATCGTTCAATCCGCCGCCCAGGCCGGGACAATCCACATCTCCGCATGCGCGGACGCCCTGGACGGCGACGAGGTACTGATACCCACGAGTCACAAGGCATAAGCATGATTCATGCCGAGGCAAGTATCCGTCATGGAAGAAGGCCGACCGGTGGCGGCATTTGACCGTCGCCTCCCACGATAGACAATAGACATGCCGGTTGCGTGCTCGCCCGCGCCGGCGGTCGGCAGATGAGCCTGACTATTAGACCGGGAACAGAAGAAGGATATTGGTTCAGATGAAGATGAAGATAGAAAAGACCTTCTGCGCATTTGCCGTGTTGTACTGCCTCATAGCGAACCCCGTTTGCGCTGCCGAGGCGAAGGACCTGGAGACTGGGTTTCTCAATCCGCCTCCTGGTGCGGGTATTCGCTGTTTCTGGTGGTGGCTCAACAGCAACGTTACCGAGAACGCGATCACCCGTGATCTGGAGGAAATGAAGGCGAAGGGGTACAGCGGGGCGTTGATATTCGACGCCGACGGCAGTTCTCAGCAGGGGAATCGCGGAGTGCCCGCCGGGCCTGTGTTTGGCGGGCCCGAATGGACAAAGCTTTTCGTGCACGCCTGCAAGGAGGCCAAGCGTCTTGATCTTGAACTGAGCCTGAACATCCAGAGCGGCTGGAACCTTGGCGGGCCGAAGGTGACAGAGGAAGAGGCGACGCAACGGCTGGTTTGGTCAAAGACCGAGGTAAAGGGGCCAGCGACTATTGAACAGTTGCTGAAATCCCCCGTCACGGGCGGGCGATTCTACCGGGACGTTGCAGTGATAGCGGTCCCCGCCCCGGCCGGGGCGACGGGTCGCCCGATAAAGTATCTGAAACTAAAGAGCGCGACGCGGGAACTCGGCATGTCAGCGCCGGATTGCCGGTTCCTGCTTGACACCTCCCCCGCCTTGCCGGGAGAACTCGCGACAAAGAGTAAGGATATCCTCAATATTTCCGGCAAGATGGACAAGGACGGCACGCTTCGCTGGGAGGCACCCAAGGGCGAGTGGGTGATTCTGAGGATCGGTCACACAGCCACCGGCGCACATGTTTCCACCCAAAGCGCCGCCTGGAGCGGCCGCGTACTGGACTACATGAACCCGGATTCGCTTAGCGCTTATTGGGGTCGGAATATTGAACCCCTGCTCGATGCCATAGGCCCCCTGGCGGGAACTAGCCTGCGATATCTGCATACCGACAGTTGGGAAGGCGGAGGCATGAACTGGACGCCGGGATTCGACCTGACGTTCAAGAAGAACCGGGGTTACGATCCGTTTCCATGGCTGGCCGTGCTGGCGGGGTACGTCGTCGACAGCCGGGAAGACTCGAATGCTTTTCTCGCCGATTTCCGCAAGACCATTGGTGACCGCATCGCCGACCATTACGGGCTGCTGGCGGAGTTGGCGCGGAAGCACGGCATGGGTACGCATCCGGAATGTTCCGGCCCGCACGCCGGGCCTCTTGACGGTCTCAAGAACTACGGTCGCGGCGAACTGATGATGAGCGAGTTCTGGTCGCCATCGAGGCATCGGCCCAAACCGACGGATCGTTTCTTCGTCAAGCAGGCCTCGTCCGCGGCTCACACCTACGGCAAGCGGCTGGTCGGCGCGGAAGGCTTCACAACGATAGGCCTGCACTGGAACGACGTCCCGTGGTCAGCCATGAAGCCGAGCTTCGATCACGAGTTCTGCGAAGGGCTGAATCTGGTATTCAACCACACATTCACCTGCTCGCCCAAAGAGATGGGCACCCCAGGCCAGGAATACTTTGCCGGCACCCATTTCAATCCTCAGATTACCTGGTGGGATGAAGCCCCGGCGTTCATCAACTATCTGAAGCGCTGCCAGTATCTCGCCCAGCAAGGCGATTTCGTGGCCGATGTCGTCTATTACTATGGCGACCACATCCCCAATATCGCACGACTCAAGGCGGATGACCCTGCCGGCGCCCTGCCCGGCTTTGACTACGATGTGCTAAGCGAGGAACTCCTGCTTTCCAGCCTGACGGTGAAGGAAGGGATCCTCACTCTGCCGTCCGGCATGAAATACCGCGTGTTGGCGCTGCCGAATCACCGTGTACTCTCTCTCGCAGCGTTAAAGAAGGTGGATGCCTTGGTGCGCGACGGCGCCACGGTTCTGGGACTCAAGCCGCTCCGTATGGTCAGCCTGGCCGGCGGCGACGCGGGCAAAACTATGTTCAAGAGACTTGCCGACAATATGTGGGGTTCCGAGAACCAGACCGATGGACAGAAAGGCATCCGCAAGGTCGGAAAAGGCCGCGTCGCGTTCGGCATGACGGCTCGCGAGTTTCTGCTTTCGGATGGCGTCGCCCAGGATGTGACGTTCCGAGACGCGGCCTCCGTGGCCGGCATGGCCTGGATTCACTATCGAATCGCCGCGGCGGATGTCTACTTTCTGGCCGAACAGACAGGCAAGGGAATGAAGGGCACTGCGGTATTCCGTAGCGCCGGCCGGGTTCCCGAACTCTGGGACCCGGTCGACGGATCCGCACGAGAAGCCGCAACCTTCAAGTTTGTGGAGGGACGCACCCATGTGCCGTTGGAGTTCGGTCCATACGGCAGCCTCCTGGTGGTATTCCGCAGGCCCGCGGCGGGAGATCGTAACGGCGGCCCGAACTTCCCGGCGTGGCAGGCAAAGCAGGCGATATCGGGGCCTTGGGACGTCACCTTCGATGCGAAATGGGGTGGTCCCAAAGACCCGCTTCGGCTTGATGCCCTGACAAGTTGGACCGATCACAGCGACCCCGGTGTCAAGTATTACTCCGGCAAGGCGGTGTACCGTACAACGTTCCGTATCGGCAATGACGTGGCGGGCAAGCCGCTTGCCATTGAACTCGGTCAGGTTCTGGACGTCGGCATTGCAAGAGTCAGCCTGAACGGAACCGACCTTGGTGTGATCTGGCAACCGCCGTTCCGGGTGGATGTGGCCAAAGCCGTCAAGACTGGCGAGAATAAGCTGGAGGTCATGGTGGTGAATTCCTGGCGTAACCGCTTGATCGGCGACCAGAACTTGCCGGAAGATAAACGCCTCACACGCACAAACATCTGCGTCAACAAAGACTGGAAACTGGAAGCCTCGGGCCTTCTCGGCCCTGTCCGTGTAATGGAAAACACCATTGCGCCAAAGAGTTCTCAACAAACAGCGGAGAAGACTCTACCCATCAAGGCAGAGGTGTTCACTACGGAGATAAGGACACAACAGTCCCCCTGAACAAGAACTCGGGTGAACTGAAAACGAGGTACGACACGCTGGGCGGCGAGATGACGCTTGAGATAGTCAAGGGACAAGGCCACAATATGTGGCCTGGGTGGTTCACCAGTCAGAAGCTGGTCGACTTTGTGATCGCTCATGCAAGGGATGACAGTCCGAAGAAGGCTGTCGGAAACAACGTAGGTTTGACAGACGAAGGCGAGTAACAACATGGGCCGGCAACGAACGTCATACCGTCGCGGGTCACTCAACAGGCGGGACTTCTTGAAATCGGCGGTCTCGGCAGGCGCTTTGGGCGCCGCCACCATTGCCGCGCCACAGATAATCCAGGCTGCCAACACGAGCGACGCGCCCCCCAGCACCGACGTCTCAGTGGCTGACTTACGATGCGAGTATTTGACAAATCCGCTCGGGATCGATGCTCAATACCCCAGATTCACCTGGAAACTGGTCGATTCAAAGAAGACGCGAGGCCAAAAGCAAACAGCATACCAGATTGTCGTTACCAGCGATTCCCGTGATGGCAGTACAACACCTGCCGCTTTGTGGGACTCGGGCAAAGTCACTTCACGCACATCCGTTAACAATGTTTACGCGGGGGCCGCGCTGAGGTCAGGCCAGAATTGTCACTGGAAGGTTCGCGCATGGGATAAGGACGGCAACGCCACGCCGTGGAGCCGTGAGGCTCGCTTTTCGATGGGGCTGTTGGAGCCGTCGGATTGGGAAGGCGACTGGATCAGGTATGAAGACGCCGACAATATCAAGCACATCTGGTACCGCAAGACCTTTTCATTACGAAGCGTCCCCTCGCTCGCTTTCGTTTATCTAGGCTCTATCGGCTATCATGAACTATATGTAAACGGGCACCGGATTGGCACACGCGTCCTTACGCCCGAGGTGACTAACTTGAAGAAGCGTGCCCTTTATGTCACCTACGATATTACCGACACGTTAAAGCAGGGAGATAATGTCATCGCCATATGGACAGGGCCCGGATGGGCGCAAGCGACCGGCTCATTTGGCAAGCCCGTCTGGGAGCAGAAGTCCGTTTTCAGATGTCAAATCAATATGTCCAACGGGGTGAGACTGCATTCAGACGCGACCTGGAAATGCAGGATCAGCTCAAGTGAGAACCTGGGGCTTTGGAGAGGCGGCGGCAAGGGCGAATACGGCGGCGAAACAATTGATGCCCGAAGACATATTGCGCACTGGAACGCTTCATCCTGTGACGACCGTGACTGGGCAACCCCGCACGGCAGTGAATACGGGGGCGAGCCCGCCGCCCAGTTGTTCAATAATTGCGTCTATGCGTATGACCTCGATGTGTTCGTGCGGGCAGCCGGCATATTGGGCAAACATGAGGACGTTAACACCTACTCCGCGCGGTTGGCGGAACTCAGAAGGCGTGCCCATAAACACTTCTTCAACGAAGATACCAAGACATACATAGATGGAAGGCAGTTGGCGTTGGCCTTTCCTTTGTATACGGGGGTTACCCCGGATCAGGAAAAGGAGGCGGTGTTTAAGAAGTGCGTTGACGAGATCACAAACAAGACGCCATATCTGGATACGGGCAGTCCGGGGCTTCCTATTCTACTGAAGTATGTTATCGAGGATGCAGATCGCGTCGATCTCTTGTACCATTGCCTCACGCGCACCGAGTGCCCCGGGTATGGCTTCTTTTTGAGCTCGGGTGAGACGACCTGGCCGGAATATTGGAAGATTACCGGCGAACCCAGCAGAATCCACACCTGTTACACGAGCATAGCCGGCTACTTCACGAAAGGGATCGGCGGCATCCTGCCAGATCCGTCAAGGTATGGAATGAAGAAGTTCATAATCAAGCCGCATTTGGTGGGTGACCTGACATACGCCAAAACGACTAGCGGCTCATATTATGGGGCCATTGTAAGCAACTGGTCCCGATCCGGAAACACCGGAGAGTTCCACATTGCGATCCCGCCGAATACGACGGCCAGGGTGTATATACCAGCCAAGGATGTCAATGATGTATTGGAAAGCGGGCAGCCCGCCGCCAAGGCCAGCGGCGTGACCTGTCTCGGCAGGGACGGCATCTATGCGGTGTTTTCGGTCGGTTCCGGAGAGTATGGATTCTCCAGTTCGTCGGTTCCGGCGGCGAAATGACGATGTTTCGATGTTGTGTTACAGCAGTTTCTCAGCCAGCAGGAGAAAGACGCTCGCGGTCCACGTGTAGGCTCGGTCGCAGAGCGGCAGGCCTCGCACGGCGTCGAAGTTCTCCGCGAAGCCGCTCTTATCGCACAGCCGACAGAAGCGCTGGGCCACTTCGCGAGCCAGCGCGTATTCGCCGCATCGTTCCAGGCCGCATACGGCCAGGTAGGTCGACGGCGCCCAGATCGGGCCTCGCCAGTAGCCGTTGTCGGCGTAGGCCTGGCTGGTCGGGTGCTCGGTTGCCAGTCCCCACTCGGTGAGGAAGCGGCGCAGCGACGCCACGATGGTGTCGATGACCGGTTTCGGCAGGCGTTTGCCCAGCAGCAGCGGCATGCACGGGATGAGGCTGTCGCAGATCACCGGCGTTTTGGCGTGTGTCGCCAGGGCAATGAAGCGGTCTCCTCGCCACAGCACTTCCAGCAGCGCCGCCAGCAGCCGGTCGGCCTGCTCTCGCCAACGGCTTGCATCGTCCGGGCGGCCCAGGCGGTTGGCGAGGTCGGCCAGCTCATCGCACGAGACCACCAGGAACGCGGCCAGGTCCGGGGCGATCAGGGGCACGCCCTTGTCGAACATCGTGCTGTTGTCCCAGCCGCTGTCGTTTCCGTGCAGGTAGTACGGCAGCACATCGCCTTCGTATCGCCGGTACGTCAGCCACCAGCCAACCTGCCGGCTGAGCGAGTCGTACAGGGCTTCGAGAACGTCGCCCGGCGGCGCGGGCGCCCGCCGCAGCATCTCGCCCACCGTCCAGCCGTGGATGGGCGGCTTGCTGAAGTTGTATTGTTTGTCGACGTCATTGACCGAGTCGGGCAGGCAGCCGAACGAATCCTGATGGTCTGCCACGACGAGCAACTGGTCCCATGCCAGGCCCATGTGCCCCGGTGTCAGGGCCATGGCGTTGAAGCAGTGGTCCCAGCTCCACACGTTGCACATCCAGTTCTTGCTCATGAGCATGGCGGGCCGACGGAGCAGGCCCTCGGGGTTGACCATCGCGGACCAATCGACGTAGGTCGCCAGTTCCCGGGCCTCGGCCAGGTTGGCGGGCGCGGGCGGCATCGCGGACAGGAACGTCGCGAACTGCCGGGCGACGGCGTCGTCGCAGGCCTCGAAGTCGGCCCGGTCGCGCGGCACCCAGGTGCTCGAGAACTCGTCGATGGCGATTTCCCAGTTGCCGCCGTCGCCCGGCGACACCTCAAGACGCGGCACTTTCAGGCCGGTCGCCAGCAAGATTCGCTGGAGGGAGAGGCTGCCCGCGAGGCATTCGATCTGGTAGCGGCGAGTGGCGGCCCGCACGTTGATGGTCATCAGCCTGTCGTTTGTGGCGTAGGCGACGGCCCCCCTGGCGGGATCTAGAATCATGCCCAGGCCCGAGCCCCGCAATCGCAGTGTTCCCGGCCCGTCGAAGCACACGTCGATTGTGCCGCCGTCGGCCGAAAGGCGAAGGAGCGTGGGGGCGGCGGCGATTTTCGTGGCGGCTTCGCTGCCGCCCAGGCTCGCCGTGATCCTGAACAACGGGTGTGCCCCGTTGTGGTGGGACCGCGCCCACAGACCGGCTGCGCCATCGGGCGCACGCTTGCCTGACAGGGCTGAAACCGACATGTACGAGCCGAACGTGCTGAACGGCACGTCGCTTATATCGTAATTCACCACGGGAAGTTCCTTCATGGCCAAATGCCTGTCGCCTGTGCATGCCTTCGTCGCTTCCCCTCACAATGCACGGATCATTAACGCTTCGTCCTTTGGGACACTTAGAGCAATCCTGCCGTCGGTAACGGCTGCTTCGCCCACCGGCTCATGGCCATGGAAAGTGATTCTTGAGAGGCAGACTTTGTGGATGTCTTTCCAGTCCGGCGGCAGCTCCCATATCTTGCCGTAGCAGCCTTCCTTGCTGTAGGCGATGATTGTCTTCTTTTGGCACCACAGCGCCGGCATGCAGATATCGGTGCCGTCGACCATCTGCTGGGCGCCCTTGGGGGACTTGTTGTTCTTGTAGAACCAAGGCAGAAACTTCAGGCAGAATCGCTCATGGAAATCAGCCGGCGCATCAACCCCTCTGAACTCGTAGTAGACGGGGCCTGACGTGTAGAACTCGTCGGGCAGGTCCTCAATCAGTTCCGCCTGCGCCGCGGAGTATGGTTGAAGTCCGACGAAACGGTCTACACGGATTCCGATCACGTATTCCGACGCCACGTCGATGTCGCGGTCGCGCCAATAGCGGAAAATCTTGCGCTGGGTCCTGGCTTCCTCTTCCTTGCTGTATCCGACATAAGGGCTGATGGGGCCCTGCAGATCGGCCTTGCGGGCACCGATAAATGCATCGAGGTAGACGCAGTGATTCTCCTGGATCTCGGGCACCATGGCGATCAGGTCATCGATGCGCTTCTGCGCCAGCCCGTGTTTCCACTCCTGCGTGTAGCTTACGTGGTAGCAATCCATGCCCCACCAATTGTTGCCGATAATGGGATTGCCGTCTTTGTCCTTGGCGATGATATCTTTCTCAAGATACTCCTCGAACAGCGGGCTGTCCGTGTAGGCGTCGAACATGTTGATGTGGAGGGTGGCAAGGCAGTTGTACGTGCGGGCCTCGCGAATCAGCCAGCGAAGGCTGTCCAATGCGGACTTGTCCCGCGGGCGCTTGAGGTGGCGGTTCGCCTCGGCCCATGAGGGATACTTCGAGTCATGCCCCTCGAATTGCCAGCCGGTCAGGAAAACGATCTGCGGCACGCCGCGGGTCAAATGATACACCCGCTTGATCACGTCCAGCGCCTGCTCGAAGGTCAGGAACAATTCGTCGATTTGGCCATCTCCTCCCCTTAATGCGTGCATGATCCTGTAAACCAGGCTCTGATGCCACTGCACCAGCCAGGGACGCTCGGGTTTCATGGTGACGGTATAATCGTAGTATTCGCCTGACGGTTCGTTGTTCATTTCGCTTGCTCCGTTCGGCCGCTGTTGGCGCGTGTGCTCTTGATGAAGGTCCAATCGCGGTTGAAATCAAATTTGCCGGACATCGCTTCTTCCGCACCCGCCGTGGCTGAACAGGAGGTAAGCAAGGCAGTCATGAGGGCGACAAGCACCACCCCGATTCGAGCCCGCTCACCGCGTTAGCGCTCGTACCTGTTCATTCGTGCTTCCGGTTCGACGTTATCCGGCGGACCGTCTACTTCGCCGGCCTCCATTCGTCGATGCGAACCCGCAAGCCTACAGGCTCCAGCCCTTTCGGTACTCGGTGTGGACGTACTTGTTGGCCTCGGGGATGTTGGTGACCTTGAGGTTCTCGGCGTCCCAGAGGATTCGGGCGTCGACGCGCTTGGCGACGTTGCCGAGCTGGCAGACTTCCGTCAGCGGGCCGGAGTAGGAGAAGTCCGCGCTGGCGGGCTTGCCGGCCTTGCAGTTCTCGACGAAGTCCATCTCGTGGCTGCCCGCGGTGGTTCGCGGCGTCCTGGGCGGCTGGACGAAGCTCTTCATCGCGCTTTCTGGGATAAGCCTGGCGCCGTTGCCGTACACGCCGCCCATTATTGTTCCCTTGGCGCCCCTGATGATCAGCCCGCCGTCGCGGTCGCCCATTTGCCGGCCGTCCTCGAGCTCGGCGGGCCTCGGTGCCCGCGTGCCCTCGTACCAGGTGAGCTTGA
>Ga0265595_1003298_pt1 | contig 10020 bp, 21 predicted proteins | sample saktaG_15_FD_190148 | JGI IMG/M metagenome (GOLD analysis project Ga0265595, IMG submission 190148) | Saline water microbial communities from Sakinaw Lake, British Columbia, Canada - sak_2013_06_06_50m | ecosystem: Environmental > Aquatic > Non-marine Saline and Alkaline > Saline ... | reverse complement strand
TTGATAATAACTGAGCCTGATTGTCAGTCAAATATCTGATGTCCAAGCCTTGATCGAAATCAGTCTCAATCTTATTTTCTATCAATTGATTAAGAATCAAACTGAAATGATCCTCATCAGTATTGAGAGAATTATCCAACAATCTGATCCTGTCTTGTCCATTCCAAAATTGACGGATATCGCAGACAGCCCGCCATTTGCCCTCTTTTCTTGGGACAATGCAGAACGGGCAATTCCGATCACAGCCCCTTGAAGTAAATCCCATTGCATAATCGCAATTATAAAGCGAATAGTCTGGCATAAGGCTCTCCATGTTCTCATCAAGCTCTGTTTTTAGGGAATAGCCTGATCCCCCTATGACCGCCCTGTCTGGCAACATTGGTTTCTCTGTATAATCGAATATTTTTGAGGCGAAAATTTCATTGAATTGATCAGCAAAAAGAGATGATGTTAATTCCACTTTATCACCTTGAGCCTTAAAATATGCAGATATTTTCATGAGTGCCAAATTCGGTATTTTAGAATCAACATCAATCAATCCAATCTTCAATCCTCATCCTCCAAAAAGCCTTATCGCAGCCTTGATGGCATGCCATAATCCCACAAACCAGATAGTGCAGAATATGACTAATCCTATCGCTAGCCAGGATGCCGAATAATAGGATTTTGGTTTGTCTGATTTATTCATTTTAAACTCCTCTTATAGAACCCCTTGTCTCAATCTATCTTCAGCAATCTTGCAATATTCAGAATTTATTTCTATGCCGATAAAATTGCGATGATATAACTTACATGCTTCTATTGTTGGTCCAGATCCTAAAAAAGGATCTAAAATTATGTCATTTTTGTTACTACTTGCTAAAACAATCTGTTTAATTAAATTTAATGGTTTCTGTGTTGGATGAATTCTTTTATCTTTTTTGAAATTAGATTGCGGACAAGGAAACCTCCAAACATCATTTGAATTTTTAGCCCCATAATCTGAAAAGTTATAAACATTATGATTAGATTTTTTCCCTTTAGTTGAATAAATACATGGTTGCCAAGTAAAAGTATATCTATCTCTAGATTTTAATTTGGCAGGAAAATTTGGGGCATACCATGCACAAATATTCTTAACAGTAAAGTATTTTTCTATTCGTGGTTGAATGTTAAATAATTTTAAACTAGAATAAAAACAATAAAATGCACTACCATCTTTTAATAATCTATAAACCTCTGGAATCCACCCTGCAGGTTCGATATCCCATTCTGCTTTTTTTACTTCATATGGAGGATCAGCTATCACTAAATCTACACACCCATCAGGCATCTTTTTCATTATATCAAGACAATCTCCGCATATTATCTTATTCACAAAATCATCTGGATATTTCATCCCCTTAAATTCCCCTCAAATAAGCTCAACTGCTCATCATTCTTCGAGTATTCTGGATAGGCTTCCTGAAGATTCTTGATATCAGTCCATAACGGATATATCTTCTTCTTCAGATATTTTATAGCATCATCATAATCGCTCTGGTTACTTGAAATATAATACCCATGTTCACAGGAGCAAATCTCTGGAATTGTCTTGACTATTCTGCGCAGCATGCGATCTGTCAGGTTGACGTTATATACATACAGAAGGATTTTCCGCAGTCGTTCCCGGGCAATAGCATTCTGCTTGCCCTGATGGTCTTTCATGACAGTTTCGATATAGATGTTAGGACTCATTTAGGTTTCCTTGACTTTTAATTCTTTTGGGCAATATTTTCCATAAAGTGAATAATAAGAATTATCATCTAATCCCTCTATTAGTTTTCTATGATATTTATATGCTTCTTTCCACGTTTTGTGCTTTTTTATAACGATAAAATCGCTGACATCTTTTCTAGGGTCTCCCCATTCTGCTCTCTCATAGCAACTTTTTTGAACATAAACTTTCTCCATAAGATGATGCCTGTTAAGAGCATCTCCAAAACAAATTGCCGTACTTCTTTCTTTTCCCATAAATATAGTACTAATTAAAATTACAGGCCTTAAAAATGTATCAGGTGCAAATCCACTTAATAAATTTCTTGCATTATAGTTTTTATTCATCTAATCCTCCTCTTTATCCGGTAAAAGTTTATTAAAAAATTCACCTGAATAAAGTTTTGGTAAAATCGCCTCTCCCAGGCTTTCGTATTTTCCATTCGGTAAGACTCTTGAAAAATAACTGAGAAAGATGTTTTCAAAAGGAATCAAACCAAATTCAACAAGATTAATATTCGCTTTTACCCAGTCAAAAATATGTCTCCATGCAACTTTCTTGGCCTGTTTCATCCTATATTCACTATTCCAAGATGGCTTTCCATATTTCTGAAGCCACTCATAAATACCTTTTATCGCTATCACAAAATGAATGGGGACTATAACGCCCTCTTTTATGTTTTCCAAACTAATCTTTTGTTCTTTCTTGGTTCTCACAGGAGCTTTTCCCTTAATTTTAAAATCACCACTTTCCTGTTTAGGTGTTGCTTTGTTGCCAAAACCACCAATATTGAAGCCAAGAGAAATATTCCCAATCCCACGATTGCCCCTGATATTTGGTGGAATACTTCCTTTTGGGGGAATAGCTCGCAATTTAATCCTCCTCATTAATTGATGCGATCCACGGCCACAAGGATGCCATTTACCTGCTCCAAGAGTTTACGCATATTTTTGACAGCTTCTTCTTGCATCGCATTCTGTGGTACATTTTGTAGAATTTTTTTAAGCTGTAATTTCTGCTGGCGCAATACTTCAACACTGCGTTCAAGGTCTTCAAATGCCTCTCCATCCATCAAGGATGATAATATTTCAAGGTTTCCATATTTTGTTTTCCTCATCTAATCCTCTCTAAAGTGGCGGTTCATATTTACAATCCACATAATCCTTCCATCTGTTTTTCATTAGAAATGTCGCTGGATTCAAAACTTCCTGGTCAAAATTGTCTCTTACTTTACGCATTTTCAGATAGTCTATATATCCATTGAATGCTTTTATTAACTCTTTCGATAATCCTTGTCGCATAAGTATCATGAATTTTTCTTTTGCATAATCTTTCGCCACTTTCTTTGGATATGCTTCCCAAAAATCATTAAAGAGTTGGTTAAAATTATTTTTGTTTTGAGCTATTCTTTTATCTACTTTATTATTATTTACTGTATTATTATTTAATATAGCGTCCTTATCATCGGCCATAGTGTCCGTTTTTTCGGACATTTCTGATTCTAATCGTCTTTTATGTCTTTCACTAAACTGATATTTTTCCCATGTCGTAATGTATAAAGTTCCATTTTTATTTTTTGTTAATTTTCCACATTTAATAAATTTATTAATAGCATCTTTTAATTGGTTTTCTGGAATAATAAGCATTCCTGCAAGTTGCTGTAATGGATATGATGTTTCTTCATTTGCTCTTATATGGCCATTATCTTTCGAGGCAAGCGATAGCAAATCAACCCAAATCCCCCTTTCTGCAGGAGTACATTCGATTCTTACAGATCCGAATATCCATTTATCCGGCCACCAGGGAAACCAAAATTTATCAGGCACTCTTTTCTTCATTTATTATCTCCCCTCAATTCTGCCAGCCTCTACTCCCAAAATTAAAAAGGAGAAGAGGGACAAGCAAGGCTGGCAGAACACCTTTAGGCATCTTATCCATAACATTTCCCTCTTCCCCATGCTTTAATTCTCTCCTAATTTCCATTGCTTCCAAAATTCACACAGAAACTTTGTCTCTATGAATTTCTTAGCATAATTATTGACTTTTCCCTTACTCCAATCCTCATGCTTCTTTTGATAAAAGACCTTCATATTATCGTAGAGTTCACGCCATATTGGAGTTCTAGCTTTAATAATCCCTTCAGCAAATTGGAATAAGACTACTTTTATATAATGGTTATAATCAGAATGAGCCGATTTCTTTACCATCCCAGCATAGTGTTTCAGGCTGTCATCTGAATCGAATTGTCTGCCTCCAAGCTCTCCAATAAGTCCAGAGGCTATAAATTCACCAACGCCTTTTATATCTTTCAAGTAATTATTCCAAACTCTGAATTTAGAAACTTTTGACTTTAGGATTTTCTTGATTTCTGCAATCTCTTTCTCCTTACCAGCTATGGAATAATCTGAATGGGATAACAGCTTCTTGACCGTTTTCTTACCGATATTTGTAATTTCGTATTGTTTCTGGAGGGCGAATTTCTTGTTTTTCTCTCGAACCATAACTTTCTTTAAATCCTCGTGCCTGCGAAAGAGTATTTTAATCTCAGCAATGTCGGCGCTTTGCTCTGTGAATATAGAAAAAGGGGCGGGCAAAGAGAGAACAATCTTTTTAGACATTTTACAGATAGCACCGCCCCCTCTTTTATTTTCAGGGAGAGGCAATTTCACCTTAGCACTTTGAGGCATAATGATCATAGCACTCTCCCTTTCCTTCATATAAAAATCATATATCAGTTTCGCATCATTCTCATCAGTCTTTTCTATTCCCAGCGATTCCCGATAATCATGAACTTTTTTGCCAGGAACTTGCAGGACTTGAAAGCCAGCTCTGTATGCCATGATTTTATAGCTGTCTGCACCACCGAACTCGAACAGTAAAATGGGGGCGGGCAATCCTGGCCTAGCACCAACTTTAGGCACGATTATTGTAGCACCGCCCCCTTTTATGCTTTCTAAAAACTTATCAAATTCACTTATGGTATTAGCAATTTTCTTGATCTTTTTGCCGTCATAGATAGCCAGGTCTTTCCTTGTAGCCCAGTCAATAGCATAAACTTTCATAATGGTTTCCTCTTTTTTACTCATACTCTCTTTTCACTCCCACCCTGTTTTGGGGATAGCCATTCCATGACTTCAAGATTACATAATTCTTTCACATCCCCGCAGCCCGCACAGACAGTCTTTGTGCCAAAGACATAATGCTTGGTATAGCCATCGCATTTCATACATCTTGCCATTACTGTGTTTTGAGCCATCTCTTACTCCTTGATTTTTATTCCTGCTTCCCTTAGCATTTTCTCAATCAGTTCATTTCTCAGTTCATCTTTATCTTTCCACTCCTGGCTGATTCTTGATTAATTTTTTAATTGCCTCCAATAATTCCTCGTGGTCATCCTCTACGGCTCTACCGACATATAACAAAGCCAAGTTATGCCAATGATTAATTGTTTGTATTAATTCTACAATGCTGTATTCACTCATCTAGTCCTCCATAATTCAAATAGGGCGGGCACAAACTAAAAATGGGATTTTTCCAGGAAAGGGGGATGAAAGCCTGGATTGCACCCGCCCGAGTAATCATTGTTTCATTCCTCTTGATGTGACATTATCTTCATAATAAACTTTGATTCCTGGGATATTTGCCTGTTCTTTTAACTGCCTTACTATCTGATTTATTTTTACCGTATCGAGCATTAGATATTCTCTTGGGATGTCATGTAAATTTAAGACCCGCCACTTCCAATCTCTCCTCAAAAATGTTCCCTCAAGTTTTGTCTTCTCTGGAATGATTTGTTCTTTCAGTTCTGGTTCTGGTGCTTCCTCATTTAGGATTTCTTCAACATCCTCAAGCCGTCCCTCTTCTTCGGCCTTTATAGCTTCCTGCAACTTTTTCTCTTCTACTTCCCTAGCTTTTCTCTCTGCCTCCTCCCTCTCTCTTTGGGCTTTCAGTTCGGCCTCCCTCCGGATCCGTTCCTTTTCGGCAAGATATGGAGCGATCTGACCTTTGAGATATTGCTCTGCTTCCCTCAATGGATTCTCAAACCTTTTCTTCTGTGATATCGCTTCTTTGTGTGCCTCATGAGCCTTCTGAATCATCGGATCGAAAACGCTGTTGATTTCTTTCTGTTTATTCTTGATGAGCAGAAGAAACTGATTGCCCTTAAAAAGTTGGTCATCATTTTTGATGACGATCTTTTTTGCCATCTCAGGCAAACTCAAAACTCTCTTTTCAAGCTCTTGTAAATTATTCATGTATCCTCCGATGGCTTTAATTCCTTTATCGATGTCCTGAAATATGAACTGGCTTCCACAGAAAAAGCCTTTTTCTCTACCTCTTTCGATTCGATGATGTAGTTTCCAACGACTGCATTCTTCTGATATAGAAGCCCGGGCTTATCTCCATTGCCTATGAGTAGTTTTTTAAGGCTGTTAAATTCTTTGACCTCTGTTCCCTCTAGCTCTTTCATGCGCTTGATTTTCTGCTCAAGAGATTCATCATCCAATAACTCGAATCCTGGCCCAAAGTCCCGGTCTGGAAAGCAGTATGTCAGAGCGAATGGACATTGAGCGCACATCTCGCAGTATGCCGGCTTGGGGATTGTGCCGGTCTTGACATTCTCTTCGCATCTTTCAGCCCGCCGGATCAGACTGTCTGCATAATCGTAATCAAGCGGCAGAATCCAGAAGAGATATTGCCCGCTCTGCTTCTCGAAGAAAAACCACACGCCAAAGTCGATTCCCTTGAATAGCATATATGTCATCAGTTGACCTGGATATTTCCGCAGCCAGAGCTGATCTGCCTTTGTGAGAGAAATTCTCTGTTCTTTGTATTTTTTGATCGCACGGAACGAATTCGCTGAACAGGTTTTGTGTTCCAATGGCAGATAAGATGAAAAGGCTCTAGGCTTAATATCGGCCTCCATATAGCCTACGATGTTATATTTCTTCCATTCAAATCTTCTATCTGCGGTATCTCTGACCGTGAGATCAGCATCTTGAAGCCAGCGAATGTTCGGCCGCTCCCATTCAATCCCAACACGGAACAGTTTTTTCAAACTAGGTGAAATTTTCGGCTTGAGCTCTCCTTTCAGTCTGCATAACACCTGATACGTGTCACACTCAAAGCCGATGTCGCTCGCATTATTATGGCCACGTGAAATATTGTTGGATATTTCGGATTCAATATGAGATTCGAGCTTATCAGTCAATAATTTCTCTGTCTCTTCTACCGCTACTGGAGTTGAGGTTTTCATTATTCTTCACCAAGTTCGCCCTGCTCGCCTTCCGGAATTGCAGCATCGGCTTCTTGCTGTGCCCTTTTCGCTTTGCCATAAGCCGCATGAATCCATTTGCCAGACGTCAGTTTTTTGATATCATCCCTGAAAAGTTCCTTGCCATCTTTTGGAAAAGTCGTAAATCGTTTCAATAGGAATTTCGCCTCATCCTCTGCTCCGGCAGCCATATTAATACATATATCCCAAAGTTTCTGTCTAGTTTCCACATCTTTTTTTGTTAATGTTGCTTCGGCTTTCTGCGAGCCTTTGCCATATTCGACTTTCTGGATTTTGGATGTATCAATACCAGCTTCACCTAATTGTTCATAGGTCAGATTATTCAATCCGCATAAACGCTTGAGTAATCGATTATAAAGATTGGTAACGGAGGCTTTTTTGATATTTGTTTCATCTGTTTCAGAAGGAAGTTTCCATTTTCCATTAGCAAATGCAAAGAATTTATCTCTTTGTGAACAAGTACCAATATCTTCAACGGCACATTTTAATATTTTTGAATAGGCTCTTCCACTTGCTGTATAGCTATAATATTTACCAAGATCATCATCTAAAAATTCTCTTTCCACCTGTATTTTCCCCATTTCATTTTTGTTTATAGAAAAATCAACTCCCCATAATTTTGCTATTTTAGAAGCTCCAGATTCAATCAAATAAGGTGAATTGTTCTGATCAACCCAATCTCTATAAGTTGTCATTTTGAGAGATATGACGGTTATTTTCTTAAATTTTTCAACCTGTTTTTCGGCCGCAACAATAGCCTCATCCGCAGAAACTGAGGCAATAACAAAATCGCCATTCGGCTTTTCAGGCTCATTTTTTGGATAAACCAAACTTTCTTTATTTTCTTCATTTTTCATAAATGCCTCCCTTAATATTTAATTAAAAATAGCATTGCTATTATTCCGGCTAATTCTAATAAGCCGATGCCTAAATAGATGTAATCTTGCTTGTTCATACTTCCTCCTTTTTACTAAAAACAAATGGATGCCTTTTTCCAAAAGAAAGCCACATCTGAACGCCAACTAGGTGAAACACGATATATTTATAGAATCCCCATTTCACTCCGATTCCCATCTTCTTGCTCCAACTTCTGGAATTTATGATTGTTACTTTCATAATCCTTCCTCCTAATTAAAGTTCTTTATGAATAGCTTTTTGAAAGCCAGGATGTTGTTCATGCCATTTTCCATTATGATGTATCAACGTGCCTCTATTCCAACAAGTTTTACAAAGAACCGGATAACCATGTTCTTTTTCAAAATAAACTCCACACCAAGAACACATTAAACCTCCAACTGCATCATCAGCTAAATTCATTTCATATACTCCTGTCTTCTCTCATTCTCTTTCTTCTGGCATACATTAGCCTGATGTTTTAAGAGGACTCTGAGTAATTTCTTCTGCTTATTATTCAGTCCAATTATTATTGCCTTCTTTGTTATGTTTGGCATTCTTTTCTCCTAATTAACTTTAATAGCCCTGCCAACAACTTGACCATCATTAATAAATTTGACTCTCCATAATTCAACCCCAATATCCAATAGCCGAATAAATGAAACTAATTTAGCTTTACCTTCGCTTTTTGTTTGAGTTAATGGTTGCTCATAAACTTCAACGATGTCACCTTTTTTCATTCTTAATCCTCCTTCTTAATCTGATGTGGCTTGCTTCTCAATGCCCACCCCAAAATATAAGGGGCAAGAAAACCCAGAGGTATATCTAATCTCCATATCCACCACCAGAATTTATTCCTTTTACCAACCTAATTGTTTTGAAATATCAGGAGTAAAACCTCCCTTCTCCTTCAATCTCTTCTCAAAATATTTACCTACCTCGCCCTGAAGTAAGGGTTCACCTACAGAAGCAAACCGCCACATTTCACACAATTCATATTGACTCATAGAATCAATTCTTGCTTTCATGTTTGCATCTATCATTTTATTCTCTCTCTGATTACTGTCTTTTTATAAACACGATCACATTTACGTTTGCGAGCTTCTTCTTCTGTTATTCCTGAGAGAAGAGGATAATCTTTATTTATCATTGTCTCTTCTTTCCAATACCAACGATCTCCATGCCTTACACCGAATTGAAATCGGATAAAAACATCCTTTTTCCAGGATTCTTTTTCGGCATCTGTTAGTGCTTTTTTCATCCTTCTCCTCCCTCCATAGCCTCTAACTCTTCTATTCCCTCTACGCCACAGACATAAGGAAACAGAACCATTCCCTTATCATAGATACATTTTTGTTGATTCCAAAAGGCACATTTCCCACGCCCATTGTAATAAACACATTTCTGTTTCAATTCTTTTTTTGGCTTATTCATTCTTCCCCCTTTAGCAATTCAGGATTCTCATAGATATTGCCGATGGTTTTAATATATTTAGTTTGTTCTTTCATTGTTTTTAACCAATAGGTATCTTCAATAAAATTTCTAATTACCATAACTTCATATTCAACTGCTTTTTGGTCTAAATAAAATTTCAATTTAATAATATCCCCCTTATATATCTCTTCATTATTCTTATCTTTGAGCCCTATATATTGCCCAATCGTTTCGGGAATCACTTGAATTGAAAAACTACCAATCGCCTCAAGAGGTCGAATCCAATACTTATTATCTCCTTGTTTCCAATAATATCCATAAACCCATTCTCCATTATCTTTTGCTTTCCCTCTAAATTTAATCTCTCTCATCCTTCCCCTCTCTCATCGAAAAATATTAGCTCGCATCTATCCGAGCAGAATCGCTCTCCTGCTAACATTACCTTGCCACAAACTGGACAATATTCTTTTTTAAATTCTTCACAGTCCTCTTCTCTTTTGAGCCTTTTGAATTCAAATATATTGATGGCTGAATTAATCATTTCATAGAGCTTGGCTGGACTTGCCCTGAGGATAATAGCAGTCTCTTTGATAGTGTAATATTTAGGGATAATAGGTATAGTCATTGGATTCCTAGTTGCTCAATCTTTGGAGCTTTGCATTGA
>Ga0265595_1003297_pt1 | contig 10023 bp, 8 predicted proteins | sample saktaG_15_FD_190148 | JGI IMG/M metagenome (GOLD analysis project Ga0265595, IMG submission 190148) | Saline water microbial communities from Sakinaw Lake, British Columbia, Canada - sak_2013_06_06_50m | ecosystem: Environmental > Aquatic > Non-marine Saline and Alkaline > Saline ... | reverse complement strand
ACTTCAGGAACCCACAGCCCTCATTGAAGAGAAATTGTGGCCCTGTTCCGATCCCGCAGATCCATTGATCTCCAGATTCTTTAGACCAATTTTATCAACAGCACCATAACACAACAGGAGAATCCAGTCATGATCAGAATTGTAACCATGAGCGTTCTTGTGTTCTCAATGCTCATTACCTCTAATCTGCAAGCACAGATGCCGCCATCACCGGAGGAAGTGGCGAATACGGTCTCAAATCTATGGATGCAACGCGATTTCACGGGAATGAGTAATTTTGTGACGAACTTATATATGGCGCACTCTAACTATGTTCCTGCAATTATGGCGTCAGCATTTCATGATCATTGTTTCAGCGGAGATATCGCTAAAGCAACCAATAAGCTTGTGATCGTTCGCGATTGTGCGACGAATTGGCCGAGTGGTTATGCTCATGCCTTCCTTGATGTTTTGGGAAGCAGAATTAATTGGGCGGTGGGTGAGTCGCGTCTTGCTTTAAAGAGGGGCATATCTGAAACTCAACACAAACAAAATGCTGATCCGCAAGCGCTGCGTGATTATGTTGGGGATGATCGATTACCGATGGCAATCTATTATTTGTTCTGGGCTCCTAACACGAATGTTTGGCCTGAGAGTAATTAATCTCTTTTGATCCGCAAACTGCGAAGATCCACCTGAATGTTCAAGATGAATGGCTTATTGGGGAAATGCGGTGAGTAATAGACTGTCAGGACGGGCATTTGGAATTGCACTCTTGCTGTGGTGTGCTTCGATGCCAATACGTCTTTTCGAGTATAGCACGCGGGAGGGATTAATAACGTTCCGCGTCTGGAACTTATACAATCATGTAGTTGTATTCGTCCGTGAGCCCATTCGTGTTCTCACTGAGATCAGTGTGTTTATGGCGATCATTGTTTACTCAATTCCCAGCTTTCTGCACATTGGGGCATGTCTTGGGATCGGTGCGCTCCTTCACGGTATTCTAAGAAGCTTGGCAAGGTGCCGACAAGGGACAATCCTTCCGTCTACGCCAAGCCGCCCGTGATCACGCAACCCGTTGATGACATAGTGATTGGATGAAGCCCGATTGGGGACGCCGTAGCGGGCAAAGGAGCGGAGGGGTCAACGAATCAACAGCGGCGGGATGTGGTAGTGGGAGAGCGTGCATGGCTCAGTTCTTAATGCGTGTCTACGTGCGGGGAAGCGCCGGGTTCAGGCTGGATGCGGCGTATCTTCGAATCAAGAAGGGAATATCTCTCGCCAAGACGCAAAGCACGCAAAGGAACGGTTTTTTGATCCCCTTGGCGTCTTTGCGAGAAAAATTTGATCAGCATAGTGACTCCCTTTGAGAAGGCGCCCTTCGGGACGGGGCCTGGTTTACACGAACACAACGACAAACACCATGAAGCGTAATCGCCTTCTATCATTGGCTTTGCTGGCCGCAGCGGCTGTTATCATCTTCTTCACGGTGCTCCGCACAAGGACGCCAGGCGTGGCGAGTCACGAACCTGTCGAGCCGGTGCCGGTGATTCCGACGCCGGTTGTGGAGGGTGAGCCGGACGCTGCCACGAATCAACTCGGACAGGCCGGAACTGCCGTGATTCCAGCCGAGAAGCTTCCGGTCGGCTGGCAGGATTTCAGAACCATCACCGAGCAGGAGCGCCTGGACCGGGTAACGGCGGCGATGGAGAATCACGCCCTGTCTGCCGACGTGCTGGTGTTCTTCGAGAAGGAGATCTTCAACCGTCAGCATTGGGATGTGACCCGCAACAACATGGCCAATGCTCTGGTCTGGCAGGAGTCGCCCAATCCGTGCCTGCATGAACGCTTCGCCAAGATGCTGGCCGATGAGTCCGAGAGTCCGGTCTGGCGCGATTACTGCCTGCAGTTTCTCTCCGAGTGTCTGAAAACTTCATCCGATCCAAAGGCCATCCAGTCGCTTCTGATCCGCTACGCGCAGGGCAAGGATGGCCTGGCGGGCACGGCCATTGTGAATGTCGGATTGCAGGAAGCGGCGGGGCGGATGAAGCCGGACGAGACGTTCAGTCAGCAACTGGAGGCGCAACTGGCCGACCCGGAGGTGGTCCTTCCGACCAAACTCAGCATTCTGGCGATGATCGGCAAGCGCAACGATGTTCGCCTCCTCCCGCTGGTGCGGACATACGCCACGAACACCACCGACAGCCTTCGCCGCTGTGCCATCGCCACGCTCGGTCAGATTGGCGCTCCCTCAGACCTCCCCCTGATCCGCGCGGGCCTGACCGACCCCAACCGTTCCGTTCAAATGGCCGCCGAGGCGGCGTTGAAGGCGATGGACCGGCGTAAGTAGGGCCTGCGCTATTCCTCTCCATCATCAGCGGCGCGGCGGCCTGCCTGTGCGTGTACGCACGCAGACAGGGACGCCGCCGCCCTACCTGACAATGCGGCGGAAGAGTCATCGGTGATTGGTGCGGGCGCACAGCGCGGGTAGGGCGGCGGCGTCCCCGCCGCGCCGCAGGCCAACGGGTCTGCGCGAAGCGAGGTAGACGCGACGTCCCCGTCGCGTCTACGAAGACGCTCGCCACAGGCCGCAAGGGCTTTATTTTTCCTCCCGGTTTTAAAAAATATGTGCTACTATTCCCTCGTTCCCGATTCGTCGCCGGTCGTCCAGGAGAACACATGAAGCGTAAACTCATACTCATCATGACAGTCGTACTGACAACCCTTACAACCCTGACAACCTGGAGCCTGCGGGCGGGGATAAATCCGCGCGTTGTGGAAGTTGACCTAAGCATCGAGGATGTCGCGGACCCAGCAGCCGAGTTCACCCCAGGCGGGGGCGGGTTCGTAGCTAAAGACGGGTGGAAGAAGATCACGCTCAGTGTCTCGGGTGCGGGTTCCGCGCGCTTGAACTGGAACAGCACGAAGATTGGTGTTTATATGGCTCCGGGTGGTGAGGCCTTGTCGGCGACTCAGGAAAAAATATGGCCGGATACGGCCGCGATGCCGCCGGAATTGTGGGTCAAGGGCGTGGACGTAAGCGACAGTGGTCCTACGGCAACAACGTGCGGTCCCGAGCACATCTGCCTGGAAGCCTTGAACAACGGCACGCCCTACGCGACACCCTATTTTGACCGGGTGGGGTTTACAGTCGTGGATATGAAAATCAAAACAAAAAAGAAAGGCGGCAGTACATGGGATACAGAAACAACACGCATTGCTGCTGGAGGCATGGCGACGGACATCCATTATGCTGACTTGCAAATTGATATATCGCCTACGATCTCTTTATCAGCATTGCTGACGCTATGTGTTGAACTGGTTGACGGAGGTGCGGGCTATTGTCCTGAGCCAGATCAACAATGGTGGTGGCCGGCATCTGTCCATAAGCGTGCGTTACTCGAGATGTCAGGACTGGCATTTGAATACGGTATCACGAGCACTCCGATACAGTTTAATTCCGGTTCTGTTGGAAGTCTTATCGGTACTATACGGTCTGGCAATAGAATCGAGTCTTCGACAATTAGAGTTGGATTTCAAGGGTGTATCGTGGAGTGTACTATAGCGTTTGCAAAAGGCGATTTTGAATTCACATTTCCAGAATCGCCGACTCCATATGGTTGGAATGACATGAGTTGTGTGCGGATGTTGGATGGAGTGGCGCTGGAGGGTCACCAAATTGCTTTCTTAGGCAAAAAAGTTGTGCAGGCCGATGATACTGTAGTGGAAACGGTATTAGGCGATACACAGGCAAATTCACGATGGTTGGAATCATATCTTTGGATTGATGAACATGCAAGTGATCAATATGATGCGGGACAAGGATTGTATGTGATAAAAACCATAGATTCGTTCGGAGCGGGGAAGTCCAAAGTTAGCATGCGAGGCTTTCACAAAAGGATCGAAATAGGGGTGGTTGATTTAAATGTGGCTGCTCCGTAATGAATAATGAGCAACGGAAATGGTAGCGTAATGGAAAAGAGACTTTGTTTGTTGTTTTGCATGCTTGGACTGCTTACTATGCTTGGATGCGATGATAAGCAACCTGTAGCAGAAGTTATAGGGAAGGATGGAACTAAGTATAAAAGATGGCTGATAGATAAATGGCGACATCCGAGCTGTCCAGATGTTGATTCGGCTAGGGTAGATGTTGCTTTAGGCGATGCTACCAGACGTTGGCTAAAGGTTGCGGCCGTACCCGGAGACGGTGATGTTGCTGTACATGTTCTTTTTGTAGGGACTGATGGTATTTCCACCATAAATGGAACTCGGTATAGTGCTTGGGGATTTAATGTTATTCAGAGGGAGGAAGATCTAAGAGAGTTACTAGATGCTCCAAGCAATCCAGACGGCGTGTGCGGGTGGGTTCGTATTGTGGAGGATGTCTTGATTAATGGCCACCGGTATGCAGCAGCTAAGCCAAATGGTCAAAGCGTGGTAGTGCCATATTTATGGGCATACCAGGGAACTATATATGCACATGAATTTGGGCATAACGTTGGACTTGCTGATCGTCCAGGAGGTGTGGACCACCTAATCAATATTATGCAGCATGATCATCCGGCAGGAGTAGACAGACAATTGGCGTCTGCAAGTGAACGGGAAGCTATGGAGGAATGGGCGGGACATTGACACTTACGCTTAACAGTCATAAGTAATTTGTCAATCATGGTTTAAGTGGCATGGTTTAATTGGTTGGTTCGAAAGGTTTAGCATGTTAACCGGTCGTCATAAAATACTAGGCGTATGCGTTGCGTTCTTGGCGATGTCAGCGCTATTTTTTGCTAGCTTGAAAAAGTTTGCGACAAAACACGAAGAACAAACAAACAGTAAGGATGATTATTTTAAGATTCAGTATACAACCGAACAGCAGATTGAGATTGAAAAGAAATTTGCTATTGTGCGTGAACAATTAATTCATGCGAATACGCAGCAAAAATACGATGAATTATTGCCCCTATTATGTGAATTATCGGCGCGGAACTCTTATTATTTAGATTTGCAGGCTTATTATGATGATTGCATGAAGTTGAGACCAGACTTATCGCACGGCCCACTCCTTCGGATTCTTAAAGGCAAAGATGTTGTACAAATCTCCTTTGCAGCTATTTTAGTTGGCATGCAGAAACTACATGATGGAGCTCCGTTATTAATTGAGTGGTTAACAACTAAATTTGCTGGGGAGGTGTGGCCTGATTATCGGGCAGGTATGAACAGTGTTTATATCACAAGAGGTCTCTGTGCGTTAGCTTCAGATGGAAACACGTTGGCTTCGAGTTTTTTGTTATCACATGCGCAAGTTGAGAGCTGGGAGGATATTTCTTATTTATATCCTCGTCTGAATCATATGCAGACAGTTGAGGCTATTTGGTATACGGTGGTTAATGCTCTTGCCTATTACCCATCATCGGATACCATTCTGGCGCTTGAGTCTGCTACCGATTTTAAATGGGCTTCTAATAGCTGCGCATTAATACGATCGTTTATGAAGTCGGGAGATTCTTTGGATCAATATCAAAGGGAGCTGTTTTTAAATGATGTGGCTCGAAATAAATATTTCGTAAGTCCCGAGCTTTTAGCGCCTGCATCTTCTAGTCAGCCGACTAAACACGATGCGGTATTTCAACTTTCACTAATATCGAAAAGCGGACGGACGAACACGCATGAGCAAGCAATCGCGGAGCGAGATGCGATCTATCAGAGTTTTCATTTTCAGGACTGGGCCGAAAAAACGGATTTCTCATACAAGAGCACAGTTACCAACTGGACACCTGATTTTACTAGCTTAATTGCAACAAATGTGGGCTTCGCGGATTATGGAAAATGGGTTAATGGACGTCGCGATAGCGATTATTTTGTATTTCCAGATAATGCCCGCACGGACATGATGGTGTTGCGTGTTTCAGAACGCGAGAGCGTCTGGGAGGCACATAAGGCGTTGATGTCAAAACTTTATCTGCAGTCTTTGATGTATGATTTTCACTTGGGCGATACAAATACAATAGAAGTTGGGGATCGTTGCTATCTATCTGCATACACAAACAATCCATTTTCTATTCTCTTTGTGAGAAACAATGTTTTTGTGTGTCTCGAAAAGAGCAGCAATAAGACCAACTCTATTTGTCGGGATGTAGCGTGTGCGGTTGATAAAGCTTTAATTGTGGCTTCCGGCATCAAAGAGTAGGTTTCTCGCGATGGGGAAGACTGTTAATGGAGGAACGAATGTATACAGGACGCATGGTTGTATTGGCACTCCGACTTGCCCATGACGCCCCCCCCACTCAATAAATACAACGAGCCATCAGCATTTCTATTCGGTTTTGCAAATATGTGCTACTACTCTCTTAATCCTGATTCTTCGCCGGTTTTCTCGGAGCCCACATGAAGCGTACACTCAATCTCATCATGACACTCGCCCTGACACTGACAACCTGGAGCCTGCGGGCGGGGATAAATCCGCAAGTAGTGGATGTGGATTTGGATATCGACTACCTTGCGGCCGACGATCCGACAGAATGGACGCCGGGCGGGTTTGTGTGCGTCGAAGGGAGAAGGAAGATCACCTTGCAGAAGGTTCAACCGGCCCACTGGGGCACCACCTCCGGTGACTCCTATAAACGGGTTCGGCTCTCGTGGGGAAGCACGAACATCGCGATCTATACCGCCGCCACGGGCGGGGTTGCGGTCATTTCGGGAACCGACTATGAGAATTCGGAATTGCCGAAGGATTTTTGGGTCGAGGGTGTGGCCGTCAGCGCCACTGCGGGAACCAGTTCGGAACCGGGGCCGGAGACCATTCTGGCGCAGGCCATTCCGGATGGAATGTATGACCGGATCGGTTTCACGGTTTACCACGTCGACTCTATCACGGTCATGCCCAAGAACGCGCCGGAGGGCTGGACGCCGCCCGAGCCGGTAACCATCGGCGCAGGGGCGAGCCATTCCCCCGCCCATCAGGCTGATGTGGTGATACAGGTTCTGCCGTCGATTTCAGGAATTCCGGTTGACGTTCGATTGATTCGCGGGTTGAGCCATGAACCGGGGAAGGAAGCCGAGCTGGTCATGGGAACGCAGGCAGCGACCGGCGGCGGCGAGGCCGTCACGGTGCTGACCGGCGCGGGCGGCACGATCAGCGGCGAACTCACATCGAGCGACGTGAACGACATGGACTGCACGATCCGCGCATGCGCGACGGGAACGAACGTGCTCTTCACCTGGGATGAGTACCCGGAACAAGACGAATGGACCTTCGAACCCGATTACCTGCCCGTTCCCGGCGTGCTGACCAACCACCTGGTGTTGCGGCATCATCGGGATGGAGCCGAGAGCGCGTCAACAAACGGCACGCCGTGGGAGCCCTTCAACGGACACGACATCCGCTTTTTCGTCGAGAAGGTGGAGTATTGGGATGCCGAGGGTAACCTGTGCGAAACCAACAACACGGCGGAGGCTCCCGCCGATCTCAGCGCGTGGGCCACGTTCCCGACCAACCCGGTGACGACCGACGCCGACGGCTGCGTCACGGAACTGCTGACCATTCTGACCAATGCCAATCTGTGTTCTGTGACTGTGGTTGCCTATAACTGGAGTGTTTTCAATGAGGTGTCACAACAGGCTGCGCCGTCTGCGCAACGTGACCCGCGGATCGATCAATTTCGTTTGGCAGGTTATACTACTTCTGAAGGCTGTCGTCCCTTCCTTGCATACGCGTCTGGGGAGGTTCCTGTGTGCAGGAATACAGAAGACACGGAGAATGCGTTTAACATTGATTCTGCTCCTGGCGGACGTCTGGCTATATATCTGGGTTTGGAGAGTGCAAATGCTAATGATTGGGCGTTCGAAATCCGGACGAATACGACGACCGGAGCATCTGGTCCAGTCGAATGGTCAGAACCCGTGCCTCCAGATGTTGCTAAAATAGTGCTTACTCATCAAGACGTGCCAGGTAATAGCTTATTAATTGCCCCCGATAACGTCCCTAACCGTTTCAACTTCTATCGAATAGTCGTACGATCTTTTAACCAATATTCGGTCAAGGTTCATTACAAAGGCAAGTACAAGTTTGGGTTCATGTTTAACGCAGTGAAGGCTCGAGTCGATGCTCCTTATCCGATTAGCGTGACGACGAACATGCAGAATTACGCCTTATTTCCGCTTACCATCCCGCACACCAATTCGGCGTTTCCACCTGTCAGCGTCGTGGTGACTGGAAGAGTAGCAGCTACCCTTTATCAGACAGGCGCATTCAGGGATCATATACAGCATCCCATTGAAGAAATTAAAACATCCTCTGGAACTGGTTTTGAGCTTTCCACGGTAGCGAACGAGCCGGTTTGCTTTGGCTTGAAGGGCGTGAGTGAAGGAGATGATATCTTAAAGGTACAATTCAAGATTAATGCGAGACATTTTGTCCGCAGGATCGGAGACATATATCCGCCAAACGAGCAGCGCACCAATTACGTGATGAATACAAGAACTTTCATTCACACGAGCGCACTAGCAGGCTCCTTTACGAACCTGCACCTCGTCTGTCCCAACATGCATATCGTCAGCCCCAAAGGAACGCTTCCACCCGAAGGCGAGGATGGGGCGGAGGGGTATTCTCCATCCATCTGCCCGCTCTTGGTGTTCGACATGCCAGGCGATGAAGAAGGCAAATGCCTCATGGCGTGCGAAACGCCACAATTGACTGGATTGAGCAGTGATTTCGTCAAGGGGCTCGTGTGGAATAACGTCGAATGGCTCAACCCTTCCGTCTCCACCGTCACAAATGTCACAACGGACACGCCTTCCGGAGAGCCTTGGAAGACCGAGTTCCGCTACACTACGATGCCGACGCACAACAACGCTTTTGGCAACACCAACCTTGTGCTGCGGTTCAAAGACCGCCCTGCCTGGAAATGGGATCAACCGGTTCAGTTCCGCTTCAACCGCACCGGAACCAATGCCGCCTCCCGCGTGATCGAGGCGGGCACCCTTTCAACTAATTACGTCGCTGCCGGCAACCCCAACTGGTACGTTTACTGGCAGCAGGTGGCGAATGGGTTCGCCAATGCCGACCCCACATGGCCCAGCGGACCCTTTGGCCCGCAAGCGCAACGGATGGTCTACTCGAATAGCCTGTATGGAACTAGCGGCACAACAACGAACGCGGTTGGATTGTATGATGGCCGTCCCGTCTACGACTACGGCTCCACGAATTATCTGTGGTCCGATGAAATCAGAATCTTTGACGAGAACAAAGATGACATCTATAAATACATCACTACCATCCACCACGAAAATGGCCACCGCCAATCGGATCAACTGCCGAACAGTCAGGGTGGATGGGGCGAGGGGCTTGGATACTCGCTTGAAAAAGATGAAGATCGTGACATAATTCACGACACATGGGAGAAGCCTGGCGGAGGAGGGTCTGCCTTGGGTTTCGAAATTAATAGAGCGACGGAGGCGGATAACTATAGATGGCGCACTAATTGGGAGCACGGTTGGATCACGACAAACGAGGTCCAGAACCCACCGGAAGATCCCTATACTAATACTAACGGTGTGAATTCGACGACAGGTAGCGGCATCTGTCCGCGTAACCAGGGGCATGTTGAGGCGCGAAAAACCGATATTGAATTGAAAGATTGGTCCTCTGTTTTACCGTGATTGGAGGTAGATGATGTTCATGCGTATTAGACTTCGAAGCACTGTAATGTTGCTGGGATGCGTAATCTTGTGTGTCCTGGCGGGGGGTGGTCTGTATAGGTGGCTAACGGTGTATTACTTTCCTGTCCGTGATGTGTATCCAATTGTAATGCGCTTGGAAAAGGGAGATATTGGAGGTGCTGAAAGGCTAATTTCGGGGGTGTGTCTAACGCCGGACGGGTTCGTAAAAAATGAGCCAGGAGACGCACCCGGGATGTTCAAGGCAAAAGAAGACCCCAATCGTATTCAGATCAGGGGTAGAGGCATGGAAAAAGTAAAACGAGCCATCTTGAAGGTGTTGAATACTTCTGAGGATAGAATTGTTTTGAAAGGAGCATTCAGGTGTATCAT
>Ga0265595_1003295_pt1 | contig 10027 bp, 8 predicted proteins | sample saktaG_15_FD_190148 | JGI IMG/M metagenome (GOLD analysis project Ga0265595, IMG submission 190148) | Saline water microbial communities from Sakinaw Lake, British Columbia, Canada - sak_2013_06_06_50m | ecosystem: Environmental > Aquatic > Non-marine Saline and Alkaline > Saline ... | reverse complement strand
CTTCTTAAGCCTGAATTGAGAAATTACGCTTTTAATAATGATACTGGGGGATTAGATGAATTTGCAAAAACAAAAATACCTGACTCATTTAATTTTAGTATTAAGATTTGTGAACTGATAAACGGAAATGGGGATGTTGCCGGGTGTAAGATGGACAGTTATATTCCAGGGGATGTTTATGCTGAGGAAATTGTTCTAGGAACAGATGTTACTTCAAGCCAAGTAACTCCTAAAAAAGTAAAGCTGTTTATTTGGGAGAATAGGTAGTTATTTAAATCTTTAATTGGTTGTTTGATGATGGGTTATGAGTTTTTGGAGCATACTGCAGATGTTAAATTTAAGGCTGAAGAAGATAGTCTTGCTGGGCTGTTTGTCTCTGCTTTTGAGGCTTTAATGGAGACTGTTGATGGAAAGGTGGTTATTGTAGAGCAGGAAGAAAAGGAGATTAATGTTAAAGGAAAAGACCTGGAGGGTTTGCTTTATAGTTTTCTTGAAGAGTTTTTATTTTTACTTGATTCTGAAGGATTTTTAAGTGAGAAGATTAAACTTATCGAAGTGGATAAGGAGAACTTTAGCCTTAAGGCTGTTGTTGCAGGCGATAAGGCAGATAAATATACCTTTACCAATGATGTTAAGGCTATTACCTATAACGATATGTTTGTGCGCTTTGATGCAGACAAAAAAAAGTGGATTTGCCAAGTTGTTCTTGATGTTTGATGTAACTTTAAAATGACAATATTCAGAAAGGTTTATAAATCGGCTTTTATTAGAAACGTTAACTGGTTCTGGGAAGAAGGGTTTGATAATATTAAAATGACAAAAATAAACACTGTAGGTTTTCTAATTCTCGGTTTAGCTTTTACTTTGTTACTTACTGGTTTTGCAAGTGCGTGGGGAACTACATGTGCAAATACACAACCAAGTGTTGAATGGAATATTGTTTATAATAATGCTACTCATCAATTTGTTGTTGGTTATAGGTCTACCTATTGTTTACAGACAGATCAGATTTATGCTTACTTGAATTGTGGTGAGAAATTAGATTATGCTATGCATGCTGTTGATTCTAATTTCTGTAATGCAAACTGGGCAAATGGGGTTGGAGGAACAGGTAATAATGTTTGGCTTTATGATTGTGTTGGTAATTCTTCTAAATGTTGTGGTTCATCTTCTTTTGATAATTGTCAAGCTAATGTAAATAATGATTGGAGTGGAAAATGGGATTATAAATGCCATTCCAATACTGTTGATATTGATTATTGTACTGGGAATAATGTTAAGTCTACAAATTTTGTGAAGACTATTATTCCTCCGTTCTTAGGCGCTCAGACTTTGCCTGAATGTACTGGAAATCCATTATATACTGGGAAAGGATATAAGACTGCCTGGAAATATGAGGCTATCAATCCAAGTGACTTGGAGAATTTAATGGTTGCTAGTTATAGTTATTTCCGGGGGGATGATACTCATTGTGAAAGAACAAGAGTTACTAAGCTTGGAATTGCTGAGCTTCCTGATTGTGAATATGAGCAAAGTACTGGTTTATTCTCAGGTTCATGTTGTTCTGACTCGAGATTTACGGGGATAAATTGTTCTGGACCTGTAGAACCGGTTTGTACAATAAATAATACGCTAATCAGCGGAGATGATTATACTGAAACAGTAACTCCTAATGTTTCTATAAGAAGTTCATCTAGCAAGATTGCTGGAGATACCTCTTTAATAAACGATAATAATCTTTCTAGTTTTTATGGTATTGGTGAGAGTCAACATCATGGCGGTTCTGCTAGTATGAATTTGACTTATGACTTCTCTAGTCCGGTTAATCTTGCAAGTATAAAATATACAAGAAGCCTTGCTACGGGTGGATCAAGTTCAGATACAGAAAGACAGATAGAGAAGGTTATTGTTTGGGATAATTTGGGAGAGAGAGTAGTTTATGATAGAAATGTAGTTTATGGAGGCAATTCTGGAACTGCTGCAGGCGGTTTATTAGAGACTAAGACTATCGATGGACCTTTTAATGGCTTGACTAAAGTTGAAATTAATCTTTATGCTTCAAGTTCTGGAGGAAGTAGTGATAGACTTACTAGAATTAGACTTTATGAAGTAAGTATAAATGAAGGTCAGCCTGTAACTGAATGTTGTGAGGACTCTGATTGTGGAAGTGTTACTGTTGAAAAGACATGTGATATGAATGAATCGGTTACTACTACTACAACTCCAAAATGTTCTGCAGAAAAATGTGAATTTGATACTCATGTTGAAAGAGAGACTTGTGCTTATGGATGTGCTAATGGAGAGTGTAATCCGAATCCGGTTATAAATTGCTCATCAAATTCTCAATGTGGTGTTAACGGATATATTGGAAACAAATATTGTGATGAAAATGATTCTTATCAAGATTATAAAACATTTACATGTAACAACGCCGGAACAGCTAATAGTTATTGCAGCAATACTGTTGCAAAAACAAAAATCCAAGATTGTGATTATGGATGTGTGGGCGGTTTATGTCTAAATCCTACTCCGACAACTTGCTGTAATAATTCTCAATGTGGCAGTAATCATTTTTTGAATCAGCTATTCTGTTCAAATAATAATGTTTATGACAAATTTGTAAGTTTTATATGCAATAATGCTGGGACAACAAATAGTTTTTGTGTGAATTCAACTAGTGATGTTAAGGTTGAAGATTGTTCAAATGGATGTTTAAATGGAGCATGTTTGAATCCGGTTATAAATTGCTCATCAAATTCTCAATGTGGTGTTAACGGATATATTGGAAACAAATATTGTGATGAAAATGATTCTTATCAAGATTATAAAACATTTACATGTAACAACGCCGGAACAGCTAATAGTTATTGCAGCAATACTGTTGCAAAAACAAAAATCCAAGATTGTGATTATGGATGTGCTAATGGATTATGCAATAATCCTTTGATTATTTGTTCTAATAATTCTCAATGCGGAACTAATCACCTTTTAGGTCAGTCCTTTTGTTCAAGTAATGATGTTTATGATAAACTTTTAATATTTACATGTAACAACGCCGGAACAGTTTTAAGTTATTGTTCAAACTCAATAACGGATACTAAAGTTGAAGATTGTTCAAATGGATGTGCTAACGGGGCATGTAAAGGAAGCAATGGTGGGAGTTCAAAAAGCTGTTCTGGAAACAGGACTGCAATCGAAGATATTAATCTTTATCCTGTTGAAACAAGTATTTTAACCCAGGATGTCTTAATTAATCAAAGTTCTATTTCCTTGGATGTTGTTAAGAGCAGTGAAGGAAATTCAGGCGGGCTTTTTTCTCTGTTGCTACTGGTTGGAATAATCGTTTTGATTATTCTTATTTTATTATCTCTTCTCTTTTTATTTAGAAAGGCTTAATAATGTTTCTTTGTTTTGTTTATTATAGGGGTTAGGGCTCTTTCTTAAGAATTATACTGGTGGTGCGTTTGCATCAGCAGGATCTGCGAGTTCTGGATCGCTCATCTCTGGAGTTTGTTGAGGAGTATTTCTTTCAAGTTCTAAATCAGCAGGATCTGCGAGTTCTGGATCGCTCATCTCTGGAGTTTGTTGAGGAGTATTTCTTTCAAGTTCTAAATCAGCAGGATCTATCAAGGTTGAAGAATTATTTGTTTCTGGAGTAACTGGTGTGTCTTGGGGCTTTGTTATGGCGGGATTACTAATATTCGTTGTGGTTGGAGAGTTATCTTGTAGTTTTCCTCTTGAGGTTACTAAAAAGATGACAGTTGCAAGAAGGAGAACTAATACAATGGCTATAGTAATGATGATAATAACTTTTTTATTATTTGTATTAGTTTCTAATTCCATTTCAAAATCAGTTTATTTTAGTAGGTAGTTGGGGACCTATTTTATCCCCAGTTCCAAGGCCGCCATAACCATTATAGCCCCAGCAATATAAATCGTCATTAGTTGTTATTGCACAAGTGTATTGAGCACTGCCTTGTCCACCCATTTCTATTGATTTAATATTATTTAATCCTGAAACTTGAACAGGAGTATTTTGTGTTGTTTTTGTTCCATCTCCTAATTGCCCATAACCATTATACCCCCAACAAAAGGCATTTCCGACTGTGTTTATTGCGCAATAATATCCTGCATTAGAGTAGGCAGTACCCCTAAGGTCTGCTATGTTGTTTAAGTTAGTTATTTGTGTTGGAACAGTTCTTGCTGTTGAATCTCCCACTCCTAATCGCCCATAACCATTATACCCCCAACATTTCACTGTTCCACCTTCTAATAGGGCACAAACAGAGCCATAGGAACCTGTACCAGTAATTTGAAGTTTTGTTGCTTTAGGGTAAGTTCCTCCGATATTTTGAACTGTAACAGGGACACTGCTTAGTGTTTTTGTTCCATCTCCTAATTGCCCATAACCATTATACCCCCAACATTTTACTGTTCCATCGGTTAATAATGCACAAGCAAAACCATAACCATCTGATGCAAGGTAGATTGATTGAACATTAGTTAGTCCTGAAACTTGAACAGGAGTATTTTGTGTTGTTTTTGTTCCATCTCCTAATTGCCCATAACCATTATACCCCCAACATTTTACTGTTCCATCGGTTAATAATGCACAAGCAAAACCGCTTGAAGAATGTCCCCCTAATTTTACTTCTTTAGCATTGGTTATACCTGTTACTACTGCGGCTTTTTTCCTTGTTGTTGTATCTCCTACTCCTAATTGCCCATAACCATTATACCCCCAACATTTCACGGTATTATCATTTAACAAAGCACAGATGAATTCATACGCATAGGTATTGTCTTTCTGTTCAAGGGACTTTACACCAGTAAGTTCTGATCCACTTGCTTCATCTAGAACGGAAGTTGGAACCTTTCTGTTTATCAATGTTCCATCTCCTAATTGCCCATAACCATTATACCCCCAACATTGAACAGTTCCATCATTTAACAAAGCACAAAAATTAAGTCTGGTACCTGAGATATTTTTCACATTACTTAGACCTGTTCCGCCTCCGACAGCCATATAATCTGCCCGGTTTGAAACATCCCCAATTCCCAATTGAGAATAATCATTTCTTCCCGAACATCTTACAATATTATCTATCGTTATTACGCAAGTTGTTCCTCCTGAAGAACCACTCGTAAACTCAATTTCTTTTACTTTTCTTCCTCCGAGTCCGTCTCCAGAAACCACACTTGAAAATAATCCTGTATCAATTGCCGTTTGGAGTGTCATTTCTTCTCCATCAGGACTTGTTATCCAAACTGTATCTCCCCCATGTCCGGGATTAGGGATAGCATTTGTGTAGGCAATTGCAGCTCCTGTAATGCTTAGAATTAAGAATAAAGATATAGTTAAATAAAGAGTTTTATTTGGAAGATTAAGGTTCACCATCTTTGTTAAATTATTCTAACTAATTGTCTTTAAATATCTTTCTGTTTTTTGCAGTATTGGACATTTTATAAATTGGATTTTCTTATTATATTCTATGGTAGAAATAAAAAAAATATCCGATTACGAGTGGGAAATTCCTAATGTCTGATAAACATAAGGTATAAATACTTTTAACGCTTTTATAACTGATGGAGATGGATGAAAATCTTGCAGCAGTTCATGCTTATTTATGTGCTGATGGTTATGTGTGCACAAGCGAGAAGTGGAAGTATTATCGGATTGGTTTAAGGAATACTAATTTTGTTTTGCTTAAGGATTTTCAGAAAAAATTTAAAAGAGTTTTCGGAGTTAAACCCATTATAAGAAAAGATGGGAGATGTGAAAAAAGTTCTAAAAAGATTTATCAAGAAATAACTAAAAAATTTGGGAGCTTTTATTCACGGGAATGGAGAATGCCCGAGATGGATGAAGAACAATTAAAAATCTGGCTCAGAGCATATTTTGATTGCGAGGGCTGGGTTTTTTGTAAGACACATCAAAATAGGCATATTGGGGCAGATTGTGTTAATGAAAAGGGATTAGACCAAGTTATATTGGCACTAAATAATCTTGGAATAAATACTATAAAAAAATCAAATAAAAAGAGAAAAATTTATAGGATTTATATTTATGGCAAGGAAAATTTATCGAAATTTAAAGAAGAGATCGGATTTTTACATCCTGATAAAGTTAAAAAAATAGAAGAGGTGGCTGAGGACTATAAGGTATATGAATGGACTTTTCCTGAAAATGAACTCTTGTTAGCTACTTTTATTAAAGAGCTTTTGAAATCTAAGGGAAAGATAAAGAAAGACAGGGGGATTATAAGGTTAATATCAAAAAGTGAGGAAAATTTAGTTAGATTACAGAAAGAATTAAAAAGATTATTTGAGGTTGATTGTAAGGTTAATAAAAGGATTAATGGTATCGGAACAGTATACTTTGAACTTAGTATTAATAAACAAAGACAAGTTAAATATTTGGTAGACAAAAACTTGTTAAATAACGAGGAAAAACAAAAATGGCTAATTTGGAAAAAATAAATAATTATACTTGGAAAATAGAAAAAACTGGAGAAATGAAAGTGCCTGTTATAATTTTCTCCTCTGACAATTTAATTGAAAAAATGAAAGAAGATGATACATTTAAACAAGCCCAAAATACTGCTAAGCTTCCTGGAATTATTGAAAAAATGATTATATGTCCGGATGGGCATATGGGATATGGTCTACCTATTGGTGGTGTTGCAGCGTTTGATTTAGATGAAGGGGTGATTACTCCGGGCGGGGTGGGCTTCGATATTAATTGTTCAGTAAGATTGTTAAAAACGAATTTGACTTTAAAAGATATTAAAGGGAAGGGGAAAGAGATTTTAGATAAATTGTTTAGAGATGTTCCTTCTGGTGTTGGTGAGAAAGGAAGAATTAGATTAGATAAGAATGATTTGGATGAAGTTTTAATTGAAGGTGCTCAGTGGGCTGTTAAAAAAGGGTATGGTGTTGAGAATGATTGGAAACATACTGAAGATAATGGGCGGTTAGAAGGTGCTAATCCTGAATTTGTTTCTCAGAGAGCTAAGGCAAGAGGAATGCCTCAGCTTGGAAGTTTAGGTGCTGGAAATCATTTTTTAGAATTACAAAGAGTTGATGAGATTTTTGATGAGGAAACTGCGAAGAAATTTGGATTAAAAAAAGATATGATTACTATAATGATTCATTGTGGAAGTAGAGGTTTGGGACACCAGGTTGCAAGTGATTATATTAAATTAATGGAAGACGAATATGGTTATCCTGAATTTGACAGGGAATTAGTAAATGCTCCTATTAAATCTGAACTTGGAAAAAAGTATTTTTCTGCAATGGCTTGTGCGGCTAATTTTGCATTTGCAAATAAACAATTAATTACTCATTGGGTTAGGGAAACATTAAAGAGGATTTTTCCTAAGTTTAAAGCGGATGTTGTTTATGATGTATGTCATAATATTGCTAAATTTGAAAGGCATAAGGTTGGTGGAAAGGAGAAAGAAATATTAGTAATGAGAAAAGGTGCAACTAGGGCATTTGGAAAAGGAAGAAAAGAACTGCCTGGAGATTATAGAGATATTGGACAGCCAGTTATTATTCCTGGAAGTATGGGGACAAGTAGTTATGTTTTACTTGGAACAAAGAAGGCAGAAGAATTAAGTTGGGGAAGTACTGCTCATGGAGCTGGGAGAGTTGAATCAAGAACAAGTGCAAGAAGAGAATTAAAAGGAGAGGATGTGAAAAAAGAATTGAACGATAAAGGGATTGAGGTTAAGGCTGGTTCGTGGAAAGGTTTAGTTGAAGAAGCTCCTTCTGTTTACAAAGATATTGATGAGGTTGTTAAGGTTTCTCATGAATTAGGAATAGCGACTTTAGTTGTTAAGGTTAAACCTGTATTAGTTATGAAGGGTTAGAAATTGCCTTTGGTATATCTCCAGTAGAAACTAGTTTCTACTGTGAGTAAAAAGATTATTACCGAAATGGTGTTGAAGAGTTGTGCATTACTAATGAACAGTTTTATGCATTACTAATGAAAACCTTTATAAATCTTAAAATCATGAGATAAGCATGATAATAAAAGAAGAATTAAGAAAGATTGTAAGGGCTCAGAGAAAAGACATTCTATTAGTAAATGAAAGTGTAAAAAGAGAAAAACTAAAAGAAGTAAAAGTTGAAAAATCTTTTGCAATTATTCTGTCTGGAGTTAGACGGTGTGGGAAGAGTACATTATTAAGGCAGATGATTCAAGAATCTAAGAATTTTTATTATTTTAATTTTGAAGACCCTAGTGCTGTAAAATTTGAATTAGCTGACTTTGAAATTCTTAATCAGGTTTTTATTGAAGAATATGGGGATAGTAATTACTATTTCTTTGATGAAGTGCAAAATATTGAAAAATGGGAGCTTTTTGTAAGAGCGATGCTGGATAAAGAAAAATATTTTGTGATTACTGGTTCAAATGCTTCTTTATTAAGCAGAGAACTGGGAACAAGACTGACTGGAAGGCATTTAAGTTATGAGCTATTCCCATTTTCTTTTACTGAATTCTTAAAATTAAAAAATAAAAACCCAAGCATAGAATCCTTTCAAGAGTATTTTACACAGGGCGGATTTCCGCAATATCTGAAAAGTGAAAGGGCAGAATCTTTGCAGGATTTGTTTAATGACATTATAACTAGAGATGTTTCAATAAGGCACAAGATAAGAAATTTAAAATCCCTTAAAGAGATGGCAGTCTCTCTTATTACAAACATTGGAAAAGAATTTTCATATAATTCCTTAAGGAAAACATTTAATTTAGGTTCTGTGAACAGCGCGATTTCTTTTGTTTCATTTTTTGAAGATAGTTATCTGCTATTTACTATATCTAAATTTGATTATTCAATTAGGAAACAGATAATTAATCCAAAAAAGGTTTATTCAATTGATAATGGCTTTTCTATTGTCAACTCTGCTTCATTTTCAGAAGACAAGGGAAAAATGCTTGAGAATATGGCTTTTTTGGCTTTAAGAAGAAAATATAAAGAGATATTCTACTTTCAAGAAAAGAAAGAATGTGATTTTGTTATCAAAGAAGGAACAAAGATTACTAGGGCTATTCAGGTTTGTTATGATTTAACAGAGCAGAATAAGGAAAGAGAGTTAAATGGGCTTCTTGAGGCATTGAGCAATTTTAAGTTAAAAGAAGGCATAATACTAACTTATAATCAGGAAGATAATTTTGAAATAGAAGGCAAGAAGATAAAAGTAATTCCTGTTTGGAAATGGTTGTTAAGGTAATTATCAGTATTCAAAAGTTGGTTGCCAGAGTTTTACCTTTGTTGGTCATGAAAGGATGAAAATAATTAATCTGAATTAAGTGTTTAAAAATTACCAGTCAGCACAAATTGCACTGCATATATCTGTTGTATCATAAGTTTTCAATTCCCAGATGCCTGTAGCAGTTTTTGAAATCCTGCATCCCTGAGTCCCTTGATCTCCATCAGGAAAATGATGGTCTGCTAAATAACATAGGTCATGTGTTCCCAGTGCTGTAAGTGCAGCAGTCTTGTCCAAAAATTCTGTGAGCGTTGGAGCTCATCCACTTCCTGCTCCCGTAACACAAGTCCAAGCGCCATTAACAGTTTTTAGTGTCTGATTATTTGCGCAGGTTTGAAGTTCGGATATAGCATGTCCTGGATTTGGGACAGCACCTATTGTTGCGTAAACAATTCCTAAAGTTGCAAATAATACAAAAGCACTGACTAATAATAGAAATGCTTTGTTTGAAAAATTGAGGTTAATGCTCACCATCTTTATTTTTACAGGTTTGTTGTATTTAAATATCTTTTGATTTTGCTAAGTTAAAGTAGGGGGGGACATATGTCTGGTGTGAGCACACCTTACTTGACTAAATAAATTTAAATAGTAGCTATTTATTAATAATTTAAAGATGGTGGATAATAAGGGAGGGATATCAGCAATAATTGCGACAGTCTTAATTATTCTTATAACTCTCGCGGCTGTTGCTATTGTATGGGTTACAATTGTGCCTGTTATTAAGGATAATGTTTTATCGGTTGGAGAG
>Ga0265595_1003293_pt1 | contig 10029 bp, 6 predicted proteins | sample saktaG_15_FD_190148 | JGI IMG/M metagenome (GOLD analysis project Ga0265595, IMG submission 190148) | Saline water microbial communities from Sakinaw Lake, British Columbia, Canada - sak_2013_06_06_50m | ecosystem: Environmental > Aquatic > Non-marine Saline and Alkaline > Saline ... | reverse complement strand
TATTTCCATCGTCGTCAACATAAGTTGTCGCAACAGAAGTACCAATAATAGCATTAATATCTATAGCAATTTGGGCAACAGTTCTTGATCCTGCTGTTAATGTAACTGTTTTAAACGGATCTGTATAACCAGTACTTGAATCATTAAACTTAATCTTCAAAACATCTGTTGTTCCTCCACCAATTGTAAAATTTTCGGCATTATTTGAAACAACAGAGGTAGATATACCACCTTTTACTTCTATTTGAATTTCTCCTTCGAATATACCAAACGTATCAACATTTACATACTCATACTCAAAATAGTTGTTTGACAATGGAAAACATGTCATTCGTTTATCAACAATATCAGAATCCAAACCAAAGATAGATACTGTGAATACTAATCCGCTTATAGTTTGGTATGACTTCAATTTTACACTAGTCACATATGTACTCTCATTATACTCCAAATTCAAATACACCATAGGAGTATCAAATCCAGTTCCAAGAGTATCTATTTCTGGAGTTATTTCAGCAAACTCAACTCTTGAAAGATCTTTCATAAGATAACCATCATAATAATTCATTCTGGTGTTTCCCTTGTATACATAAGGACTTATAAAAGTTAATCCATTAATTACAAAAGTTGGTCTATAATAAATTTCTTGAAGCACATATGAGATTGGTTCGGCCTCTAATGTCCCAGTTGTCCCATCATCAGTATATGAGTATGTTGCAGCAGGAACAGCAGGAGTAACTTCCCAATATTGATCTCTAAAAGTTGGAAATCTTCCATAAACTCTATATTTGGTTGCATATGGAACATGATCCCAAGTAATAGTAACAGAATCTTCTCCTGCACCAGTATCAACAGTTGCAGAAGCGATCGCAGATGGCATAGATCTTCCCCACTCATCGACTGATACAACAAAATACCCATATGTATCAGAAGTGAGTGTTCCAGAGCCAGTTGTATCCGCTACAGCAGTGATACTATATGCACCAGCGGCTGTTAGAGTAAGATCCATTATCTGATCAGTGTGATTTGTGGTATAGAAAATTGTTTGATTACGATCTCGAAAAGATCTACAGAGATGAAAAATATTATCAAACACATTAAACTTCTTAAATAGAAATTTAAAATCATCAAAATAATCATCAGCAAGATTATAAAAATCTTGCTGACTCACTAAATTCTCTCGTGTTTGAATAAAGTTTACAATAGCATCTCGTAAATCTTCTCCGCTAAGTGGATCAAGTCCACTTTCAGCATAATCAAAATCAACTAAAGGTTGTTGCATAACAACTGGATTTGGGTCTGTAGAAGTTAATTGTCCTCCAGTCGAATACATATAATCAAATGCTAAAACAGAACCTGTGATTTGTAGTTTGGTATTTGTTTTATCAATCAGATTTCCAGCAGTTCCTCTTGTTGATTTAATAACTAATCTAATACTCGCACCAGAAATCCATTTTCCACGAATACCAGAACCAAATTCAATAACATAACTTGTTGATGTTACTTTTCTTAAAAAGACATTCGTATCATTGCCTTTTGTAAGATATTTTGTATATTCAACGGTGAATTGTTCCTCTGTCGTTGCTCCAACTTCAGTAACATATACTTCAAGATCAGAAAGATAATAACCTGAGTCAATTCCAAAATAATATGTTTGGTATGATCCAAAATTATACGGCTTGAGCTCAAAATCAATTTCTTTCTTAGCATATTGTGTAGTCGAATATAACGGTGCAGAAATCGTTGCAGACGCCGAAGGGAGAGTAATTTTTGTTCCATCATTAGTTATAATATCAGCATAATAATAATAGGAACCATTATCTTCTATTTCAATAAATTTATAAACAGCGTCTATTGAAAATTGAATATCCTCTACTTTAAAAGTACTACTTAAAGGAATATAAGTTCCAGTTGAAGTGTCATAACCAACAATAACTTCTCTTCGAACAACACCTGGTTGTCGTCGTGGTAACCAATTGATCATATCAAACTCAATCGTCCCAGTAGCAGATGCAGCTGTTGCGAAAGAAGGAATATACCCATATGTAGAAGCCTGTAAATATTGACTCTCCTCTGTTTGAGAAGTTCCAACAAAAGCTTCTTTAAACAAACTATCATAATATTGTTTTAGATCAAAATGTGTATATCCAAGAAGATTTAAATAGAAACCTACAAACCCAACTTTACTGATTTGTAAGTCATACACTTGAAGATCTGTTTTGAGCTTTTCATAATAATAATTTACAAACTCTTCTGGAGTTGTATAATTTAACGTAGGTAGAGTAGATGCCATTTTTTATCCTCGTATTTTATCCATTTACTTTAAATATTCTAGAAAATCCATCTGGTTGAGTAAGACCTTGAATAGTGGTTGCTGTTGCTTTACCAAAATTTTGTAAGTCCCCAGTAATACCACCTAATTTAGCAGCATTGCCTGTTAGATTTTTAAGTGCTCCACTTGTAGATCCAATAACATTGTTAAGAACTCCGCCAAGAAATCCACCAAACATTGGACTTTCTGTTTTAGATGAAAACTTTTTAACTATATCATCTAATTCAGAAAAAATCCACATTTTAGAAGACTGTTCATGATATAATGCTTCTCTAAAACCACTGCAAGAATATGTAAATGGAAGAGTTACGATTTCATTTGCTGCTCTTGTTCCTATTAATTCTTTATTCGGCAAGCTCTGAGGAAATATACCAACACATTTTGAAACATAAGTAACTGTTTTCATATCAGGTCGATATTTAACAATATAACAAGATGCTGCATAATCTATTGCACCAAAATTTTCATCCATATCAAGAAATGATATACCTTTTGTATTCTTTTTAAGTTGTACACTATCTGACTCCATAAGTTCATCAGGATCTTCGATATAGTAATTTGGATTTGGTTCAATTGTTCCTTCAAGAATTTCTCGAATATATTCCACCCAAAGATGATGAAACATATAAATATCTAAATAACCATTATCAACAAATGTGATTGAAATTGTCTCAGATTCAGATACTTCGGAAGCTATTGGAACAGATCCTGATCGAGTTGACACATTTTCAGTCCTGACCTGACTTTGTGGTGGAGTAAAATCAACAGCAGCAAAAGTCATTATTTTTCCAACAGTACTCATATAGCTTGCTGGATCTTCTTGACTATATAATGGTGATCCAGCCAAATTCTTATAACCAGATAAATCTGGTGGAACAAAAAAGACCAAAGTATAACCATTAATATCGGGTGAAAAATCCCTATACAACTGTTGATAGAAAAATTTCACAACTTCGGTTTCTGGAGAATTAAAAACACTGTCTAAATATGCTGTTAACGTGGCTCCTTCATATCCAAAAAGATCCCCCATTATAGAGCCACCACTACTTTTAAATACATTTGGAAAATCCATATTATTTCCTCTTTTTTATCCGGCAAGATCTTAACTTGATCTTGCCGGATAAATTATATTAACTAATATCAACAAGGTTCTGACAATTATGCTTTTGGAGATTGTGAATTAATCCATAAAGCACAACATTATAAATCTGCATCTGCTGAGCTTTTCCGTAATTATCTAAATTGATATTTAGTGTCTCCGAAAAAATCTTAGCAGCCAACACATTCAATATCTTCTGCAATTTCCTGATCTCTTCTGTATTTTTAGAAGATACGATATTTCTCTTTACATTATTCATGAACTCTTTATTACAAATATCATTCTTATCAACAACCTTTGTTCTGGATAAGATAACAGTTAAAGCATCATGAATCAAATCATAATTCTTATGATTATGTAAAGCAACCAACATTTGTTCAATCACTTTCGATGAGACTTTAGTATTCTTATTAACTTCATCAACAAAAGATTTAGGATAAGACGCCTTAGAATTCATCGTAATGAAATCTACTGTTGACGTCACTATACTATCTCTATTATGGATAGTTGAATACTGATCGAAATTTGGCTCTTCCTCGGAATCACCTTTCATAATTGTTGGTGTTGACTGAAATAATCCATCTTCTTTTGCCTTCATATACATTGGTAACAAACCACCTTGAGCTCGCTTCTCTCCAGTTTTAATATCTATAACAGGATTGAAAACAAACATCTGGTCAATTCTCGCCCAACTCTGCATAAATAACTGCCGTAATCTATATGCATCTTTTGCTATCTCTGGTCGATATTTTTTCATCAATGTTGGTACAAAGTAGTCTTTCATAAGAGCCAACGGTGTATCAAATTTAGCAACATTGTGCTTTTTATTCACCATATGGTTGACTACATAATTCATAACTCGCTTATCACAATATTTAATGTAAGCGTATTTTCGACCATTCCAAAGTTTTTGTAGAAGCAAAAATAAAGCATTGTTGATCATCTGATCGTCATTCCGACGAATACCGTAATAAGTAACAAGCAGCAGTATTTGATAATATGGATCATTATACATAACTGCATGATTTGGAAATTTCCAATCAGCTTGAAACGCTCTTCCAACCGCAGCTTGATCTAATTTTAAAAGACCAAACAATCCCATAACAGCTGTTGTAGGTAACGTAAATTTGAAACAAAATCCTTCATCAGATGCCATTGATTGTTGATATGAGGCGGATACCATTCTACTTAATTCGCCATGCAGTTTTGTGAGAAGGGTTGGGTCTGCTTGTATACTTTTATCTAACTGATCATAAATCAATAAAACTTGTTTAGACACAATTCTCTCCTTCTTAGCTATTTGAAATTTTAGACAACTGCAGCAACAACCTTTGACAGTGAATGAACTTTCTTCTGAAAATCATCAACTAATTCAACAAGAGCTTCCTGATCAAAAACCTTACGATAATCATCGGATTCTGTAAGATAATTAATTCTGCTCCAAACCGCAAACGGGAAAGCGATTTTCTGCAGGAGGGTTTCAACAATACAAGATTTTGTACTGAATGTAATGGCTTCTTCTGGTTCAACACCCTCTGAAATCAACCTCTTTGCTAAATCTCTTGATTCCTCAAGATACTTTGTTTTGCGTTGATCTGTAGATAATGAATAAAAATTCTTATCAAAATATTCATAAATAACTGCAGATAATATCTGATGTTGTTCTTCATTCGATTTTTCAATAATTGTATAATCCAATCCCTTACCATAAATTTCTGGTTTCAGATTGACAAATTCATATATCTGGCGAATATTTTTGAAGTAATTACCAAGCGCACCATAGATCTGCTCGGACTCTTCAAGCTTCTGTAATAGTTGGTCAAAGTAAAGCATATCAACTTTTACTTTACCTTCCCATAACAAACTATCATATGGTTCAAAAAATTCGGAACCTGCTGTTGCTTTCTGGATTCCTTCTTGAATAATTTCCATATGATCGCGTTTCTTACTCTGCGATTCATGAATCTTTCTTAATGCCGCTTGAGACTCAATCATAGCATCAAAATTATAGTTTTCAGCTGACAATTGCATTTTAAATTCCTCCTAGAATGATTTAAAATTGTGAAACCATTTGACGATTTAATTTCGATTGGATAAATGTTTCAATCGTTGTTATTTTGGTCTTATTAACACTAGTTTGATTCATTAACTTATAATATATATCTCCTTTTTTAGAATCGACAACAATTAAGTTCGGGACATCAAGTCTCTGACAAATAAACTTAACAATACCCTTGATATAGCTCTCGTTAGCATTAAACATAGAAGCTTTACTAACTTGATCTTTTGTTAATTGGGTATTCTTATCTGTCAGTTCTTTCCCAATCTGACCACCACTTAACATATGCTTCCAGCTTGTACCCATAATAGCTGCATGTAGAGCTAAAACAATTTCAACAGGAAGTGTAAGAGTATAGTTTGGCCAAGATGTCACTTCGTTTGAAGCCGTTTCAATATCTATATCAGCAACTAATATTAATTTACATAAAGACGCTTGAAGTTGTGATAACAGAACAAAATAAAATATCTGGGATAACCCAGATGCAAATTTTGGAATAGTCCGAGTTCGAATATCATTATTTGTTGCCTGCGATACTTGTGATAAACGAGAATCGGAATTAGGATCGCTTAAATCGTCCATAAACGGTTTAAAGAACTTTACTATAGACGAATTTATTGTCTTCTGAAGAGTATCAAATCGAACAGCCATTGCGGCTTGTTCTTGATCCGCAGATAAGTATTTGATCTCATTCTCCATTTTTGAAGCCATTGAACTACTCACATTTGCAAAATCATTAAAGAATGATACAAATGTTTTAAATTTAGATAAATCAAAATCACTAGATACGACGCTAACATCCATTGAAACTGCCTGCTCCATATAATCATTTAGATCTTCCGAAGAATTTATCTTACATAAATCCTTAAGAATGTCAATCTTGATCTTAGATTCTTGTGCTGAACTACCTTTCAATCCATTGTCAATTCCAATTAAAATCTCATTCAGCTGAGTATCAACTCCAGCTAACATATTCTTATCAATATTTTCTGACTTCTCAGACATAATATCAACCGTAGAATCTGTAGTTGAAACAAGATTTGAAATTGACAACATTAAAGAAGTTCCAAGAGTTCCGATTAATTTCGAATAAGCAGACATTGTAACTTCGTGAATTTTAGACAATTCTCCCTGTAGTTTAGCTTGAGAAAGATCCGACAATCTTGAATCCTCATTAGACGCATCTATCCCAAATTGTGTCTTAGCGAATTTTGGATTCATAACAAATCTAAAATATAATTTTGTCTGATCAATATCTTGCTTGTTAAGAAGTAAAGGAGCCAGCAATTCATGTTGGGGATTTAACTCTGGTGGATTCTCAATTCTCTTCTGCAAACGAGAGGCAAGATTACCCGCTGCTCTAGCGACAGTTGGAACATTAGATCTCAATATATGACTACCACTAATCGCTCGCATTCCAGAAAATGCTTTCCCTCTAAACCAGTCTGCTAAATCTCCAGTCTCTTGTTGTGTTCTTGTTAAATTACTTAACAAGTTCCAATATTTCTTTTCATCAAGAGTTTCAAGCTCATGGAAAATAATATTAAGATCTTGTTCATTATTAAGTTTTCTGTTCAATCCAATTGCAGCAATCAATGTATACATCAACGTAAGAGTATCAACTGGATATTGAGCAGTACCAACGATGACAGGAACTTCAATCATGTTTCCGAGAGTAATAACCTCAATAAAAGGTCTTGTCTTTGCCATCTTTGGATCAGTCTTAACAAGCTGTTGAATAACAGCAGTCTTCTGATTAATTTTGTGTTGTAGCGCTTGTGTATGCTCAGGTCCAACAGGATAATTTGGTGTTACTGGACCAGAAGTATAGACACCCTGTTGTTGCAGAGATTTAACAAGCGCAGTAGTGGGATCGACAGTTTGCCAATTTTCATCCCAAAGCGGCCGAATCTGATTGGCCATTCCAACTACATTAAATGTATTTTGGATAAATAGGTCTGATAGAAATGTAACAGAGATAAAATCTCTCATTGTAGTTTCAAAGGCTTGAGCATTTGGAACTTTAATCTTATCAGCAAATAACATTGGATAAATAAAGATTAATTTCTGTTGCTGATTCATAAACTTTGTAGGGTCTTTAATACCAGCAACTTGTTTTGAATACTGACTATGACCGGTTATATTCACTCGGATCACCTCGCTTCTATTAAGAACTACTTTTTAATATCTTTTAGGATTATACTTAATTCATTAGATAGTTTCGGATAAAGCTTTTTGTAATCATTTACCATTTGTTCATTTACTTCTTCAATCCGGCGAGAGCTAACTGGGTGACTAGATGGTGAAAATAAACCATCTATAAAACTCCAAATCTTTTCCCACCATGCTTTTTGAGCATTTATCTCTTCTTGTTTGTTGTGAAGTTTAGCTAGAACTTTAATCATCTCATCACCATAACCATACTTGGCTGGAAACTGATCTGCCTTATATTCACTTTTGTGTTCCATAAAAGTCAAAGATCTAACAATAGTTATAATAATAAGAGAAGACACAATGTATGCTGGAAATGACATAAGATTAAATAACCACAGTATTGGAGTCTTTAACATTATTCCAACAATACCAATACTTTTTTGAAATACTGCTAATAAAATTCTTGGTAAATTTGCAGTGTATGTAAATCCATGACCAAGCTCATGTAAAAGAATAGCAGTTAATTCTCTTGGAGAAAACAGATTGATAACATCATTGCCAATAATTATATATAGTTTTTTGATATATTTTGATGGCTCTTCAGCAACAGTTAAAGATCTAATATTTTCTCCAGCTTCGTAGTCTTTAAAAACATTCAAGAGATCTGCAGAAACTGCCTGTGTATATATTGGAATAATAGCTGCATTAAAATAATCTTTCTTGAATGTTATCACAATATTTTTAACACCAGAGAATTCTTTAATATTTTTTGCTAATTCTTTTTTAGCAGCTATATCATTTTTATCCTTCTTTATAGAAATGAAATTCTGGTCAACTTGTTTTAGAATTTCACTTCTATATGGTGAAGCTTCAAATATCAATTCTTCGAACTCCATAATTAACCTCTATATATCTCTTCGAAAGATGAACTGATAACCTTTGTAAATTAGTGTAAAATTTGTACTACCAATTAGATAAGGAATAACTATTTCTGCCTTACCTTCAAAAGTATCTACATTAAATGTATCATCAAACATAACATATCCACCAACTGTTACTTTATTAATAGCAGCTAACATAAGTTTTAAATGATACAGTCCTGAATCCCAAGATCCTTTCACCCAATCGATTGTATCTAGATACAATAAATCTATGGGCTTATTATAAGTATTTAGAAACTCAAGGCCATCTTTATTGGTCAAAGCTATACTAATAGATTTATCATTTTCACCAAACTTAGCTCCTACATATCTACTAAGAACTTGTTGACAGATTTTTAAACTTTCTTTGGATATATCACACCCATGATAAGATCCACCATATTTAGAAACGTACCAAGCCCAGATTGATGTTGAATCTCCGTCACTCAAATTATCCAAATGCCTTGTTACTCCAACTTCAACTATATTAGGATTATTTCTTTTATTCTTATAAAGCAAACTAAGAACTTTAATGAAACTATCTTTTCTATTTTCGCTTTGGAATAATATAGGAGGTGCATCGGCAAAATCTAATTTTGTTCTGGAATCTCCATCCCAATCCACATAGTGAGCTTGCGTCCACTTATTTCCGACAATTAAGTTTGGAAGAAAAACAATCTCATCTTTGTCTGGAAACTTCTCAACTTGCTCACTAAACCAATACTCAAGAATCAAATTTCCACTATTGGGCACATTAACATATTCCTCCCAAGATTGAACTCTTGGAATTACTTCATTATACCATTTTATATCGGCAGAAAACAAATCGGTTCGATATTTGTTATCCTGATAATGAACGAATAGAGCTTTTCGATTAGCTGGAATTACCTTGATCTTGTTATTGAATATATTCATATAAGCATCAAAATCATATGTCAAATCTGCTTCTCTATAATGAATAAATTTATACTTCCCTTTAGCTAATAATAGATCAATAGCATTTCGAATGTTCATTAAACAAGCAACACCATGGTAATCAACTAAAGAAGGTTTCTCTTCTCTAACTCCATTCACATCTCGCCAAAATACTAATCTCCAATTGAGACTTAATACATTTTCTTTTTCATAAATGAAATAATCAACAGACTCTTGAATGTCCTTAGATACAGGACAATGCGCTACTAAACATACTGGATAATTTCTTGATTTAATGTCCCTAATTACGTTTATTAAATTAATTTCTTTTTCCTTGGTGTCTGTCCAGGCACCTATTACGAAACATTCGTTATTCAAAACTGCCTCCATTTTCGTGCATTTTATGCGCTATTTTTACCCTATTATTTCTATATGAAAGCGCTATTTTCTGATATTCAAAACATATATATAGAAATTATATCCATAGATAGTTAACAAACAATCAACCAAAAACAACCCAATTTGAAAGGAGAATTACAATGAAAAAAGT
>Ga0265595_1003291_pt1 | contig 10030 bp, 11 predicted proteins | sample saktaG_15_FD_190148 | JGI IMG/M metagenome (GOLD analysis project Ga0265595, IMG submission 190148) | Saline water microbial communities from Sakinaw Lake, British Columbia, Canada - sak_2013_06_06_50m | ecosystem: Environmental > Aquatic > Non-marine Saline and Alkaline > Saline ... | reverse complement strand
GAAGAATTAATCACAAAATCGCAAAGATTGTATCCAGTTATTAGGGTCATGTTGATTCAAGGAAAGGTGTTTAAGCTGATTAAAGATGCAAAAGAGGGTAAAATTGAATCAAAAATTCACAAATCAAGAACTAAATAAAATCTACAAAATACTTAGAGCATTTGATGAAGGGTTAATTGTAAACCCCTCTGAAGAATGGGAGTTAGATTATTATGATAAAAGGATAGCTGATAACAAAGGTATAAAACCCATCCTAAAAAAAATAGAAAAATTATTGCCTGATGAAATAGAAGAAACCAATAAAACAATCCTAAGAAGAAGATATGATACTTTTAACAACGAAATAAATGAAACAGTTTATAGAAAAATTGAGAAAGCATTTAATGAGCAAAAAACTATAGAGATTGGCTATTTTAATATGCCGTCTGCTGAAGTGAGAAAAAGAGAAATAGACGTTTATCACAAAACGAGAAAATATGTTATTGGTTACTGTCATTTAAGAAAAGCAATCAGAAAATTTAGAACTAGCAGAATTGTTTCGGCAAAATTAACTAATAAAAGATATAATATTCCAGCTAATTTTAATAGGAATGATTATTAAAACAAAGAAGAAAATTGGGGTCTAAAATAAAAAATCCCTTTAACTAAATATCTTATTTATTATCTTTAAAGCAACCTCTCTCTTGTGCGGAAAAGCAGCTATTTTTATCCTGATATGAAAACAGTCTCCTTTGTCAGTAAGCCAGAGCCTGCCTTCATTGATTAGTTTAAGCTTGTCAAACCTTAAAAAGAAGTTAAGCTCATCATCAAGCCTTGATTCTGCCTGTTTTTTTATTAATAATTTTTGTTCGTCAGTCAGGTTTTTAGTCAGATTATTTAAGAAAAGATTTGTATGCGATTCTTTTTCAAGATAAACCTCTAAAATAGTTATTTTCTTTTCATTAAATCCTGTTGAATTGGTTCTTTTCAGCTCTATTTTTTCCTTTTTAAAGTCAAGAGGAACAAGAAACAAAAGCTTTTCTGTTACAAGCCCAGCATCATCTTCTGGTTTGCAGAAAACAGTCATATGTATGTTATGTGCTAACATATTTTTTATTGAAATAAATAAGTTTAAATAGGTTTTCCTAATTTTAGTTTATATGAAGCATACACTAAAGATAACAATAATTCTTGTATTATTGTTTTTTTTATCACAGATTGTTGGGCTTGCAATAACAAACCAGTATATTGACAAAGAGAAAACAGCAGAAACAGGTGTTACAGCATGGGAGGAATTGCCTTATGAAATGGAAAGACCACCTGTTGAGGAAAGCAGCTCATTTATATATATTTTAATAGCAGTTCTTTTGGGAACAGGGCTTTTAATGTTATTGATAAAGTTCAAGAAGGTTAACTTGTGGAAGTTCTGGTTCTTTATAAGTGTTGTAGTTTGCCTTACCATAGCATTGAAGCCATTTATCAGGCAGGAAATTGCATTGGCAATAAGCCTTGCTTTAGCATTGTTTAAGGTTGTCAGGCCAAATATTTTTGTGCATAATATTACAGAGGTTTTTATTTATGGCGGGCTGGCAGCAATATTTGTTCCGATAATGAATCTCTTTGCTGTATTTATGTTATTATTGCTTATATCTATTTATGATATGTATGCAGTATGGAAAAGCAAGCATATGGTAACACTGGCCAAGTTCCAGACAAGCTCAAGGGTTTTTGCAGGGCTTTCAATCCCATACGAACTGCCTGAAAAAGAAATCAAGAAAAAAACAGGTAGGGTTGAAAAAATTGAAAAGATTAAGACAGCGATCCTTGGCGGAGGGGATATTGCATTCCCATTGATATTTGCAGGTGTTGTGATGAAGAGCTTTGGATTTTTAAATTCCTTAATAATACCAATTTTTGTTTCAGCAGCATTATTTATTTTGCTAATAAAGAGCAAGAAAGATAAGTTTTATCCTGCAATGCCCTTCCTTAGTTTGGGCTGTCTAGCTGGCTATTTTTTCATTCTATTGCTTGGGATTATATAAGGTTTAATTATCTGTGTTAAAAATTTTTCAATGTTTTTTGCCTTAAAGAAGAAGAATATGATAATGGATTAATAGCCATGCCATCTTTTGCAGCTATAACCTGTGTATATGTTTTTTTCTGTATTTCCCTGGCCTCATACATTGGGTCTGCCTCAATCATCTTAATGCCAAAGTGCTGTATTATGACAAGCTTTGGCTTTACAGCAGTTATTATATTTACAGCATCGTCTGAGTTAAGGTTTGTTTTTGATGTAACACCAGATGGATTTACAACATTTAAAATAAGTATGTCAGAATCCTTGTGCGGCTCTGCAAGACCAGTAAAATAGCTTGTATCAGAAATATATGAAAGGCTGAATTCTGGTGTTATGAACTTAAAGCCAATATTCTCTATGCCGTGCTTTGTTGGTGTTGTCCTTATTTCAATATCACCAATACCAATTTTCTGGTTTTCCTGGACAATAATATACCTTTCAAGACAGTTCTTGTAGAAGTTTAATAATATTGTATCTGTATTATTATCTCCGCTGATAACTGTCCTGTTTGATATAAGAACCCCTTTTTTATCAAGGCCAGCATGAGTCATTGCGCTTATAACTGCATTAATGTCATTAGTATGGTTTAAGTGATTATGTGATATAAGAATACAGGTGTTTTCCCTTAGGTTAACATCATATTGCTCAGCCCTTACCAAGGCACCTGGCCCAGGGTCTATATGAAACTGCATACCCTCTGCTCTTATTATTATTCCTCCAGAGGCTCGTAATTGCTTTCCAACAACAAAACAGTCCCCCCCTGTCCCTAAAAAGATGATTTGTGGCAGCATAAATGTTGTAATATAGTTTTTATTTAATAAATCTTTTGGTTTAACACAGGATTTTGGTTAGCTAACCTATGTGAGCCTTTATTTTTATAATATTGTTTTAAAAAATCATAAAAAACAAAAACATTTAAATATAAGCTTTCATAACTTTCACAAAATACTGAAAGTTCAGAAAATAAAGAATAAAATGATTAATGTTTTCAAAACCCCTAAGGAAGAGTTTATACATTTGATGACAGAAAACTGCAAGGTTAATGGCCTTGATGAGCTTTCATCAGAGGTAATTGCCCTGCTTTACGCAGAGCCAAGAGAAATATCTCTTGAGGAGCTTTCAAAGAAAACAGGGTATAGCTTGTCTGCTGTATGCACCGCAACCAAGCTTATAGAAAGAATAGGCCTTATAAAAAGGATAAGAAAACCCGGCTCAAGAAAGGCATATTTTTACATGGAAAAGGACATGAGTATATTTTCGCTTGACTTAATGAAAAGAAAGTATGAGAAAATAATTATTCCAACAAAACAAAAGCTGCCTTTAATAATAGAGAAATATAAAAAAGAAAAGTCAGAAAGGTCAAGGCAGGAACTTGGGATAATAGAAAATTATTATAAAGAGGTATTGGTTTCTGAAGAAATAATAAAGAGAATCATTGAAATGGTTGAAAAAATAAGAAGCAAGATGAAAAAATGACTGATACAATAATTGAATTAAGGGATGTATGGAAGATTTACCAGATGGGAAAGGTTGAGGTAAATGCACTAAGGGGAATGAATTTTGTAGTTAAAAAGAATGAGTTTGTTTCAATAATGGGACCAAGCGGCTCTGGAAAAAGCACAGCTGTAAACATGGTTGGCTGCCTGGATATTCCCACAAAAGGGGATGTTTATCTTGACGGAAAGAATATTGCACGCCTGCCTGAATCAACTCTAGCCCAGATAAGGGGAAGAAAAATAGGGTTTATATTTCAGACATTTAATCTTATTCAAACACTATCAGCAAAAGAAAACATAATCCTACCAATGATATTTCAGGGAATTCCTGCAGAGAAAAGGGAAAAAAGAGCTGAGAAACTGCTAAGGCTTGTTCAGCTGGAAGAGAGGATGAACCATAGGCCAGCAGAGCTTTCTGGCGGAGAGCAGCAGCGTGTTGCAATAGCAAGGTCATTGGCAAATGACCCTGATGTGATATTGGCTGATGAGCCAACAGGAAACCTTGATTCAAAAACAGGAAGAATTGTAATGGATTTTTTAAAAGATTTAAACAAAAAAGAGGGAAAAACAATTGTGATGGTCACGCATGATGCTGAGCTTGCAAAGCATGCAGACAGGATAGCATATTTAAAGGATGGTGTTATAATAAAACAATAATATTTAAACTAAAAATAGTGTTTAAAGGAGGATAAAATGAAAAAAGAAATAAAATCAATCGGAATATTATATGTAATGCTGATAATTTGTGCATCTGTTTCTCTCGCCGCTATTTCAGGTTCTACGGATATTGATGTAAGCCTCATTAACCAGAATCCTGATCCTGCAGAGCCTGGAAAATATGTTGAGCTAAATTGGAAGGTGGAAAACATTGGCTCTTCCAATGCCGAGAATGTAATCTTTGAAATACTTCCAAAGTTTCCATTTGCACTTGATCCGGGGGAAAGTGCAGCAAAAAAAATAGGAAGTATTTGGGGAAGGCAAATGGGGGATAATGGAGTTACAGTAACTTATCGGCTTAAAGTAAATGAAAATGCTGTTGAAGGCCAGAATGAGATTGAGATAAGGTACAGCTTGGATAATGGAATAAGCTGGCAGAAACCAGGAAAGTTTTACATAAACATAAGAACTCATGATGCAATATTAAATGTAAAAAAGGTTAGCTATACTCCAGACCCTATGCCGCCTGGGAAGAAAACTGTTCTGAGCATTGAGCTTGAGAACATGGCTGATTCATTGCTCAAAGATATTAAAATAAGCCTTAATTTAATAGCAGTACTACAGACAGCTACAAGCATAACATATAATGAGCTCCCATTCTCAACATTTGGAACAACAAACCTGCAAGTTATAAAAAGTATTGGAGCAGGAAAAACAAAGACAGTTGAATTCACACTTATTCCAGACCCAGATGCAGGTGCAAATATTTACAAAATTCCAATAACAATTGAATATTCTGATGAATTAGGAACAAATTACTCAAAATCAGAGGTTATAAGTGTGATAGTTGGTGATGAGCCAATTCTTGATCCATTAATTGATTCAACAAACATATATATGGAAGGGCAGGTTGGAGAAGTGGATATTTCTTTTGTAAACAAGGGAACAACTGATGTAAAGCTGCTTGATGTTGAATTAAAGGAAAGTGATTATGTTAAAGTAATATCTGCATCAAAGGTTTACTTGGGAAATATTGACTCAGATGATTATGAGGTTGCTGAATTCAAGATTTATGTAAAGGATATAGATGATTCAAGAGTGCCATTAATAATTAATTACAATTATCTTGACCCAACCAACAACAAGTATGAAAAACAGAAAACACTTTACCTTGATATTTACAGCAAGAATGAAGCAAAGAAATATGGCCTGGATGGGGCTGGCAGCAGTTCTGGAGGCATATTTGCAGTAATTATAATCATTGTAGTTGGTTACTTTGGATACAGATGGTGGAAAAAGAGAAAGAAGCACAAATAATGTGCTTTTTATTTGATTAAGAATGCTAAAAGATTATTCTAGATTTGCAATTAATGGAATAAAAAACCGTAAGCTTAGGTCATGGCTTACTATGATAGGCATAATTATAGGCATAACTGCTGTTGTTTCTCTTATTGGAATAGGCCAGGGCTTGAAAGTAGCGATAAGCTCGCAGTTTGGTGACATTGGAACTGATAAGCTGACTGTAATGGCATCTGGCGGAATGGGTCCTCCTGGAACTGGTGTTGTAACACCTCTGACAAAAGATAATGCGAAAAAGATTGAACAAGTAAATGGTGTTAAGACTGCTATTGGCAGGCTTACAAGAAGCATTAAACTAGAGTATAATGACCATATATCATTTGGTATGGCTGCGAGTATGGCCGAGGGCGATGGAAGAAAACTTATTGAGTCTGCTATGAATCTTGAGGCTGAAAAAGGCAGGTTGCTTAGGGATGGCGACAGTAAAAAAACAGTTTTAGGAAATAATTTTGGAGAAAAAGATTCTCAATTTGAAAAACAGATATCTGTAGGCTCAAATGTTGTTATACAAGATGAAAAATTTGAGGTGGTTGGCATACTTGAAGAAACAGGCAGTTTTGCTGTTGATGGCATTGTTTTCATGGAGGAAGATGATTTAAGGAAAATATTGGATACTTCAGATGATGAATATGATATTATTGTAGCGCAGGTTCATCCAAATGCTGATATTAAGGCTGTGCAGGAGAATATAGAAAAGGTTATGAGAAAAGAGAGGGATGTGAAAGTGGGTGAGGAGGATTTTACAGTGCAGACTCCTCAGGCTGTGCTTGCCCAGGTCAATTCAACTTTGTTTGCTGTACAGTTATTTGTTTATATTATTGCGGCAATATCTATAATTGTTGGCGGCATTGGAATTATGAACACTATGTTTACATCTGTTCTTGAGCGTACAAAAGAGATAGGCATAATGAAATCAATTGGCGCAAAGAACAGCACAATTTTTTCATTATTTTTTATTGAATCAGGATTAATAGGAAGTATTGGCGGAATAATAGGAGCTGCTGTTGGAATAAGTATGGCAATGGGACTTGCATTTGCCGGAAGAATGGCACTTGGGAGCGAGCTTATCAGGGCAGAAATTAGCATCTGGCTTGTGCTTGGCTCAATATTTGGCTCATTTTTGCTTGGAAGTATATTTGGAGTAATTCCTGCTATAAGAGCCTCAAAGCTTAATCCAGTGGATGCATTACGCCATACTAAATAATAGGGTATAAGATGATAGAAGATTTAATTAAATATATTATAAGCAATATAAGGCAGAGGTTTACAAGAAGTTTTCTTACTATTCTTTCCATACTTATTGGCATAATGGCTATTTTTGTTTTAATCAGCTATGGTGAAGGGCTAAAATATTATATGAATGAGATGGGTGAGGAAATGGGGACAGACAAACTCATTGCTCAGCCAAGGGGCTTTGGGGTTCCAGGCACTACAGGAATATACTTTACGAAAGATGATATTGATTTTATAAAAAAAGAAAGGGGAGTTTCAGAAGCTGTTGGGATGATGCTTAAGCAAAGTGAAGTGAAAATTGATAAAAGAAAGCTGGGGAAATGGGTTTTTATTATGGGGATGCCTTTTGATCCATCTGAACTAAGACTTATTGAAGAGGCTTTTGCAGGCTATGGTATTTTCAAAGGAAGGACTTTAAAAAAAGGAGATTCAAGTAAGGTTGTTCTTGGCTACAATTATATGTTTGCTGATAAGATTTTTTCTAACCCATTGAAACTTGGAGATAATATTTTTATTAATGACAAATCATTTGATATTGTTGGATTTTATGAAGAAATTGGAAATGCAGGGGATGATGCAAATGTTTACCTGACAGAAGATTCTATGAAAGAAGTTTTTGATATGGGAGATGATTATTCTTATATATACATCAGGGCAGAGAAAGGCATAGTTCCAACTGAGCTTGCAGACAGGCTTGAAGAAAAATTGAGGAAGAAAAAAGGCCAGAAAGAAGGTGAGGAAGATTTTTATATCATGTCGTTTGAGCAGCTTATGGAAACATTTGGAACTGTATTATTGGTACTTAATTCTATTTTAGTAATCATTGCCGGAATATCTGTTGTTGTAGCTGCTGTTAATATCATGAACACAATGTACACTGCTGTTTTAGAGAGGACAAAAGAGATTGGAATAATGAAGTCAATTGGCGCAAAGAACAGCACTATTCTTATGATGTTCTTTTTTGAGTCAGGATTTTTGGGTTTGATTGGAGGAAGTATTGGCATGCTGCTTGGTTATGGGTTGGCAAAGCTTGGTGCCATGGCTATTGCTGCTGCCGGGTATTCATTTCTTCGGCCTTATTTTCCATGGTGGCTGATAGTTGGCTGTTTGGTGTTTTCATTTATGGTAGGAGCTGTCTCAGGATATTTCCCTGCAAAAGCAGCATCAAGGCTAAAGCCCGTGGATGCATTACGATACGAGTAAATATAGAAATTATTTTTTGCGTTTTTTCTTATTTATTGAATTTCTTACAGCGCATCAATCCTGATTCCATGCAGTTCTATAGTAATAGCTCTTGCTTTCCATCTCAAATCCAGTTCCATCAACAGCCACAGTTGTTGCCTTTCTTATGCTGAGGAGCCTTCCCATAATGTGGCTTACTTTCTTGGCAAAACGAAGGATTCAAGCACATTGTAAGGATTGCACCACAGCCAGATTTAGCAATCTTTAAATAATACTTAATTTAATTTTAATTAAAAAGAGGTGTTTATTATTTCCAAAAACTCATTTGGGGCAATAGCAATATTAATTGGCTGCATCATAGGAGCAGGCATATTAGGCATACCATATGTTGTTGCAAAGGCAGGATTTATCACCGGGCTTATAGATATTGTTCTTATAGGAATTGTAATGATGGTTATGCACCTCTATCTTGGAGAGGTTGTTCTTAGGACAAAAGGCAGACACCAATTAGTTGGCTATGCAGAGAAATATCTCGGCAAGACAGGCAAGAACCTTATGTGGTTTGCAATGGTTTCTGTTATTTATGGTGCTTTGCTGGCATACACAATAAAGGAGGGGGACTTTTTTAATGCATTATTCAGCACTTATTTTGGAGGGAGCCCATTTACATACAGCTTAATATTCCTGGGTCTTATGGCTTTTCTGGTTTATTTTGAGCTCAATGTTCTTGAAAAATCCGAAGTCCTTATGGTGTTTATATTGCTTGGTGTGATATCTTTAATATGCTTTTTTGCACTGCCTCATGTTAATATAAATAACCTAAGTTCTTTTAATCCAGGTTCTTTTTTCCTGCCTTATGGGGTTATACTCTTTGCATTCCTGGGCACAGTAGCTGTTCCTGAGATGAAGGAACAGCTTAAGGAAAACAAGGCTTATTTAAGAAAAGCAATTATTATTGGATGCACTATTCCCTTAATAGTGTATATAGTTTTTGCATTTATTGTTGTTGGGGTAACAGGCATAAACACAACAGATGGGGCAATACTCGGACTTGGCCATGCAATTGGCTATGAAATGCTTGTCTTTGGAACCTTATTTGGAATAATAACAATGATGAGCTCTTTCTTAATATTAGCCTTCTCCCTTAAAAAAATGTTTGAATATGATTATAATATAGATAAATTTTCATCTTGGTTTTTGACATGCTCTGTTCCATTGGTTATTTTCATGCTTGGTGTGAAAAGCTTTGTAAGGACTATTGGCATTGCAGGCTCTGTTTCAGGCGGGCTTATGGGAATACTTGTAGTTCTTATGTACATAAAAGCAAAAAAGCTTGGCAACAGAAAGCCGGAATACAGCATTAAAAAGAGCAGTATAATAAGCTGGATATTAATTCTTTTGTTTGTATTTGGGATCATTTATGAATTGTTAAATGATTTTGGGTTGATTAGGATTTGAATTTCTAGCTGGTAAATGTAGTTTTATCATAACAGCGAAATTCTTGCAGGAAAATAAGCAAAAAGCTTAAATAAGACTTAGTCTTACGATGGAATCAATTACAATAAAAGTGCCGGATATAATGGCCAGAGAGATAGAAATTTTCATCAAGCCGGATTATGGTACAAAGACAGAGTTCATAAGGGAAGCAATAAGGAATAAAATTAAGGAGGTTAGAAAAGAAAGAGCACTGGATGAACTTAAGAAATACTTTGGTAAAGCAAAAACAAAGACAAGCTACAAAGAAGAAAGAAAAATCAGAGAAGAAGTTGGTAAAGAATTTGCTAAAAAGTTGGGTATAAAATTAGATTAGGTCTTCAGGTTTTTCTATTTTAACTATATCTATGAGTTCATTGATAAAAAATTATAAAAAGAAAAAGTTAAAAAAATAAAAAATTAATAATAGGTTTCTCCCTTGTCAGGTTCTTCAGATTCTTCATCTCCTGTTTCTCTCAGCTTATTGAAGCCAATTATCAAACCCAAGATAACAAGAAGAACTACTAGGATTATAACTCCTATTTCAAGTCCTCTCTTGATGCTTAATGCTCCT
>Ga0265595_1003288_pt1 | contig 10040 bp, 8 predicted proteins | sample saktaG_15_FD_190148 | JGI IMG/M metagenome (GOLD analysis project Ga0265595, IMG submission 190148) | Saline water microbial communities from Sakinaw Lake, British Columbia, Canada - sak_2013_06_06_50m | ecosystem: Environmental > Aquatic > Non-marine Saline and Alkaline > Saline ... | reverse complement strand
TCTCACAAAAATTGAAATATCTCAGTTTAGCTTCTACAAATTCCGAAACGCGGTATTGTATGGAGAATAATAATGTATAAAATAATACTTAATCCATTTGCGGGAAAAGGGAAAGCATTCAAGAGCGTACGCACTATCGAGGACTATTTCAAGAAATTCAACATGCCCTACGAAATGGTGCTGACAGACTGCTCGCGCCAGGCGATCGATTTTGCACACGAAGCTGTTATTCAAGGCGTGGAAAACATTATTGCAGCCGGAGGGGATGGCACGATCAATGAAGTGGTCAACGGAATTATGAAGTCGGGATATCCCGAAAATGTAAACCTCGGCGTTATTCCTATCGGAGGTGGTAATGATTTTGCAAAGAATCTTGATCTTCCTCATAAATTACACGACATAATTCAAGTCATCAAAGAACATCACGTGCAGCTTGTGGATATCGGGCAGATCGAGGATTATTATTTTATAAATACTCTTGGCGTCGGCTTTGATGCACAGGTCGCTATTTCCTACACAAAAAATAAATGGCTGAATGGATTCCCAGGATATATGTATGCAGTTATGAAAGCCCTCATCAGAAAAGACAGCTATTATGTCACTGTCACGATAAATGGTGAGACCTTTACGAAGGATACACTCTTTGTTACGGTGGGAAACGGTATTTGCTGTGGCGGCAGATTTCATCTTACTCCGGATGCCAAGATAGATGATGAGGAATTCGATTTTTGCATTATTGACAAGCTCTCAAGAAGAAAGATATTCAAATTCATTCCCCAAGCAGTGAAGGGCACACATACAGAACTTCCTGCTGCTCACCTATACAAAGGTAAGGAAATTCTTGTTGAGGCACAGCGCGAACTTCCGCTTTATCTCGATGGGGAGATACCATTTATAAAGGATAAAAAGCACATACATGTAAAGATATTACCTCATAGGATACGCTTGATAACGCCAAATAAATAAAGAGCTTTAAGTAGGATTCAAAAATCTGGCAGACATTTCACAGCAGTTTGCGTATGTTACGGTACTCTGCAGATACGCATGTTAGCAGCCATTTTTCATTTCAACAGCAAGCATTTTTTAACGATTACAGTCTTCCCATTAACATTCAACTTATAGAAATAAATACCTAATCCAACATTATTTCCTGATTCGTCATCTCCATTCCAATTTACCTGATGATTTCCTTTGGGATAAATTTCATTAGTAATGGTATTTATTTTCTGACATTTGATATTATAAATTGATATTTCAACGTTACTTTCTTTTGGGATTGAGAATGAAACTGTCGTTTTTAAGTTAAATGGATTAGGGCAGTTAGTCATGAAAAATGATTCAGTTGAAGATTGTGAGATATTATCAATAGATACAATATTTCCTTCAGCATTAGCTTTAGACAATGAAGCAATATGATTATTGTAAGGAAGACTATGTAAACCTGTAAAAACTATATAATTATCATCAAGAATTTTTATATATTTATCGTGACCCGATGGTTTACTATCACTAGCCCAAATTAAGTTATAATTCTCATCAATACAATACATTTCATTTGCATCGACAATGTACTTATTATCCATGACATATAAAACAGCATTTTGATATATACTATTAATCAAATTATCATTTTCAATCCATATCGTTTCCCCGTCATGATTTAAAAGAGCTAAAATTCCATAATCTGGATTGAAAGAATAACCAGAAATAAGGATATTGCCATTATCTGGATTCTCAGTGATACAAGTAGCATGATCATGAGGGGATGTATCAATTATTTTTGTCCAAAGACTATCACCCAAAGAATTTGTTTTAATTACAATAATATCGCTAGGAGATTGCATATCATTTTTGAACCAACCGGTCATTAAATAGCAACTATCAATAGTGCTTTTAACTGAAAGAATTTGAGAGTCAATTGAAGGATTATATTCGTAACTATTAGAAAATAGAATTTCTCCATCAGGTGATATCTTCTTTGACATTGGATATTGATAAGCTGAGACACCACCTAAAATAATATTTTGATCATTTGTTATATCTACAGAAAATGGAACAAAAATCGGATCATCAAAAGAAATGTGCCACAAATATTCAGCATTCGCAGACAGTTTAATTAGATCTTTCCCAACTGTTACCATAAAACAACCGTCTTCTAAAATAGCCAAACATATAGAACCTTCATTGTCATAATAATTGCCAAAATCATCAGTAGCCCACAATAAGTTACCATTAGAATCAGTTTTAATAAGATACGGGTTAGTGGTATAATATCCTCCCGGCTCAGGGGTCCACATATCGAAAGACCCATTAAATGCAAATCCACTGTCAGGACAAATAACTAAATTGCTAGTTGTATAATACGCTGAGTTCGGACCAAATGGCTCATAAGTCTTAACCCAAGTATCTTGAGCGATTAGAGAAACACTGAATAGTATGGTAATTAATAACATTGCTATTTTTTTCAACTTATCCCCCTAAATTGCTGCTAAAGTATGTATCCCCGAACAAATTCGCGGATCCACCAGAGGGACGGACAGGTACTCCAGATTTGGGATTGTGTGTGAACTTTTTCCTAATTATGGTATTATTCATCTTTTAAATTAAACTCATCCTATTATATTATCTGTCAAGAATTTTACCTACAATTTTAAATCACTCAAGGAACTTTATTACAATTTCTCATCCTCACCCTTAAATTTCCTTTACACCATCCTCTCGTATCCATCCGCTGACTGGCGGATTTGATACGCACATGCGGGGCTACCAAGCTGGGAACAGTGAAATAAATAAAAAGATTTCACGTCCTAAAGGCTTAGTAGCCAGATTTAGTGGGTGTGAGCTTAGTGGACAGAATGTGGGATTGGGGCTTTGTAACCAGAAGGGAATTACTCTGGCTTAGTGTCCAGAAGGTGAATGAATTCTTGTAAAAAGCACGAGTCGGTCATGAAGGGAACGACTCGGGATGGCACTAAGTCAACCCGACTCATCTTTGCAAGCTGAGTCGTGTTTTCAATTCTTTTTTACTGGCTACCAGGTTGTACTTGGTGACCATTTAATAATGAGTGCCATTCCCAAGTTGAACTTGGGAACGAGGGGATATGTCCTTGATCCAATATGGGATATTTGAACGTATGTTCCAGCAAAAAAGGTAAAACATAAGTAGGGTAATAAAAAAAAATGTGCTTCTAAATGAGAACTTATATGAAACGGTGAATCCAAGGATCAACGGAATGCCTATTATCAGAACAAATGCGATAATCCAATCCCACTTCTTTAATTTTATAAGAGTTGTAATCAAATATGGTGCGAACGAAATAGCTATTACTGCTAAGATTGAAGTGATGATAATGAAATCTATTATTGAATAACCCAGAATTAGAATTAAAGATATGCTAATAAAGGTCAGAGCTTTACGTAGTTGTTTCATTATTGCTATTTGCTTTTGTACGTCAGAGTTATTCTTATTTTCCATTATATTCATTTCAGCCTTTGTGTTTAGCATAAGCGCTTAAAATATAATCAAATAATCACTGGCTACCAGGTTGTACTTGGTGACCCTTCAAAAATGAGTACCGTTCCTAAGTTGGACTTGGGTGCGAGGTTAAGGATGGAACTTTTCACTATTCATCTTTCATCAAAATTCATTTCCGAATATTCTATTTTCTCTATCCAATCAGGAATACTGAATCTTAGAATCCAGCAAAATACATAAAACATAAGTAATGGGGTAAATGAAAAGACCGTTTTAAAGATGCTTTTATATGAAATTACATAAACCAGGATCATCGGGACAACAACCATAATCACGAAAGTTATGACCCATTTCCACTTTTTTAATTCAATAAGTGTTTTGATCAGATAAGGAGTATAAACAATTGCGGTAACAGTTAGAATTATTGATACAATAAAGTAGCCGATTATAGGATAGCCAACATAAAGAACAACAGACGAACCGGCATACGTTAAAGTATGATGGAGTCTCCTCATGATCAATTTTTGTTTCTGCCTTTCCGCGTCTTTATGGTTTTCCATTTATTTTACTTTGGAGATTATTTTCCCAAAAAAATTCATTTGTATGGGGTTATCAGTAAATGTGGTAACTCTATTTATCTCTGTCAATCACCACGCCCCACTCCGCAACAACAAAACCTTCCCGATCAAAAGAATGTATACTCGGTTCTTCCAGCTTCATGTCATCAGATTCTACTTCTTCGATTGCATAGATAACGCGCAGGATGTTGTCCGGCTGTATGGAAAAGTTCAGTTTTATAAGCGGATCGAGTTGCTTATTATATTGAGGATAAAGAGCATAATACTTCGAATCGGTCAAGCGGGGTATCCAGTACTCGATAAAATCATCGATCTCAGTTTGAATAAAACCTGATTTCTCTAGATTATCCTTAAAGAAAATTTCTAAATTCTTGCATTCTACAATCCAACCCTTTGTTCTCTGAAAGAAATTTGGCTGCATGCTCTCGTAGAATAAAAATTCATATTGCCCATCGATCCTGCCATTGGGCTCGATCTGTAATTTTTTCCATTGCTCGGAGTATTCAGGTATAGAAGTAATGACCTCCCCAATTCGGGGGAATGAAATACTCACATTCAATTCTATTGCGGTTTCAGGATAAAGATAGATATTTGGTTTGTCAACTGCAATGTAATAGTAAGTAACAAAATAATCACCATAACCTTCTATTAATTCAAGTTCAATATCATCATTAAGGAACTCACTGGTGAGGATATATGAGGTGGGTTGGAGATCAGTTTCGAATCTTCCGAGACTGTCCGTAAAAAGTGAATCAACAAAAACAGAATCAAGCCATACTGAAAATTCGGCATTACGCACATAACCGAAATCACGCTGGTACATTATTCCGCAATTTAGACTATCATTAACCGGATCAAAATCGAGTTGATAATCAATTCTTAATGTATCAAAGGGTTCTATAGAATTAAATAGTGAATAAGACAGATTTTTTCGTGCGACAGTAAAAAAAAATATGCATGGATCTACGCCTGGTTGAATGGAATATTCAACATAATCGATTTCGACTTCACCAATTTGTAGTTTGCTATCATAAATAGGATAGATATCTCCATCATTTTCTTCAGTAACAATTAAGGTTTCCTGGATCGAACCATTTTGTAAAATTTCAATTGTAGCTATGAGCTTTTCATCAGGGGAGGTCGATTTACAACAGCCATAACACATTATCAGTACAATTAAGACAAGAATTATATTTGTCGGTGATGTTATTCGGGAAAATGCTGCGGAAAAAATAATTGTAAAACTTGTAACCTTTTTTCTTAATTTCTTTTTCATAATAATCCTAAAAAATATTTATGCTTTCCTTTTTTATCATCATAAATTATCCTGTCAAGAAGTTTGCTCGTTCCCTCACCCTCTCGTATCCATCCGCCAGCGGAGAAGGCTGAAGGTTAGCTATCAAATTTGCAAGTAATAAATCATCTCAGGAAGATCATTTTCCTAATAAAACTCTCATCTCCTGCCTGCATCTTGAAAAAGTATACTCCGGAAGGCATGTCATGGCAATTCCATTCAACAGTATGATCTCCTGACTGTATATTTCCTTGAAATAATGTTTCTACCAATTGCCCTTTGATATTATAAATTTCTAAATGTACCGGTGCTTCTTGCTTAAGAGAATATTTTATAACTGTATTTCTATTAAATGGATTGGGATAGTTAGAAAGAATATCTGTATCAGAATTAATTTCTGGATCGGTTGAGACCGGAGGAGTGAGTTTTGCTACAAAAATATCAGGATATCCGTAGCTACCACTGCTGGTAAGAGAATAGGAACCATAGGTTGCTGTACCCATAAAAATTCCTGTCACATAACTGTTCCCAGCAACATCTATTGTGATTCCATATCCAACATCTTCACTATTTCCACCAGCTTTGTTTGCCCATAGCCAGTTTCCATCTGTATCCATCATTGCTACAAAAATATCATACAATCCACTACTTATAAGAGAATATGAACCAAACGTTGCAGTATCCACAAAATATCCTGTAACATAGGTATTCCCTGCATCATCTGTTGTGATTCCATCTCCACCATCATAACTGCTTCCACCAGCTCTGGTTGCCCATTGCCAGTTTCCATTTAAATCCATCTTTGCTAAAAAAATATCAGAACTTCCATTACTTGTAAGAGAATAGGAACCAAAAGATGCTGTTTCATAAAATCCTCCTGTAACATAACTATTCCCAGCATCATCTGTTGTGATTCCATCTCCACCATCATTACTGCTTCCACCAGCTTGGGTTGCCCATTGCCAATTTCCATTTGCATCCAGCTTTGCTACGAAAATATCACCACTTCCATTGCTTGTAAGAGAATAGGAACCAAAGGATGCTGTTTCTTCAATACATCCTGTCACATAACTGTTCCCTGAATCATCTATTGTGATTCCTCGTCCAACATCTTCACTATTTCCACCAGCTCTGGTTGCCCATTGCCAGTTGCCAGTTGCATCAATCTTTGCTACAAAAACTTCATCATCTCCACTGCCTATTAAAGTTATGTTGCCAAAAGTTGCTGTTCCATTAAAATATCCTGTCACATAACAATTCCCTGTGGCATCTGTTGTGATTTCATATCCTCTATCCCAACCAGTTCCACCAGCTTGGGTTGCCCATTGCCATTCTGGAGTTTGTGCAAAGCAAGATACTGCAATAAGCAGTAATCCTGATAAAATAACAATACATTTTACCGAACATATTCGGCATTTCACTTCTTTTAACATCTTGTCCTCCTAACTTGATATTTGTCATTTAAATTTTATTAAAAATAAAATTTGTGTCAAACAATTTAAGCATGTTTCATTTCTCTAAACTAATAATCCTGTATTTCTCAACTCTCCTCAAATAGTTCGTTTTGCTTCTTAACTTGTCTGCCTGTCGGTTCAATACCGAAATGCTTATATGCTTTTTCTGTTACCTCTCTGCCGCGAAGTGTTCTTTTCAGAAATCCTTTTTGCAGCAAATAGGGTTCGTATATTTCCTCTATCGTGCCCGGATCTTCACCGATTGCCATGGAAATTGTTTTCAGTCCAACCGGACCGCCCTGATAAAACTCGATGATCGTCTGAATGAGCTTCTTGTCCATATCATCCAAACCCAGCTCATCGACTTCCAGCATTTTAAGAGCAGCATCAGCTATCTCTTTTGTGATAATGCCATCACCTTTAATCTGAGCGTAATCCCGAACACGACGAAGAAGCCGGTTTGCAATTCTCGGAGTCCCGCGGGAACGGCATGCAATTTCCTGGGCTCCATCCTTCTTTATTTCTACATCCAACAATTTTGCAGAACGCAGCACGATCTTAAAAATCTCTTCTGTTTCATAATAGTCCAGCCGAAGCACAAGCCCGAACCTGCTGCGAAGCGGCGCAGTTATCAAACCCGCACGGGTAGTCGAACCCACAAGTGTAAACGGCTCGAGGATCAGACGCAGTGTTCTTGCACTCGGACCCTGATCGATGATGATCTCCAGATTGAAATCCTCGATCGCAGGATAGAGATATTCTTCTACAACATGATTGAGCCGATGTATCTCATCAATAAAAAAGACATCCTTAGCGCTGAGATTTGTCAGAATACCCGCAAGGTCGGAGGGCTTCTCTATTGCAGGACCGGATGTGGTTTTGAGTTCGCTCTTCAGTTCATTTGCAATAATAATGGAAAGCGTGGTTTTCCCCAGCCCAGGAGGACCGTAAAAAAGTATGTGATCGATGGGTTCATTGCGCTGCTTGCACGCTTCAATTGTGATTGAAAGGATCTCTTTTATTTTTTCCTGTCCGACAAAATCCTTCAGCGTTTTCGGACGCAGTGTGGTATCATAAGTAACATCGTCATCCATCATTTCAGGATCGGTTATTCTTTCATCCATATAAACCTCATTACATTTCTTTCAGCTCGAGGATCCTGTCACGGATCTCAGCAGCTTCTTCGAAGCGCAAATCCCTTGCCAAACGGTTCATTTCTCTTGTCAGCAATTCGACCGCATCTTCTTTGTTATTTATTGTGAGATACTTTTTGAAATCAAGTTTTTTCTGTTCTTCAGCACCGAAACCTTTTTTCTGCTCCTTTTTGAATTCGGCAACAGAGGTGGATTGCATGATGCTTTCGATTGTTTTGCTGATCGATTCGGGGGTGATATTGTGCTTCTTATTATACTCTTTCTGGATCTTTCTGCGGCGGTTCGTTTCACTGATCGCATACTTCATTGCTTCTGACACTTTATCAGCATAGAAAATTACCTTGCCGTCAATATGCCGTGCTGCACGTCCGGCAGTTTGAATGAGCGAACGGGTTGAGCGTAGAAATCCAGCTTTATCCGCATCAAGAATTGCAACAAGCGCCACTTCTGGCAGATCGAGTCCTTCCCGAAGCAGGTTCACGCCAATAAGCACATCGAATTCGCCCAACCGCAAATCCCTGATGATCTCAATTCTGTCCAGCGTATGCACTCCGCTATGCAGATACTTTGCCCTTACCCCGATTTGTGATACATAATTCGTAAGGTCTTCTGCCATTTTTTTGGTCAGGGTTGTCACAAGAACACGCTGTTTTTTTTCTACAAGCTTTTGAATTTGTTCGAGCAGGTCATCAACCTGAAATTCTGCTTTTTTTAGTTCGATCTCCGGATCGATAAGTCCTGTTGGTCGGACAATCTGCTCAACGATCACACCCTGTGATTTATCAAGCTCATACGCTACAGGAGTAGCAGACATAAACACAACCTGGTTCATCATATTTTCGAATTCATGAAATTTCAGAGGACGATTATCATAAGCAGAAGGCAGACGAAACCCATTATCAACCAGTGCTTTTTTTCGTGAGAAATCTCCACCGAACATGGCATGAACTTGCGGGATCGAAGCATGAGATTCATCGATGATCATAAGGTAATCATCCGGGAAATAATCCAGCAGGCAGGCGGGACGCTCTCCTTGTTTTCTTCCTGAAAGATGACGCGAATAATTCTCAATGCCGGATACATATCCGACCTCGCGCATCATCTCGAGGTCAAAGCTTGTTCTCTGCTGGATTCGCTGTGCTTCTATCCACATATTCTTATCTTTGAAATACCTCACCCGCTCTTCCATTTCCTTTTTGATATTGCCAAGTGCGTTTTCAAGATTTTCCGGCGAAGTGATGAAATGCCTTGCAGGATAGACTGCATACTCGTCAAGCTCTTCCAGAATTTCACCGGTTAGAGGGTTGATGCGATATAATTTTGTGATCTCATTGATATCAAACTCAACTCTGATAGAATTCTCCAAATATGCAGGATATATCTCAACTACATCACCGCGTACACGAAAAGTTCCACGCTGAAATTCAAAGTCATTTCGGGCATAATAAATATCCACCAGTTTGCGAAGAAGCTCATCCCTTTCCAGCTCCTGTCCAACTTTCAGGTCGATGAGCGATTCCCTGTATTGCTCGGGCACACCCAAGCCATAAATACACGATACACTCGCAACAATGATCACATCCCGGCGCTCCATCAAAGACATTGTGGCACGCAGCCGAAGTCTATCTATCTGCTCGTTGATATCGGCATCTTTCTCAATATAAGTATCGCTAACAGGCAGGTAAGCTTCAGGCTGATAGTAATCATAATAACTCACAAAATACTCGACTGCATTATTGGGGAAAAGCTGCTTCATCTCGCCAAAAAGCTGTGCTGCGAGGGTTTTATTATGGGAAATAATGAGCACCGGTTTTTCTGTATTTTTGATGACATTTGCAATTGTAAATGTTTTACCCGAACCGGTTACACCGAGAAGTGTTTGGAAAGGAACGTTCTTTTTGATATTTTTTGTAAGTTCCTCAATTGCCTGAGGTTGGTCGCCTCGAGGAGCATAATCTGATACTAATTCAAAGTGTTTCATGATTTTGTGTAAAACTTGACAGGTTATCCTTTACATGAAAGACAAATACCTTACCATTTTATCAGGGCCCATAGCTCAGTTGGTAGAGCTCCCGGCTCATAACC
>Ga0265595_1003286_pt1 | contig 10044 bp, 7 predicted proteins | sample saktaG_15_FD_190148 | JGI IMG/M metagenome (GOLD analysis project Ga0265595, IMG submission 190148) | Saline water microbial communities from Sakinaw Lake, British Columbia, Canada - sak_2013_06_06_50m | ecosystem: Environmental > Aquatic > Non-marine Saline and Alkaline > Saline ... | reverse complement strand
GACAGTCTTCACATATGCTTATATCCGGTGAGACTAAAACAAAACTATTCTCCTCTTTAACCATACTTTTTTTAATGGAGAATTCTTTATAGCCTATTAAGGGAAGTTGATTTACTTCTATCTTTTCAATCCTGGCTAAAGGAGGGAGTTTCTTTTTTATATCACTAATAAAACTATTTATCTCTTCTGTCTTTCCCTCAACTTCTATTTCCACACCCTGATTTGAATTAACTACCCAACCTGATAGATTATAATTTTGTACTAATTTATGAATAAAGGGTCGGAAGCCGACCCCCTGGACAATGCCTTTGATAATTATGTTTTTTCTAATCTTCATTGAATAACTACTTTCTAATGAAATCTATAGCGTAAAATACAAAATATATCTTGTATGTTTAGCTGATAGCACATATTATATAGCGAAAAACGAAAAGCGCAAAACGTAAAGCCATAGCTCGAAATTTAAAATTAAAGAAAGAGGTTTGAAGTTTTAAATCCTAGTTTTCTTGACGTGATACTACAATACATAGTATTCGATAGGAAATACTATTCGATAACGACTAATTCAACCGGCAAACTTTTTTTCTTGCCTGTCCTGAGGGCAGACACAAGGTCTGCCCCTACATAAGACTGAAAACCAATAACTGAACACTTGTATTTTTCTTGTATTTTAAACCAATTAACTAGTTAACTAACTAACCAGCTAACTTCTTACTTACCCGTTCTCTTAGCCAATCGAACCAGTTATCTAAACCTTCTCCGGTCTGACAAGAAATTTCAAATATCTCTAAGTTGGGATTAATGTTTAATGCATCTTTTTTTACTTTATCCATATTAAAATTCGTATAAGCTAATAAATCAATTTTATTTATTAAAACCACACTTGCTTTGCGAAACATCACCGGATATTTTATAGGTTTATCGTCCCCTTCGGGTATACTCACCATCACTATCCTATCATCTTCCCCCAAATCAAATCCTGCCGGACAGACTAAATTACCCACATTTTCAATGACAAAAAGGTCTATTTCTTTAAAATTATAGTTACCTAATACACCATCTACCATATTAGCATCAAGATGGCAAGCTCCGTCAGTATTTATTTGAGTCACCGGAATATTATATTTTTCTATTCTCTCAGCATCATTGGTAGTTTGAAGATCTCCCTCTATAACTGCAATCTTTAATTCATTCTTCAGTGAGCCTATGGTCCTTTCTAAAAGACTGGTCTTCCCAGACCCGGGAGAACTCATTAGATTAATAGCATAAACCTTATTTTTGTTAAATACATCTCTGTTTTTTTGGGCTATCCTATCATTGGCTTTTAAAATATTGGTAAAAACTTTTACTTTGGTCAAGACATTTACCTCCATTTATTCGTATTGCGTATCGAGTATTGCGTATCGCGTCAAAATACAGTAATAAGTGATATGTAATGAGTAATGAGTTTATGCTCTTAAGTTTACAAAAACAGGTTACTTGTCACATATTACACTTACTGGTAAACCGGTAAACCAGATAACTGGTTAATCAAATACTAACGACTATTTCTAAAATACTTTTCCGCCAAAAGCGCTGCTACAAAATCGTCATAATAACCGGGCGGGACTCTTAGAGACAAAGGAATTAGTTTGAAAATACCTCGGGGAGGATGTGCTTCAAAGTATTTTTTTCTCGCCTCCAAAGTGCTGAATTCCTCCTCGATTAATACTATCTTTAATTGAGGAAATAAGTTTTTTAAGCTCTCTTCTATACTTTTACAATTAGTACCATTCCCTAAAATAATTTTATTTATCTTATAAATATTTACACTATCTTCGATATTTTTTGCTATCTTCTCTGTAGAAATAACTTCCCTTTGTAAAATGCTTAAATTAAAATCCACCACTGCATAACCGCACTTTTTGGTTCCCGGATCAATAGCAATAACTATCTCTTCTTCTGGCATAATCTGTTTAGTAACTCCTTATGTTAATAATCAAACTTCTATTCGCTCTGGATGAGTATAGATATTCATTCTTTCCCCTCTAACGAACCCTACCAGAGTTATACCCACTCTTTCAGCTAACTTTATAGCAAGGTCTGTCGGAGCTGCCCTGGAAATAACTATTGGCAGCTTCCCGATAATAATCTTTCTTAAAATTCCTGAAGTTATACGGCAAGAGGTTAAAATTATTTTATCTTCAGTGGTAATGTCATTTACAAAGGCTTCCCCTAATATCTTGTCGATGGTATTGTAACGGCTGATATCTTCGGTAAACAATATTATAGAACCCTGCTTATCAGCCAAAGCACAACTATGTACCCCTCCGGTTAATTTAAAAAAATTAGCTCTTTCCTGCATTTCAGAAATAAGAGAATAAACCAAACTGCTGCTAATTTTTAAAGAAGTATCGATAGATATAGGTGTCTCTTTCTGTTCTTTTAGTTGCTGGTAACTCCCTATCCATAAATTACTATTAATGATATCTTCCGACGATAAAGAAGCAGCTTTAATTTTTATATCCATTAAGCCTTGTTTTTCATCTACGTCTAAAGATGTAATATCCTCTTTCTTTTGTAAAATGCCTGATGTATAGAGAAAACCCAATCCTAAATATTTATATTTTTCGGGACTGCAATTTAAAGTTACTAACTTTTTTTTATTTAGCAAGATAGTAAAAATAGTTTCTCTTGCTACTAAATCTGAAATTTCTTCTCTCTTGTTTCCTTTAATTAGAGTTAAATTTACCTCTGTTCCTTTTTCCTCGGCAAACAATTATTCTGTCTCCTTCTTTTTTATTATCTCTTCTGCTTTTCTAAAATCATGTTTAAAGTTCAGGTTAAAAAATGAATAAAACTTGGGATCAAATTTTTTTATCTCTTCCTCTTCAATAAATTTAACCTTCAAGCGGGGAAAAATCGCTCTAACAGAAAAAATATGCTCCGCTAAATTTCTTTCAATTGTCTCCAAACATCTCTTACTATAGATGGCACATAATGGTTCTATATAGCCATCGCCATATCGGGGAATAACTATATCATTAGAATAAACATTCTCTGTCATATACTTAAGTAATTTTACCTCTAAAAAAGGCATATCGCAACCTACTACTAAATTATATTGGGACGAAGATGCTCTTAAACCGGAATATATCCCTGCCAAAGGACCCTTCTGGGAGAACAAATCTGGTACTACCTGTTTGTAAGAGAGATATTTTTCCGGAGGACCGGCAATAATAATATTATCTCCCACTACACATTTGAGCTTTAACCTAACTATATCAATAAGATGCTCTCCATTTAATCTGAGCATCGACTTATTTTTATCGGAACCCATTCTACTGCTCTTTCCCCCTGCTAATATAATTGCAGTCAAGAAAGGTATTTTTTTATCTTTTGTTTTCATAGTGTTATATAATACCATTTTGTTCCTAAAAAATATAGCTACTAAATTAGTCGTTAGCGAATAGTCGTTAGTCGTTAGTAAATAAAATACAAAAAAGATGCAAGATAAGATAATTTACCAATTAAGACAAGTATTGAGTATCGAGTTAAAAAAGAGAAAGAAAAGTAACATCCTTCTTTTTATCTTACTACCCCACTAAAGTTTACACTAATCTACGTAGTATCTAGTTGGAAATCAGTTAGATGGTTACTTAGTTACTTAGTTTAAATTACAAGAAAATAAAGAGTATCGGTTTACAGTTCTTGTTTTTCAGCTTAAGATAAATTTAAAAGCTAAAACCTTTTTCGTATATCGTATTATATTATGATTGTTTTTGAAAAGACAATAAAAAGGGGTCAAATCTTAAAAAAGATATGACCCCTTTTGTCACTTGAATAATATATTATTATTTCTTGTCTCTTAAATAGACTACCCAGTACAAAGTAGAAACAAAGAAAGCACCACCTACGATGTTTCCTAAAGTAACCGGGATTAAATTATTTGCAATAAATCCTCCCCAGGTGAGATTAGCTAATTTATCTGTAAGACCGGCAGCGGCTACTACATCAACATTACCTTTTAGCAACAATCCCATAGGAACAAAATACATATTTGCCACGCTATGCTCAAATCCGCTGGCAACAAAAGCCATAATAGGGAAATATATTGCAGCTATCTTACCTACTACATCTTTAGCGGCTACTGCTAACCATACGGCTAAACATACCAGCCAGTTACACAAAATAGCACGGGAAAAAGCAGACCCCCAGCTAAGATTAACCTTTCCGTTGGCAATGGCTAACGCTTTAGCCCCCACGCCAAGATCTCCGGTTTTCCAAAGTTCGGTAGCATACATAATCCATACCAATAATAGAGAACCAGCGAAATTAGCAAAATATACCCAGAACCAATTATTTAATAATTTGCTAGTTTTAACATCACCATTTAATACGCCAACAAAGATTAAATTATTTCCGGTAAATAGTTCTGCTCCGGCAATTACTACTAAAATCAGGCCTACAGAAAATACACTACCAAAGATAAATTTGGTAAAACCTACTCCTAAAAATTTACTCATATCATAACTGACCATAGTTGCTAATTCTGAACCGAAACCGATAAATGCTCCAGCCAGAATACCAAGAATAATCATCTGTATAACTGATAAGCTGGTTTTTGCCTTACCTACTCCAATTATAGCTTTAGCTACTGCTCCGGGGGCTAAAAAATTTGGTGTTACATTCTTCACTTCTTGAATTTCTTTTAATTCCATTTTTTATTTCGCTCCTTTTTTAATTTTATTTTTTTATTTTAAGATGTTTTCTGTACTTTAACGGCACATACTTTATATTCAGGAATCTTAGATACCGGGTCAAGAGCAGCATTAGTAAGTAAATTGGCAGCTGCTTCGTGGAAGTGAAAACTCATAAACACTACTCCTTTTCCTGATTTTTCAGTCACTTTAGCTTTAGCTTTAATCTTTCCTCGGCGAGAGGATACTTCTACAAATTCTCCATCCTTAACTTTTAGCTCTTCCGCGTCCTGGGGGCTAATTTCTACTAATGCTTCCGGGTAAATTTCATTTAATCCTTTAGACCTTCGGGTTATGGTCCCGGTATGGAAATGATACAATACTCTTCCGGTAGTAAAGATAAAGGGATATTCTTCGTCCGGTAGTTCAGCTGCCTCTTTAAATTCTACTGCAGAGAATTTTCCTTTTCCCCGGCTAAATTTATCTTTATGCAAATATTTGGTTCCCGGATGTTTGGCATCAAGGCAAGGCCATTGTAATCCACCATTGTCTAATCGATTATAATACATTCCACCATAAATAGGGGTAAGAGAGGCAATCTCTTCCATTATTTCTGCAGGACTGCTATAGCTCATATCATAACCCATCTTTTGAGCTAATTCACAGATAATCTGCCATTCCGGTTTAGATTCGCCTACCGGTTCAACAGCCCTTCTAATTCTCTGAACCCTCCTTTCGGTATTAGTTATAGTCCCATCTTTTTCAGCAATGGTAACTCCCGGTAAAATTACATCTGCCAATTCAGTAGTTTCAGTCATAAAGACATCGGATACTACTAAAAATTCCACTCTCTTTAGTGCTTCCCGAGCATGGTTGAGATCGGGATCAGACATTGCCGGATTTTCTGCCATAATAAATACACTTTTAATCTTTCCTTCGTAAGCAGCATTTAATATTTCTACTACTGTTAAACCATTTTTATCGGATAGTTCTGCTCCCCAGGCTTTAGAAAATTTCTCTTTAACTTGTGGGTCAACAACTTTTTGGTAACCGGAATAAACATCAGGTAAAGCTCCTAAATCACAGGCTCCCTGTACATTACTCTGCCCACGTAGAGGATTGACTCCGGTACTTTCCTTACCTACATTACCGGTTAACATAGAAATATTGGCGGTAGACAATACGTTATCTGTACCGGTAGTATGCTGGGTAATTCCCATCGAGTAAATTAGGGATACGGTGGGAGCAGTAGCATAAATCCGAGCCGCTTTTCGGATATCTTCTGCTGGTACGCCAGTAATCTTTTCTACCACTTCTGGAGTATATTTAAGGACAGTCTTTTTTAATTTTTCGTAGCCTTCCGTTCTTTGAGCAATAAATTCTTTATCTTCCAATCCTTCATTTATAATCACGTTCATTAATCCATTAAATAGAGCTACATCAGTACCAGGTCTTTGTCTTAGCCATAAAGTTGCATATTTAACTAATTCTATCTCTCGAGGATCAGCTACAATTAATTTTGCACCATTCTTGGTAACTGCTTTTTTAATCTCCAAGGCAATTATAGGATGATTTTCAGTGGTATTAGAACCGGTTAAATAAATTGCCGAAGCATTAGCAAGCTCTTTTATAGAATTGGTCATTGCCCCACTACCGAAGGCTTGAGCCAATCCTGCAACAGTCGCCGAATGACACAAACGGGCACAATGGTCAACGTTATTAGTCCCTAATACCGCACGACCAAATTTCATCAACAGATAATTTTCTTCATTAGTACACTTGGCAGAAGAAAGAACAGCCAAACTATCACTACCATTTTCTTTCTTAATCTGACTAAATTTGTCGCTAATTAACTGATAAGCTTCCTCCCAGCTGGCTTTCTCAAATTTACCATTTTTCTTGATTAAAGGAGTAGTCAATCGATCATCTCGATGGATATAATCATAACCAAAACGTCCTTTAACACAGAGATTAATTCCGTTTACTACACTCTCTGGATTAGAGGTAACTTTTACTACTTTTCCATCTTTAATATTAAAATCAAAATTACATCCACACCCACAATAGTTACAAGTGGTTTTTACTTTGGTAAACTCCCAGGCTCTCCCTTTCCCTTGAGCTGCTTTATCAATTAAAGCGCCAACCGGACAAACCGCCACACATTGTCCGCAAGAGACACAATTGGAATATTTTATTTCAGCATTAAAACCAGACGTCATTTTCGTTTCAAAACCTAATTTATTTCCTAACCCAGCGATAATCTCTGTTTTTGAACCTCGATACCCAAAATCGATAGCATGAGTCTGTTGAATTTCATTACATATTTCTACACATCGGCCACATAAAATACACTTATTTAAATCCCTAACAATAAAAGGATTGGTTTCATCTAAGGGTATCTGTTTTTTGGTTCGTTCAAATCTTGACTCCTTCACTCCTAATTCATATGCTAAATCCTCTAAATCACAAGAACCATTTTTCTCACAGGTCATACAATCTAAAGGATGACTGGCTATCAACAGTTCTAATACTATTTTACGGGCATTAAGAACTCTTTCGCTATGAGTATGAATTACTAATCCCTCCCTTACGGGATAAACGCAAGATGCCGTTAAAGTAGGTAAACCTTCTATCTCTACAACACAAACCCGACAAGAACCAGGAGTAAATCCTAACTCTGGCATAGCACATAGAGTAGGAATTTTGATACCTAATTCTTGGCTAACTTCCAATACGGTCTTGCCTTCTTGTACCACTACCTCCTGTCCATCTATAGTTATTTTAACTTCCTTCATTATAAATTTCCTCTCCTCCTCTTATTTAACTGAGATTTTTATCTTTGTATAATTTTAATTAAAAATATTTATTAGACTTCTCAATCCATGTAGAAAAATATTTAATTTTTTATAAGTTTGGTATATTCTTCTGGGAAAAGTTTTAAGGTATTTAATAAAGAATTAGGAGCACTTTGACCTAAAGGACAGAAAGAGGTATCTTTCATGTTCTCTCCTAATAATTTTAAAGTATTTAAATCGCCAACCTTTCCTTCTCCCAAAGTGATTTTATCTAATATCTCATAAATATATTTAGTACCTTCTCGACAAGGAGTACATTTGCCACAGGACTCATGTTGGAAGAAATAAATCATGCTTCTTACCGCGTCAACAATACGTCTATCTTCATTAAAAACTAACACAACCCCGGATCCTAAAGTTAATCCAGCTTGAGCTAAAATCTTATAATCTAAAGCTATATCAATCATATTAGCAGTTAAAGTACTTCCTGATGGACCTCCTAATTGAACCATTTTTAACTTTTTATCTTCTTTTATCCCTCCACCAATATTGTAAATAATCTCTTTCAAATTTGTACCCAATGGTACTTCAACTGCTCCTTGATTTTTTACATCTCCTAAAAGAGTAAGCACTTTTGTCCCTGTACTTTCAGCAAGCCCGATTTTATTGTACCAATTTGCTCCATTTAAAATGATATCAGGAATATTAGCTAAGGTTTCAACATTGTTTATAACTGTAGGCTTACCATAAAGACCAGAAGTAGGAGGATAAGGGGGTTTTAGTCTTGGTATTCCTCTTTTACCCTCAATAGATTCCATAAGGGCTGTTTCATCACCACAAATATAAGCTCCTGCTCCCTCTCTTATTTTGATATCAAAAGAAAAATTTGATCCTAAAATATTTTTTCCTAAAAGATTGCTTTCTCGAGCTTTATTTATAGCTGTTTTTATTCTTCTTATAGAAATTTCATATTCTCCCCTGATATAAATATAGCCATATTCTGCTCCCACTGCATAACCAGCAATAGTCATCGCTTCAATAATCCTAAAAGGATCACCTTCTAAAAGTAAGCGATCTTTAAAAGTTCCAGGTTCCCCTTCATCGGCGTTACAAATAATATATTTAGGTTTTTCTTGTGTCCGAAAAGTAAATTCCCATTTTAAACCTGTGGGAAAGGCTGCCCCTCCCCTACCTAGTAATTTTGAATTCTTTACTTCTTCAATTACCTTTACAGAAGTCATTTTGGTAATTACTTTAGATAAAGCGCTATATCCGCCTTTTGTTTTATATTCCTCAATTGATTCAGGATCAATAACTCCACAATTTTTTAATATTACTTCTTTTCCTCTATTTAAAATATTTACTTTTAGACAGTCACTTTCTTTTTCTTTTCCTTTTTGGTAATCACTAATTATTTGGTCTATTTTTTCTTTAGTTAAATTGCCATAAATTTTATTGTTAACCATCATTGCTGGAGCAAAAGCACAAAGGCCTAGACAGCTGGTTGTTTCTAACGTAAATAAAGCGCCTGAAGTAGTTTCACCATCATTAATTCTGAGTTTTTGTTTTAAATAATCCAATAAATCTTGGCTTCCGGCCATATGGCAGGGAGTACTGGAACAAATTCTTAACACATACTTTCCTTTTGGTTTTGGACTTAATAAGGTATAAAAAGTAATTGCACTGTATACTTTACTTGGGGGAATTTTTAAATCTTGCGCTATCTCTTGTAATTGTTCAGTAGAAATATACGTTTGTTTTTGATGAATATCACGAAGTATTTGGATTAAATTTTCTGGTTTATTCTCATAATATTTCGTTATCTCATTTACATTTACAACTTCCATTTTTGTGTCTCCTTTTTCTAAATTCTATTTTAAACATCAATTATCATTTTGGTAATTTTTATATTACAATTTTATTTAGCCTTTATTCTTGGCTATAAAGTATATATATTTTCAAATAATCGAGATATTTTTTTAAATAATCTTTTGTGAAAAATATCACAAATTAAAAAACAAAAATATTATATCACTGAGATAAATAGTATGTCAACCCTTCAAGTTCAATAGATAAGTCTACATTATGTATTTTAATTTCCCGGGGCAATGTAATATGGACGGGGGCAAAATTTAAAATGGCTTTAATCCCGCCCGCAACCATTTTATCTGCCACTTCCTGGGCTGAATTAGCTGGCACAACCAATATTCCAATACTTATATTTTCCGCCTGGATAAATTCTTCAATCTCTTTTATATTGTAAATAAAAATATGGTCAAGTTCCTTGCCAATTTTTGAGGGATTATTATCAAAAATTCCCTTGATTGTAAAGCCTCTTTTTTGGAAGCCTTTATAATTTACCAAGGCCTTGCCTAAATTCCCTGCTCCGGCAATGATAACTGACCACTTTTTATCTAATCCTAATATCTTTTTTAATTCTCTGCTAAGATCTATTAAAGGATATCCGATTCCTCGTTTGCCAAATTCTCCGAAATAAGCCAGGTCTTTACGAATTTGTGTTGAATTTATTCCGGTCATTTGGGCAATTTCAGAAGAAGAAATATATTTTG
>Ga0265595_1003284_pt1 | contig 10051 bp, 11 predicted proteins | sample saktaG_15_FD_190148 | JGI IMG/M metagenome (GOLD analysis project Ga0265595, IMG submission 190148) | Saline water microbial communities from Sakinaw Lake, British Columbia, Canada - sak_2013_06_06_50m | ecosystem: Environmental > Aquatic > Non-marine Saline and Alkaline > Saline ... | reverse complement strand
GCGTGAATGGGCAAGGCAAAAACAAAAATCTCAGGTTGTTTTAGAGGTGAAAATGGTGGTTCGGATTTTGCTAATATTAAGAGCTATACTTCAACACTTCGCAAAAACTCAAAAAATATTTTTGAGGGTATTAAGCTTGCGTTCGCAGGCAAGCCTGTTTTTTGTTGAGTTTTTGAACGGGGGGGTTGAATAGTTACAATAAAACAGCTTGAAAATCCAAATGATTGTTGACATAGTAGGAGCAATATGGTATAAAGGTAGTCAGGAAAAACAATAAACTGAGTCATATAGCGGACTCTGAGTAGGATTATACAGTCTGTATAATTATTGTTAGGCGAACAGATTTTGAAGCTTAGCGCTTTGGAAAACTTTACAAAGGGGGTCTCATGGATATGGAATTCGATCAATTAGTAACAGAAATCGAGAAATCATTGTACGGTTACGGTCAAGACTTGGCCATGAGAGGTGCTAAACCTTGGGAGCAGCGTTTTGGCACACCGGATATTGCAATAGCACTGATCCCAATAGCAGGTTGGTTTCTTAAAACGGTACTCAAGGTAATTATTGAACATGAAGTCAAAAAAGGATTGGAGAAAAAATCCATTAAGAAGATTTCTGATATCGACATAAAGCTACACGATATTGAGATGATTATTAATCAAGCTATACAGCAAGAACTCTCAGCCCCTTTAGGAGTCGAGATACTCCGTGAGTATTATTTAGAAGTCATGCAACAATACAAATCCTTAGGTAAACCCGACTACATTCTCATAAGAACGCATAATGAGGAACTTCTGGAGATTCTTCAAGGCATAGGGTTAACACGCAGAAAAGCGTTAAAACTATCAGCCGAGATAATTGAAATCTCAGTCAAATTCCTTTCTAACTGAGGGGGTTATGATATGCTTATCCTTGACACAATCAAACGAAAATGCCTACCAGATGGTACCTCTCTCAGCCAAAAATCTCTAGATTGGTTGTCAGAAGCAGCATTAGAACTTATATACTGTACTATAAATGGCAGATATTTTTCCTTTGGAGAACCACTTGAAAAAGTCACATTTGATAGCATTTTAACAATAGATGGTCTTATAGCGAAAATCGCCGGATTTACTGACAATGAATCTGGACTTATTGGACGAAGACTTGTCGCCACCTTTTCTTGCCTTCACAATGCATTACGAAATGCGGAGGAGTTGTATGGTCACGGTACTGTGGAGAATTTAAAGCAGTTTTTATCCCCCATAAAGGACGCTTTGCGTGTTCAGCTAAATGCTACTGACGACAACCCGATGATTGGTGAAATGACTTTCTTGATGGTGGATTATCTTCCAATGTATCGAGATTATGGCTTTGTTCCACCAACTTCCTTGGTCCCTGCTATCGTACAACATCTTCGGGATCAGTATCTAGTGGACAAAAAACAATTAGTTGCTATTAGATTTTATGAGGACATCTCACTCACGATATGCCCACCGAAGTTAGCTCGTTTCGCCTTTCTGGAAGCTATGAAACGTCCTAAATTTGAGGGAATTGACGAGTGGATAGAGAGAACACTGGAAATATCTGATTTGGCGGATGCCATTGCGGCTAAGGCACGGGCTTCCGACTACTTATCCGATGTAATGAATGCGGCTACAGCTGCATATCTTCTCTATGATGTGGTTAGAACTTCGCTTGGGTGGATTCTCAAACAATATGAAAGTAATGGGAAAAGTGCTCCTTCTGATATTTATCACGAACAACAAGTAGCTGAAGAGAATAGAGCATGGACAGGAGAAATGCTTGAGTTCTCAGGTCACCGATTGATTTCGACACCAATTGATCAGACAATCATGCAGCTAATTATGACTAAGCAAACACCGACAAGAAGTATCGTACATGATCTACTTAAAGGTGGTATGGCTACTATTCCTGTTTATCCAGATGTATTGAGAAGTATCTGGGATGAAATCCTCGCCGAAACAAATGGGAATTACAGGTTAGATTCATTGGAAATAACAAATCTGTCTCAAATACTGGAACGAGGCATGCGCTCCCACTTTGCAGAAGCATTCAAGGATTCTAACTTTGCGAAGGTTGCTTTGCGTCTACAAGACGAGTGGTGGACGTCAAAAGTTAGGGCATATTGAAAGATTATGAGTAAAGGAGTTTAATGAGCTAATAGAGCGTCCATTTTCTCCCAACAACGATTCTAACGGATAGCGGTTGCACCATTCGCGACTGCAGTTAGTTATCTCAAAGCCTTCAATGGTATATGACGATAGGAAAATATCAGCTGAATTTATACTGCCATTTGATGTGTTATTATTCTGATTCACTGTCAACAATAAAAGAGCTGCCCAAACGTACATTAGCTTGATTCAGAAGTGCACCCGGTAGGTGGGCAAGATCAATCTGCACCAGATGGTGCATCGATTGGTGCAGACTGGTGCAACTAGGTGCAAATGGGTGCACAGCTGGTGCAAGTAGGTGCAAAGAGCCTGTGGTACAACCTTTGCTGACACTCAATCTGAGCCGCTCCCCAGCTATTTTTGTACTGTATTTTGTTCCCATACAACAAAAACCCCCTTAAAACAAGGGGTTTTCTGTCCTCTGAGATTGTCTCAAAGGTGACGTCTTTATTTGGTCGGAGTGACAGGATTTGAACCTGCGACCTCATGGTCCCGAACCATGTGCGATACCAAACTTCGCTACACCCCGAAATATATTAATTTTAGTGATATACGACTTAAAAACTGAGCGATATTTCATAACTCGTCAGAGTTATTTCACTCGCCATACGGCGAATTTCATTGAAAAAAACCTTTGTTTTTTTCACTACACCCCGAAATACCAAGATAATGTCAATAAAACATTATCTTGTATTTTTCTTTTAAGCAACTAAATTACAATGAATTTATAAATGTTTCAATGCACTTTAATGCTCGTGCAATTCTTTCCATTGAATAAGCATAAGAAATCCTGATATAGCCCTCGCCACTATCTCCAAAGGCATTGCCTGGAATAACTGCACATTTATGCTCTTTTAATAATCTTTCGCAAAATTCCACAGAGCTAAGCCCAAATTTCTTTATTGACGGAAAGGCATAAAAAGCCCCTAATGGTTCAAAACACTCTATTCCCATTTGTCGCAGTGAACTTATTAAAAATCGTCTTCTTTGATTATATTGCTCCTTCATATGCAAAACATCCTCATCGCCATTTTTTAAAGCCTCAATTGCTGAATATTGGCTTGTTGTGGGTGCTGACATAATTGCATATTGATGAATTTTGGTCATCGCTCCTATAATTGAGGAAGGCCCACAAGCAAAGCCTAAACGCCAACCTGTCATAGCAAATGCCTTTGAAAAGCCGTTTATTACAATAGTTCTTTCGGACATTCCTTCAAGATTTGCAATAGAGCAATGATTATTATTTGTATATGTAAGTTCTGCGTAAAGTTCATCGGATAAAACCAATATATTTGTGCCTCTTAAAACTTCTGCAATTGCTTCTAAATCACTTTTTTCCATAATTGCTCCTGTTGGATTATTAGGATAAGGAATAATAAGTAATTTGGTTTTAGGAGTGATTTTACTTTTCAATTCTTGTGCAGTTAGCCTAAAATTGTTTTTCATTGTAGTATTAAGTGCTACTGGAACTCCACCAATTAATTCAGTAATTGGAGAATAGCAAACAAATGTAGGCTCGGGAATTAAAACCTCGTCTCCTTTGTTTATTAATGCTCTTAAACAAAGGTCAATCGCCTCGCTACCGCCAACAGTAATCACAATCTCTTCTTTTGGGCAGTATTTTAAATGAAATCTTCTTAGCATATAATCCGAAATTTCATTTCTAAGTTCAATTAAGCCACTGTTTGAGGTGTAATAAGTATGCCCCTCCTCTAAAGAGCGAATACCTGCTTCTCTTATATGCCAAGGCGTAACAAAATCAGGCTCGCCAATTCCCAATGAAATACAGTCCTTCATTTCTTCAACTATATCAAAGAATTTGCGAATACCAGATGGTTTAATATTTAGTATTTTTTCTGATAATAGCTCATTATAGTCTATCATACTCAGGTATATCCTCTCTCGTCTTTGTTATTATTACAAAAAACAATGCCTTCATCTTTATATTTTTTTAGCACAAAATGAGTAGCAGTGGCAGTAACACCCTCCATTGTAGAAAGTCTTTTTGCAACAAACATTGCAACCTCTTTCATAGTTTTGCCTTCAATAGTAACGGCTAAATCATATCCACCCGACATTAAGTAAAGACTTTTTACCTCAGCAAAATCGCAAATAATGTTTGCAACCTTATCAAAGCCAGTGTCCTTTTGAGGAGAAACTTTAATTTCAATCAAAGCGGAAATATGCTCACAGTCGGTTCTATCCCAATCAATAATTGCTTTATAGCCAACTATTGAACCATTTTGTTCGTATTCTTTAACTTTTTTTTCAACCTCTTTTTCACTAAGCCCCGCCAAAACAGCAACCTGTGCATTAGTCAACCTTGCATTTTTCTCTAAAATGTTAAGAATGTTATCCATAAATTACTCTCCATTCCTTGTGCAAAGCACAAAAACAAATTTATTTATATTATTATAACTCTAATATTTTAAAAATGCAATTTTTTTCTAAATAATCATATTAAAAAAACAGAGGTGCAAAAATATTGCACCTCTTTAATATAGCTTTATTAACTTATAGTAACCGTTTCTGTTGTCATTGCATCATAATATCCAAAAGAATAAGCATCCTTAGCTAACACTCTTATTGTATAAGCTCCCGCTTTTCTTGGTACCCAAGTGCACGAATTACTCATTGAATATTCTTGAATTAATTGTCCTCCCATTAAAACATCAGAAACTTCAAAACGATACATAACATTATCTATATTTGTTGCAGTGCAATCTGCGATTACTGTTATAGGCGATTTTTCTTCGCTTCCAACAGTTTCAATTGTAACATTTGAAATTGTATTTGTTGTATCTATTAACTTATTCTTAATATTGAATGCTAAACTCTTAGCATCTTCATAGGAAGCACTTGTGCCTGCGAAAGCTATATCTCTTACTCTTACTTGAATTCTATAATTTCCAGATTGCATTGGTCTCCATAGAAGTTCATTACTACTACTCCAACTTTTAATTTCTTTATTGCCACTTGCATCAAGTTTATAAAAGGAATACTGAGCATTTGCATTTACCGGTGCTGTTATTTTTACATATTCTTCTCTTGTTACATCATTTAAAGTTGTTTCACTATATTCTTCTAACTCAGTTGATTTCTTTTCTATTGTAACTGAACCAACTACTGCCGGTGTCCCACCACCTGCTAAACGGTTAATTCTTATTGTTTTAATTGCTCCATCACTATATCTATTTGCTCCTGTATTTCGGACAGAACCAAATACTTGATATACTCCGGGATATAAGAATGAATATGATGTATCGCCTGAATTTAATGTAGCAAACGCAATCTTCATTGGCTCGCTTATTTGGAATTTGTATTCTGCATTGGCTCCGGTTCCATCTTTAACATTATTAGTCATTACTAATTGAGTAGAAACATTCATTTCTATACTTGAAGGTAGTGTAAATCCATCTCCTGTTAGCTCCGGAACTGTTAAAGTTGGATTATAAACATAAATCTTAATTTCAATAAAATCATTATTTAATGGTGTTCCCTCTTGATAGGCTACAACCTTAACTGTTTGAATTCCGGGCTCTGAATCGCTTGGAATTGTTAAAGTGTATTGGCTGCCGTTAGAACTTTGAACCAACTGGTTATTAAAATAATAATCAAATATTATTTGGTTATTGTTTTCCGTTGCCTTTGTAGCAAAGGTATTTAATATTGAAGTGCTTCCTGCTTCTAAAATTGTCTTGCCTATTGGAACTATTTCATTAATTTCTAATGCATCTATTTTAAATATCCCTGCTTGTTTTGCAGAAAACTGTTTGGAATACGGAGTAATAGCATCGCTAATATCTTTAACTCTTATATAAATCTTATAGATATTGAGAAATTCTCCCTCTGCAATAAATGTTTTGGCGGCTGTTCCATCTACTATTGCTGTGCTAAAATCTTCTCCATATCCTTTTAATAATCTCCAATAGTTTCCACCTTCGGGTTGAAATTCTTCGCACCAAATTTGATAGGTGCTATTTGCATCTATATTATTTGTTATTATGGAAAATTGCTTAGTCTCTTGGTCTACAAGGTTTAATTCAAAGGTTGGTTCTTCTATTATCGAAAACGGTATTGAATTGTCGGTTGCATAAGTTTGTGCATATGAATCAGCATAACCATAAATTGTTAATGAGGTGCAATTTTCAAATGCACTATCATCAATACTTGTTACACTATTTGGAATTGTAACACTTGTTAATGATGAGCAACCTTCAAACGCCCCATATCCAATGCTTGTAACACCATCTGGAATAAACAAACTTGTTAATGAGGTGCAATTTTTAAATACCGCCCACCCAATGCTTGTAACACTATTTGGAATTGTAATACTTGTTAATAAAGTGCAACTTGAAAATGCCTTATCACCAATGCTTGTAACACTTTCCGGAATTGTTATGCTTGTTAATGATTCGCAATAAGCAAATGCATCATTTCCAATGCTTGTTACACTTTCCGGAATTGTTATGCTTATTAATGAGGTGCACCTATAAAATGCAGAATTACCAATACTTGTAACACTGTCTGGAATTGTTATGCCGGTTAATGAGGTGCACCAAGAAAATGCCGCAATTCCAATGCTTATTACACTGTCTGGAATTGTAACACTTGTTAATGCGATGCAATTATAAAACATCCCAAATTCAATGCTTGTAACACTATCTGGAATTGTTATGCTTGTTAATGAGGTGCAATTAGAAAATGCATAATCTCCAATGACAGTTACATTATCTGGAATTGTTATGCTTGTTAATGAATAGCACTCAGAAAATGCCAATTCTCCAATGACAGTTACACTATCAGGAATGGTTACACTTGTTAAAGAGGTGCAATCCCAAAATGCACTTGCGCCAATGCTTGTTACCGCAACACCATTAATTGTAGATGGAATAATTAAAGTTTCCGCCGAACCAATATAAGCGGTAATTGTTCCTGTGCTTGTTTCAAAAACAATACCGTTTTCTGTTGTGATTTGAGTAGAAATTAAGGAAAAGTTAATACTTTCATTTATAGCATAAGTATGAGCATATGAATCAGCAAAAACATTTAGTGTTACTAAGTCGCAACCATCAAATGCCCTATATCCAATGCTTGTTACACTATTTGGAATGGTTATGCTTGTTAAAGAGTCGCAATAAGAAAATGTATAATCATCAATGACAGTTACACTATCCGGAATGGTTACACTTGTTAATGAGGAGCACTCAGAAAATGCCCCATCACCAATGCTTGTAACACTATCAGGAATGGTTACGCTTGTTAATGAGGTGCAAGATCTAAACGCCTGCTCACCAATGACAGTTACACTATCAGGAATTGTTATACTTGTTAATGAATAGCAATAACAAAATGTATAATCATCAATGACAGTTACACTATTTGGAATGGTTACACTTGTTAATGAATAGCAACTATTAAATGCATTACTGCTAATGACAGTTACACTATCAGGAATGGTTATGCTTGTTAATGAGTTGCAAGAATAAAATGCATAAATACCAATGACAGTTACACTGTCAGGAATGGTTACACTTGTTAATGAATAGCACTGATAAAATGCATAATCACCAATGTTTGTAACTGCAACACCATTAATTGTAGATGGAATAATTAAAGTTTCCGCCGAACCCGTGTAATCGGTAATTGTGCCTGTGCTTGTTTCAAAAACAATACCGTTTTCTGTTACCGATTCAGCATTTGCTTTTAATACTCCCATAGGTAAGCCGGAGAAAAGACTTAGAACAAGAAATACTGCTAACATCATTGAAATGGGTTTTTTCATTATATACACTTCCTTTTGTCATATTTAGTTTTGTCTTTAATGATTATCTTTACAAACTTTATTAATAATTTAACACATTTAAACTATAAATGCAATATGTAATTATGGTTTATTCATTTTTTTTCTCTTTTGATATATATTTAGCAAGGGTGATATCAATGGAAATTAATTACAAAAGATTAGGAAAACGAATAAAAACAGCAAGGCTAAAAATTGATTTAACACAGGCTAAATTAGCAGAACTATGCGATATATCAAATGTTTATATTAGCCATATTGAAAATGGAACAGCTAAACCAAGCCTTGATATTCTTTATAAATTAGCAATATTTCTTAAAGTTTCTCCTGATTATTTATTTATGTTAATAAATATGGCTATTTGGTTTGCAGTGTCATTTGATACTGTATTTTTAAAACCTAAAAAATAACTAAGAGTAATTATTTTATATATCTTTCAATAAATTCAGCAGGAGTTAAAATTTTTGGTTTTTCAATATTAATATCACGAAAGTCCTTATCTCCTGTTATTAAAATATCTATTCCTTCAATAATTGCTGTATGCAATATTATATAATCATTTTCGTCCCTTATTTCAAACAGTTTTTCTTTTTCTATTGGTTTTGCTGAAAAAACATATTCAAAGGATAGTTTAGATAAAAACTTATCAATAACCTCCTCATATTCAGGTGCTTTTCGTCTTATAACTGAATAAAGCTCATCAATTACAAAAGAGCACAAAACCATAGTATGCTCCTCTGCCACTTTTTCAATTAATGTTGTTAATTTTTTGCTTTGAAATACAAGTGAAGACAACAAAACATTTGTGTCAATCATTATTCTCATTGTTTTTCCTCTTTTATGTCTTTCCTCACTTGCTTTATTAAATTAACAACATCTTGTTCCGTTTTAAGTCCTAACTTTTCGGCAAGCCCAATAAAACCCGATTGTGCCTCTTTAATTGCTAATTTAGTTGGGTTTTCCATAACTACTCTGCCGTTTTCCTCAACAAATACAACTTTATCTCCATCTTTTAAATTTAGCATTTTGCGAATTTGAATTGGTATAGTTATTTGCCCTTTTGAAGTAATTTTTGCAAGTTCCATATAATCCACCTCTTCTTAATGAATTCCTTACATTCCTTACTTGTATTATATGCAATATTTTATAAAAAATCAATACTTTTTATAAATATTTTTTTAAGAAACAATTTATTCTATGTGCAAGGGTTTTATTGAAATTTGTTAAAAACCCTTGCACTTGAATAACTAAAAAATGCTTATAAACCTTATAACAAAAGCATTTTTGATTATTCAGTAAGGTATAATTATGATATTAGATTTTGCTTAACTATAGTTTGATTTCTTTTTCTTTTGTGTTCTTTCTTGCTGATTTTTTCCGTCCCCATTTAACTAAACTATCCACACCTTTGTCTTTGAACAGTATAGCTAATGCTGCAACAACTAAACTTTCCGAACAAATTTTGTTAATATCCCATGATTCTTTTGATATTTTTCTTTGAAACCCACCTCTTATGAGTATGCCTAAGGGGTAATCATCTTTAATAATATGGATATCTCTACGAATTTTATGAATTAGATCAATAACCATCTTATGATTTTCTTTTAATGAAAATTCTCCAGTATTCTCTACATATGGATACCGAAAATATTGATCAAAAGATGAAAGATATCTCAAATTTCCTAAAAATTCTGAATCGCCATATTCCTGATATATATCCTTGCACTTATAAATAGCAAAACCTATTTAAACAAACAAAAAATTTCTTTAATCCAATTTGGGATTTCATTAGAACGATAAACTTCTTTGCCTGCCTCAATCTGCACAGTGATATTTTCAATATTCCCAATTTCTTTGGCAATGTTATCGGCATTTATCGTAAAGCCCAAATCAATAGATTCTTTCAACTTGTTAACTAAAGTAGTTTTACCACTACCATTAACACCTGCAATGACTGTAAAAGTTATCATAATTAAATACTAGGTAATTGCGAAATGTGATAGAAAGCGGTAATTTAGAATAAGAGAAAAGCAAAAGTCACATAAAGCAAAAGAAAACAGCAAAAACAATGGAA
>Ga0265595_1003283_pt1 | contig 10057 bp, 6 predicted proteins | sample saktaG_15_FD_190148 | JGI IMG/M metagenome (GOLD analysis project Ga0265595, IMG submission 190148) | Saline water microbial communities from Sakinaw Lake, British Columbia, Canada - sak_2013_06_06_50m | ecosystem: Environmental > Aquatic > Non-marine Saline and Alkaline > Saline ... | reverse complement strand
CTACTAACAAATGATTTCGATCAAAGGGGAATACTGAGGGTTACCGTTGGAAGTGTAATATAATATCACTATTCAGCGGTTCGGCTTTTTGCATCCGCTGAATTAACAGGATATGCATCACTATTTTTGAACATCCTGAATCACACTCTTTTCAAGGTCGATGATTCTTTTTCTTATTTCATCTGGAATAAGCGCCTTTTTATTGTTTTGATAATCGAATGTAACAAGCACTCCTTCCCCTAATGCTGCTATTTTCTCGTGCTTGTGACTGATTACAGCATACTTCATTATAAAACGCTCTTTTTCTATAGTATCCACTTTGGCCCCCACCGTGATAGAGTCCGGATATGTTAGTGGAATTTTATATTTGCATTGAGTGGAAGCCAGTATGGGGCCAATACCAGTTTCATTCATGACCTCCAGAAAATCAATTTTTTCGAAATATGAAATTCGCGCACTTTCAAAATATTTGAAATATATTATATTGTTAACGTGTTGAAATGCATCCATATCGCCCCATGCTATTGGAAATTCAATTACTATGGGATAAGCGCTGATTAGTTCTTTCATTATTTCACCAAAGTTGAACAGTAAGAATAATTATAGTTATTTTCATTTCATAACGCTCTAATCAGCCACGCGGCCTTTTGCGTTGGCTGAATTAGCTTTGTTAACTCTTTTATGATGTTTTTATATCTTAACTTGACTTATCGTTAATTGTCTAGAGGTAGAGTTTCGAAGAACGCTTTTTGTCCAGCCTTCCCATTATCAGGCCTATCAAAAGACCCAGAAGAAGCACGAGTGCCCCAGTCAGAAACCATCTGTTTCTGTGGAATGATCGCAAGAGTTCGTTTTCTTTTGATGTATTCGCAAGCTCAGCCTCTATTCTTGCAAGATCCAATCGGGTCTTTTCGAAGCTTTTTCTCAATTCTATAAAGCCCGACGCATCTTTTCTTAAAGATTCGTAGCTCTCTTTCAGGGTTTCAAGTTCTTTCATCTTTTCTTTTAGCGCCATTGCGAGATCGGCATTTCTGGTCTTCATTTCGCGTAGATTTCCTTCCATTGGAGATACCCTTTCTTTAAGACTGGCATTCTCCATTTCCAAAACCTTTACGTGCTTCTCCCAAGGTTCGCGATTCATGAGATAACGGCTTAGCGTCCAACCTTCTTCATCGCCACTTCCGTCAACAGAACGGACATTGCTCCATCCTTCCTTTTCAGATATCACATCTACCGCCTGTCCCGACTGAAGCATGCCGACTATCTTGTGTCTAGGACCGGGTCCGGTACGGAGGGGAGCTTCCAGTTTATCTGAGACATAGGTGGCAGCCCATCCAGAAAGAGTGATCAGGCAGAACCCTGTGATCATAACCATAATTATTGTACTCTTTTTCATGGTAGATGTCCTTTTGTCAAGTGAAGTCAAAAGCTGTTTTGATATCGGCCTTTTATTTTTCATGGATCAAAGTTAAAGAAGGTTAAAGAAAGGTTAAAATAATATATTAGCTAAAACCCGAATTTTGCGAATAAATTGGCGGAAGTGCATGGGAATCGAACCCACCTGGGACGGTTCTAGCGCCCCACACCGGATTTGAAGTCCGGGAGGCCCACCAGTGACCTTGGCACTTCCGCGCGAATTTCAAGTCTGTTTTTATCTCTCTCCATACTGGTTGTCAATCGTTAAGATATTCCGGATCTTTCGTAAAATCATGAGAGTTATCGAGTACCTGCACCATTACCTCGCTGCCGGCTTTCACAAAATCCGCATCTTCGGGAATCACCATTATCCCGTTTGCCAGGACCATGGACTTCAGTATGCCGGAACCCTGTTCACCGGTGGTCTCCACGACAAAACCGTCCCCCTGACTTTTCACACGGGCCCTGATAAAGTATCGAAGTCCCTTTTTCTTTTTTATGTCTTCTGTAAGTTTTGCCCTTATGGTTCTGCGGAAGATATTTTCATGTCCGGTCATTTTCAGTATCGCGGGTCTTACGTACTGTTCAAAGCTGATCATCGATGATACCGGGTTTCCGGGAAGTCCAAAGACCGGCCTGCCCTCCCTGGCGCTGAAGGTCATGGGTTTGCCTGGCCGCTGTGCCACCTGCCAGAAATCAATGTTGATGCCGATATCCTTCATTACATCTTTTACGAAATCGTAGTCTCCAACCGATACCCCGGCCGACGATACAATGATATCAGCCCGCATGGCGGCCTTGAATTTCTCGGTCAGATCGTCCCTGTTATCTTTCGCGATACCAAGCTGAAGCGGTATGCCCCCGCATTCGATCACCTGTGCCGCGAGGGAATAGCTGTTGCTGCTTACGATCTTTCCGGGTGATGCCGCGCCGTCTATGTCGACCAGTTCGTCTCCCGTGGCTATGAGCGCCACCCGAGGTCGCTGATATACCTTCACAAAGGAGCGCCCAAGGGCGGACAGCATCCCCACCTCCGCGGGTCTCAGCAAAGTTCCCGCCCGTATAACCAGATCCCCTTCCCTTACATCTTCTCCGGCATACCTGATATTCTGACCCTTTGCGGCCTCCGCGTATATCCGCACACCGGCATCGTCAGAGTTTGTTTCCTCCACCATAATGACGGCGTCGGCTCCCTCCGGCACAAAAGCGCCTGTCATGATCCTTGCCGCCTCTCCGAATCCCACTGTTTTTTTGGGTGCATATCCGGCAGGTATGTCCTCAATGACGTTCAGAACAACAGGGCTTTCCGCGCCGGCGCCAGTTGTTTCTTTCGATTTCAGCGCGTAGCCGTCCATCGCGGAGTTATCTCTCGGAGGTATGTCGCGTGGGGCATGAATATCTTCTCCGATAACCCTTCCCATGGCGCTTAGTATATCCGCTTTTTCAAGGCCGAGGGGGGAGATGGAACCGAGAATATGATTCAACGCCTCTTTGACAGTTATCATGATGGAGATCCTTTCACTCCGGCAGAATAAACGTTGTGCCCGAGTTTGTGTATGAGACACCCCTACTATATTAAACCCTTATTCTTGTCAATCTCTCTGATCCATTTACGCCTTGAATAAATATAGCCTATGTTATAGGTAGTGCTCTTATTTATCGACAGACAGGCGCCGGATACTTGGAGACGGTGGAGGAAAAACATCATGAGTCTTATAGAGACACAGAAAAAAATCAGAAAACTGCTGGCCGACAGGAATGCCATCCTGCTGGCTCATTACTATCAGCGCGATGAGATCCAGGATATCGCGGACATATTGGGTGATTCGCTGGCCCTCAGTATTGAAGCGGCTAAAACGACGGCGGATATTATTCTTTTCGCGGGAGTGCAATTCATGGCCGAGAGCGCTTCGATACTGTCGCCGGATAAAACGGTCCTCCTTCCGCGCCTGGATGCCGGATGTCCTCTCGCGGACAAGATAACCGTCGAGGAGTTAAAGCAGGCAAAGTCAGAGCACCCGGACGCCATGGTGGTGACATACGTCAATTCATCGGCCCAGACCAAGGCTCACAGCGACATATGCTGCACCTCCGCCAATGCCGTACGCGTAGTCAACAGTCTTGACGCGGACACCGTTCTGATGGTTCCCGACGGCAATCTCGCACGCTATACCGCACAGTTTACCAAAAAAAAGATAATCCCCTGGAAGGGGTTCTGTTACGTACATAACAACCTGTTGCCTGGCGATGTGCTTAAGGTGAAAGATGAGAATCCTGGAGCCCCGTTTGCCGCTCATCCTGAATGCCGCCCCGAAGTTCTTGCGATGGCGGATTTTGTAGGAAGCACGAGTGGAATACTGACATTCGCGAAGGAATCGGATTTTAAAAAGATTATTATCGGGACGGAACAGGGAATCATGCATCAGCTGAAAAAACAGAATCCCGGCAAAACATTCATACCGGCATCTGATAAACTGATCTGCCTGGATATGAAAAGAATTACACTCGATGACATACTCACCTCTCTCCTGGAAATGAAACATGTGGTAGCTGTGCCTGAAGAGATAAGGGCTCCCGCGAATCTCGCCCTGAGCAGGATGCTGGAGACATCGGGATGACGGTTTACAGTTTACAGTTCACAGTTTACGGTTAAAAAACAGTAAACCGACAACCGACAACTGGCAACTGGCAACTACTAACTGGTAACTGCTAACCGGGAACTGGAAACCGGTACTTTAGAAGCTGAATTTTTGCGTGAGGAAAACAGTAGATAAAAAGACACAATTTTCGGATTCCTCCCTCCGCGCACTTATCGACAATATCCACCGGGGGGATGATGAAACGGATATCTGCGGCCTTCAGGGGTCCGCGAAGCCTTTCATCGCATCACTCCTTTTCAGAAATGCAGGCAAAACCATCCTCTTTATAACGCCTTCCCGAAAGGAGGCGCTTGATGCCTTCCGCGATCTTTCCTTCTTTCTTGGCGAAGAAAATGTCCTGCTTTTCCCTCCATGGGACATCGTCCATCCGGATGACACACTATCCAGGCAGAATGAAAACGCCACCGGGCGGGCGGGGGTCCTGTCGAGACTCCTGTCAGGAAAACCGGCTGTGGTGGTTGCTCCCCTGAGCGCCCTTATGCAGAAGGTTGCCCCGGCAAGTGTTTTCGACAGTTATACCGAAACAATCTCAATCGGAGACGAAAGAGACAGGGATAGATTAGCGGAAAAACTGATTGAGGGAGGTTATCAAAAAGTTCCGCTGGTGGAAGAAGCGGGGGAATTCAGTCTGAGGGGATACATCGTTGATGTCTTTCCCCCGGCATGCCCATATCCCTTCAGAATGGAATTTACAGGTAACGAGATTGAATCGATCAGGGAATTTGACCCCGGGGCACAGAGGTCCGTGAGAGAAATAGTGGATTTCGTTCTTTTTCCAGCGGGAGAGGTAATCCTGTCAAAAGAACAAAAAGCACTGGCATCGAGGAATATGAGGATCAGAGTTAATGAATCGAGCGTTTCAGGGACAAGGGGGAGAAGACTTGTTGACGCGCTTGAGAATGACCTGATTTCTCCGGCAAATCCACAGCTTCTTCCGCTCTTTTTCGAAGATTTCTGTGCCGGCAACAAAGCGAAAGGCATGGACACCATTTTTGAGTATCTTGCCGGCAACAGCCTGATAGTCTGTGAAAGTCCCGGTGTCATGGAAAAGGCCGCTGAGGAAATCATAAATGACGCGGACAGGTTTCTCCGGAAAGCCGATGAGGAAGGGAGATTCTATCTTGAAAAGGAGTACTTCCTGACATCATGGGATGACATCTCCCGGAGATTCAACACCCTGCAGAGAATATACATGGGCAGGCTGCAGGCAGTGGATGCTATCCCTTTTGAGGTAGAGGAAACGGAATTAAAGAGCGACACGGAGTTTCACGCGGACAGAGATGGTATCCTCGCCCCGCTCGCGGATAAGATAAAGTCGTGGATCAGCCAGGGTTGTCTGGTAACTTTTCTCTGCGGCGAGGGGAAGATGCAGAAGATGGAGCACCTCCTCGAGGGATATTCTCTCCCGGTTTACAAGTCTTCTCATCCCTTCTTTTCCGACCCTGGAGAGATAAAGGGAGGCCGTCTCGTTCTCAGGGAGGGGAAAATAACAAAGGGATTTTCATATCCCCGGATGAAAACGGTTATCGTAAGCGAAGAGGAAATATTCGGAAAAAAGACAAGGGGGAGAAGACGGGCGCGCGCCAGGGAAGGATATTTCCTCAAATCATTTGGAGAACTGGAAAAAGGAGACTTCGTTGTACATGTGGATCACGGCATAGGCCTTTACCTGGGACTTGAGCGATTGACATTCGGCAACGCGGAGAACGATTTTCTGCTGCTTGAGTACAAAGAGGGAGACAAGCTCTATATCCCGGTGGACCGGCTGAACCAGATTCAGAGATATATCGGTCCCGAAGGCCATATTCCGAATGTGGACAAACTTGGCGGCACATCCTGGGAAACAATCAAGAAAAAGGTTAAACAATCGGTGCGGGTAATCGCCGAAGAGCTTGTTTCAATCTATGCCGCCAGAGAGGTAATGAATGGGCACAGGTTCCCCCCCTCCGACAGGGACTATGAAGAGTTTTCGTCTTCTTTCGAGTTTGAAGAGACACCCGATCAGGCAAGGGCCATTGAAGATGTTTACTATGATATGGGCGATCCAAGGCCGATGGACCGGCTTGTATGCGGCGATGCCGGATTCGGAAAGACAGAGATCGCGCTGAGGGCGTCATTCAGGGCCTCCATGGATGGGAAACAGGTGGCAATCCTGGTGCCTACGACTATCCTGGCGGAGCAGCATTACCAGACATTTACCGAGAGGTTTGGCAAATATCCCGTTCGGATAGAGGTTTTGAACAGGTATAAAACAAGTGGCCAGCAGAAGAAGATAGCGGAGGACATAAACAGGGGTCTCGTGGACATCGCCATCGGCACACACAGGCTCCTGCAGAAGGATATAAAATTCAAGGATCTCGGTCTGGTTATTATAGACGAGGAACAGCGTTTCGGTGTGTCCCACAAGGAAAAACTCAAAAAAATGCGGGCACTTGTAGATGTGCTTACACTGACGGCAACTCCAATACCGAGAACGCTGCAAATGTCTCTCATAGGGATGAGAGACCTTTCCGTTATTGATACCGCCCCTCAGGAACGCCGCCCCGTGGAGGTTCACATATGCGAATTCAATGATGATGTTATAAGAGACGCGACACAGCGTGAGCTTGCAAGAGGGGGGCAGATCTTCTTTGTTCATGACAGGGTGAGGTCCATACAAAGTATCGCGCGTTTTATCGAAAAACTGATTCCAGAGGCAAAGATAGGCGTGGCACACGGGCAGATGAAGGCAAAGGAGCTTGAGGACATCATGGTTAAATTCGTCCGCAGAGATTTCAACATCCTTGTCTGCACCACGATAATAAGTTCCGGCGTCGATATACCCGCGACCAACACCATAATAATAAATCGAGCGGACAGATTCGGGCTTTCCCAGCTGTATCAGCTGAGGGGAAGGGTCGGCCGGGGGAATGAGGACGCGTACGCGTATCTCCTGATACCTGAAGAGTCCGTCCTTTCGCGGGATGCCAGAAAGAGGCTTGGTATAGCAAGGGAATTTTCGGAACCGGGATCAGGCTTCAAGGTGGCAACACATGATCTGAGCATAAGGGGCGGTGGAAGTGTTCTGGGCGTATCTCAATCCGGACATGTATCCGCCATCGGCTATGAGCTCTACACAGAGTTGATGGAAAAAACCATCAGGGAACTGAAGGGGGAGAAATATCCGAAAGAAGAGATAGATCCCGAGGTACACTTCGGCATACCCGCCTTTATACCGGATGATTTTATCTCGGACATGCATACCAGGTTGATGACGTATAAGAAAATATCTATGGCCTCTTCGGAAGACGACCTGAGTGGCTTGAAAGAAGAACTCGCCGACTGCTATGGCCCTGTTCCTCCTCAGGTAAATAATCTTATGGATATAATAAGAGTCAAAAACATGCTGAAGAAGATACTGGGGAAAAGAATGGAATACGACGGCAGGGAGATGTTTATTAATTTTCGTGAAGACAGCCCTGTGGACCCTGCCAGAATAATGGAACTCTCACAAAAGAAGTTAAGGGGAATAAGACTTACACCCGATTACAGGTTAACCATCCCCATCCCGGGTCTTGAGGGAAAAGACATTACAGACCGGGCGAAGTATCTTCTTGGTGAACTGGAGATTGAAGAACAGAGAATATTCTGATAGCATGATTTTACTCAGGTAGATAGGCTGTAGGCTGAAGACTGTTAGGAAAAAGCGGGGATACTGCGTATTCTGAAGTCCCGATTCAAATCGAGATGCGCGAATCGGCTGTTTCTCCGCCAAAACGCCGCAATCGCGCTCTTCCGCCCCCTTCAGCCTTCAGTCTAAATAGCTTCAGCCTGGCTACGTAAGTTATGATTTAGTTATAGATAATGCGGGGGGTTATATGAAACTAAAAATATTTTGTATCGTCTGTATCCTTATTGTTTTCTCGTCAGTTTCACTCCATGCCGCCTTTGAAGACAGGATTGTCGCCATCGTGAATGACGAGGTGATAACCCTCTCTGAGCTGGATGCTATCCTTCAGACCTTTATGAAAAGGGTTGAAACGGCTCCCCAGGTTCAGCGGGAAAAAATGGTGGCACAGGCCCGGGTGACGGCCATGGATAAGCTTATAGATGATATGCTGCTTGAGCAGAAGGCGGCGAAGCTGAACATTATCGTAACGGATGAAGACGTGGACAAGGCTCTGGACAACATGTTGGAAGAGAGACATATTTCCGTTGAGAAATTCGGAGAAGCGCTTGCCAGAGAGGGAACTGTGCTGGGTAAGTACAAGAGCGAAATCAGGAGAAACATTATAAGTGGAAGGATTATAGAGAAGGAAATAAGATCAGAAATAACTATAAGTGAGGAAGAAGTAGGAGAGTATTACAGCAAGCACAGGAATGATTATGAAGGCAAAGAGGCAACCAGAATACAACAGATATTGCTCGTAAAACCAAAGGATTGCGATGACAGCACCAGGGAAGAACTGCGTGCAAAAGCGGAAGAAATACTAAAAAGAGTGAAAGACGGCGAATCATTTGATCTCCTGGTGGACAATTATTCCCAGGGTCCTGCCGCCAAATCCAGGGGCGATCTTGGTTTTGTTGAAAAGGGAATGATGTTTCCCGAGGTGGATACAGCTGTCTCCGGGCTCAAGAAGGGTGAATCAAGCGGAGTAATAGAGTCTCCCGTTGGCTTCCATATTATCAGGGTCATAGACAAAAGAGGCGCCGGGATCAAACCTGTCGACGAGGTAAGAGAAGAGATCGTCGGGAATATAGGGAATGAAAAGATAAATAAAAAGTTTGAGGAGTGGCTGAAAGAACTGAGGGAGAAATCCCTTGTTGAGATAAAACTGTAACAGTTGAAGAAACGGTTCACGGTTCACGGTTACCGGTTGAAGAAACGGTTTACAGTTATCAGTTTGCAGTTCACGGTTAAAAAACAGTGGACTATCAACGGACAGTAAATAGTAGCTATTAGCAGTTAGCTATCGATAAGCAACAACCAGTGACTGTGAACCGATAACCGATAACTGGTAACTGGTAACTGGTAACTGTAAACCGTTATGAAATATATAAAAATCAGGGGTGCGCGTCAGCACAACTTAAAAAATGTAAATCTCGACATTCCGAGGGACAAGCTTGTTATTATAACCGGCGTGTCCGGTTCCGGGAAGTCCTCTCTCGCGTTTGACACCATATACGCCGAGGGCCAGAGACGGTACGTAGAATCACTTTCGACCTATGCGCGCCAGTTCATCGGCCAGATGGATAAACCCGAGGTCGAATCCATTGAGGGGCTCTCCCCCGCCATAGCCATTGAGCAGAGAACCGCGAGCCGCAATCCCCGTTCAACGGTCGGCACTGTAACCGAGATATATGATTATCTGCGTCTGCTCTTCGCCCGCGTTGGAATACCTCACTGCTATAACTGTGGAAAGCGGATTGAGGCCCAGACCGTTGACATGATGGCGGAGAAGGTACAGTCTCTTCCTGAAGGGACAAAGATCAACGTCATGTCACCCATCGTCAGGGGCAAGAAGGGAGAATTCCAGAAAGAGCTGAAGAGACTGCGGAAAGATGGCTTTGCCCGTGTGCGAGTCGACGGGTCGACAAGAGATCTTGGCGAGGATATCGCGCTGGACAGGAACAGGCGCCATGATATAGACGTGGTGATCGACAGGCTGATTATCAGTACCGGCATCGGAAAGCGATTGAGAGATTCACTGGAGATCGCCACAGGGCTTTCGGGAGGGCTCGTCGGCATCCAGGTTGTGGATGGAGAAGAGCTGCTTTTCAGTGAAACTTACGCCTGTCCCGAATGCGGCATCAGTGTGCCGGAACTTGCACCGCGGATGTTCTCCTTTAACAGCCCATACGGCGCCTGTCCCGAATGCGGGGGACTGGGAACAAAGGTATATTTTGACGAAAATCTCATCGTGCCCGATCCCGGGCTCTCAATAAGAGAAGGAGCGATCGCCCCGTGGGAGCGGAAGGATTCCATCTATTTTCATCAGATG
>Ga0265595_1003280_pt1 | contig 10063 bp, 13 predicted proteins | sample saktaG_15_FD_190148 | JGI IMG/M metagenome (GOLD analysis project Ga0265595, IMG submission 190148) | Saline water microbial communities from Sakinaw Lake, British Columbia, Canada - sak_2013_06_06_50m | ecosystem: Environmental > Aquatic > Non-marine Saline and Alkaline > Saline ... | reverse complement strand
GCCAAAAAAACTTTTGTAGTAGAAGAAAATAAGGTTTATAAAAATATTTTACTTATTGATGATGCGATTGGCTCTGGCGCCACTTTGAATGAAATTGCCTTGCAGATTAGAGATAGAGGTATTATTAGTGGAAAAATAATTGGTTTGGCAATTACAGGAAGTATTAAAGGGTTTGATGTTATTAGCGAAGTTTAGTTGCAAGACAGGTTCTAACAACAGCTCAAGGAGCGAAGGCGAGTGCACCAGCAATCGGTATAGGATGAGCGAAGGATTTTTTTATTAACACAATTTAAATTTGACAAGATTTTATTATGGGTATATGCTTAAAACAGACAAATAATTAGAAAAAGTCGGGAAATAATAAATTAAAAATAAAATTATGAAAATAGCTATAAGTTCAACAGGGGAAGATATTAAGAGTAATGTTTCTGATATTTTTGGTAGATGTCCTTACTTTTTCATCGCTGAAATTAAAGATAATAAAGTAGAAAAAACAGAAATTTTAAAAAATGAAAAGATTGACCAAAGCAGTGGAGTTGGTGTTTTAGTTGCTCAACTAATGGCAGAAAAAAATATTAATGCTGTGATAACTGGTAATGTTGGGCCAAGGGCTTTAGATGTTTTGAATCAATTTGATATTGAGATTTATACTGGAGAGGGAACAGTAGAGGTTTCTTTGGAGGCTTTTATGGATAAAAAACTTGAAAAAATAAATTAAAATGAAAATAGTTATTCCAACCAATGGTAAAAAGGGGCTTGATGACCAAGTAGGTGAACATTTTGGCCGTTGTTTTACCTATACTTTTCTTAATGAAAAAGGTGAAGTGGTTGAAATTATAGATAACACTACTGAGCATATGGGTGGAGTAGGGTTGCCACCTGAGTTAATGAAAAAACATGGGGCAAACATTTTATTGTGTAGAGACGCTGGGCCAAGAGCTATTAATTTATGTAAAGAACTGGGAATTGATGTTTATATGGGTCAAACCGATGAAGTGAAGGATATTTTTAAACTTTGGCAAGATAATAAGCTTAAAAGAGCGGGCGTAGAAGATGCTTGTGAACAGCACAAAATATGAAAATTGCAATTACGGGTGGAAAAGGTGGCACAGGTAAATCAATGGTAGCTACTTCTTTGGCGGTTGAGTTTGCTAAAACAAGCAAAACTGCTTTGTTGGATGTTGATGTTGAATGCCCTAATGATCACCTTTTACTTTCTGTGGATAAAAAGCAGTATTGTAAAATTTATCAACCCATGCCCAAATGGGATTTTAGTAAATGCACAAAATGTGGCAAATGCGCCTCTGTTTGCAAGCAGAATGCAGTCGTTTTTGTTAAGGGTAGATACCCAGCCTTTGTAAAAGATATTTGTATTGGCTGTAAGGCTTGCATTGTTGCTTGCCCAGAGAATGCTATTTCTGAAATTAAAAAGGAAATAGGGACTCTTTACATTGGTAAAAATTATAATGTAAACTTGATTTCGGGCGAACTTAAGCTTGGAGAGTTGGCTTCTGGGGAGGTGGTGGCTGAAGTTAGAAAGAATTTTGAAGATATCAATAAAAAGTTAAAAGCAGAGGCTGTTTTAATTGATTCAGCAGCTGGTATTGGCTGTCCAGTGATTGCTTCTTTGGTGGGCACTGATTATATTGTAGCGGTTACCGAGCCCACTCCTTCGGCTTTGCATGATTTGAAGCGGGTTTTATATTTAGCAAATCATTTTCAAATTAAACATGGTATAGTTATCAATAAATACGATTTAGCGAAAAATTTTTGTTTGAAAATAGAAAAGTTTGCTAAAGAAAATAAAATAGTTATTATTGGGAAAATTCCTTACAAAAAAGACTTTGTTGATTCAACCATAGCGATGAAACCAGTGGTTGAAATTAACCAAAAATATCAAAAAGTATTTAAACAAATAATTAATCAAATAAACTTAAAAACAAAATGAAAGAAAAAGTAGCTTTAATTTCAATATTGGCTAATGTATTTTTGGCGGTAGGCAAATTAATAGCTGGGTTTTTTGCTGGTTCTGGGGCTGTTTTTGCTGAGGGTCTTCATTCGGGGATGGATATAGTATCATCTGCGATAAGTTTTGTTGGGATTAAAATTGCCAAAAAGCCAGTAGATAAAAAATATCCTTACGGCCATTATAAGGTTGAAGTTTTAGCTGGATTGCTAATTACATTGATTTTGTTTTTAACTGGTAGCTTTATTATATGGGAGTCTGTTCAAGAATTTAAAAATCCCTCGCCCACAACTATTGGATATTTAGCCTTGGGAGTAATGTTGGCCTCAGCTATAGTTAATGAAATTATGGCAAGGTTAAAAATAAAATACGGCAAAAAAGAAAATTCAGTTGCTTTGCTTTCTGACGGGGTTCATTCCAGAGTTGATGTATATGCTTCAGTGGTTGTTTTAATTGGATTGTTTTTAACCAAATATTGGATTTATGTTGATTCAGTTTTAGCATTATTTATTGGTTTATACATAATCAAAGAATCATTTTCATTGGGCAAAGAAGCAGTCTACTCTTTGCTTGATGTTTCTGCTGGGGAAGAAATAGAAAATAAAATAAAATCGATTGTTCAAAAGGAAAGTTTAAAAATAAATTCTTTAAAAACTCAAAAAAAGGGTTCAGCCATAACTGCTAATTTAGAGATAGATTTATCAAGTAAATTAAGTGTGGAAGAGGCGACTAAAATTTCGAATAATTTAAGGAAGAAACTTATAGATGGTATAGAGGCTCTTGAGTATGTTTCAATCCAAATTACTAGCCATGAAGTGGAGACTGGATTTTATAAGCCTGAATTTGGCAAAGGTTTCAGCTGGCAAGGAAAAGGAAGGTTTAAAAGTAAAATAAAAGAAGCAGTTGGTAAAGGGCCTGCTGGTTATTGTTTTTGCGAAAAATGTGGCTATAAAATACCCCATCAAAGAGGGGTTCCTTGTTCAACCCTTAAATGCCCAGCTTGCAAAATAAACTTGAAAAGATAGTATTATGCCAAGATCAAGGCTTTATAGAAAAGTAAGGTTTAATCCAGATATCACTTATTTTAAACCCCAAGGAGTGCCTATGAGATTTTTAGAAATGGTGGAATTAACCGCCGAAGAAGCAGAGGCTTTAAGATTAAAAAATTATAAGGATTTAGATCAAAGCGAGGCTGCAAAAATGATGAAAACTTCGCGAAGTACTTTTCAGAGAATATTAAGTTTGGCTCATAAAAAAATAACTAGGGCTTTAATAGAGGGAAAAGCAATTAAGATAATTAAATAAAAATATGAAAGTTTTAAAATTTGGCGCTGTTTGGTGCCCTGGGTGTTTGATTATGAAACCAAGATGGGCGGAAATTGAAAAAGAAAATTATTGGCTAAAAAATGAATATTATGATTTTGACCAAAATAAAGAGATGATTGAAAAATACAAAATTACTCAAAATTTGCCCGTTTTTGTATTTTTAGACAAAAAAGAGAATGAGTTTTTAAGGATTAGTGGAGAGGTATCTAAAAAAAAGTTATTAGAAATAATAGAGGCAAATAAAAATAAATAATTTTAATTTTAGTTATATGAAAAAAAGAAAGATAATATTTTTAATATTTATAGTGGCTATTTTTTTATTTTCAGCAAATTTAGCCCTAGCTAGCAATAACTTAAATATTTATTTTTTTTGGGGTGAGGGGTGTCCTCATTGCGCTAAAGAAAAAGATTTTTTGGATACAACAAAGAATCAGTACCCAAGCATTAGTGTCCATGATTTTGAAATATACAACCACAATGGCAATGTTTCGCTTTTGCAACAAATAAGTCAGGAGTTGGATATGAGGGTGGATGGTGTTCCGTTTGTAATTATTGGAGACAAACAGTTTGTTGGTTTTTTAGAATATTCAACACCCAATGAATTAAAGAACCGAATTGAGTATTGTTTGAGCCATCAATGTTTAGATAGTGTTGCTAAAATTGCCGGAATTAATAGTGACCAAAAAATTGCCGGGGAAGAAGAGATAGAAAATAACCAAATTATTGAAGAAAGTAAAAAAATAAAGTTGCCCATTATAGGAGAAATAAATTCAACTTCTTTTTCTTTGCCAGTATTAACTGTTATTATGGGCGGATTAGATGGCTTTAACCCTTGCGCTATGTGGACGCTTTTGTTTTTAATTAGCCTACTTTTGGGGATGGAAAACAGAAAAAGGATGTGGATGTTTGGAGTAGCTTTTATAATAGCTTCAGCCTCGGTTTATTTTTTATTTATGGCTGCTTGGCTTAATTTAATTTTATTTTTAGGGCTTATTGTTTGGGTTAGGCTTATTATTGGATTAGTTGCTTTGCTTGGAGGAGGCTATAACTTAAAAGAGTTTTTTACTAATAAAAATAGCGGGTGCAAAATAACTAGCAATAAAAAAAGACAAAAAATATTTAATAAAATAAAATCAATTACTCAGCTACATAGTTTTTGGCTGGCTTTGGGGGGAATTATTATTTTAGCCTTTGCGGTTAATTTGGTTGAGTTAATTTGCTCTGCTGGTTTACCAGCAATTTATACCCAAATTTTAGCTTTGAGCAATTTAGCTAAATGGCAATATTATCTTTATATTGCTTTATATATATTTGTTTTTATGTTGGACGATTTGTTTATTTTTTTTACAGCTATGATAACTTTGAAGATGACAGGAATTACTACTAAATACACCAGAGTATCAAAATTAATAGGGGGTCTTTTAATGCTTATTATTGGCTTATTGTTAATACTTAAACCTCAACTTTTAATGTTTGGTTAAGTAATTAGGTTTGTAAATTATTTAAAACTTCATCAATTGAGGCTTGATCGGCGCCGAACATTTTTTTAGCCACAATACCAGCGGCTATATGGGCTAACTTTAAGCTAGTTTCAGTGTCATATCCCGCCATTAAACTGGAAGCATACATTGCATAAAACATATCTCCACATCCGCAAGTATCTAAGGGGCCCTCAAGAGCTTTAGCTTTTGATTCGTTTTTTGAGCCATCTTTATTAAAAGCAGTAGCTCCGTTTTTTGAAGTGATAATAAGAGAGCTCACATTAAAAGACTTAACAAATTCCTCAAAGCTTCCCTTAAAGGGCTGGCCTTCAAACTCATGCTCATTTAATAAAATATAGTTTGAGCCCTTAAATTTATCCATAGCTTTTCTGCCAGTAGCAAATATTGGTAGTTTAGTTTCTTTAATGGGTTGGAGAGTTTTTTCACAAACCATATCTCTAGTGCCAGACTCATCATAATCAGCGCAAGCTAAAAAGTTTGCTTTTAAGGAAGCTTGTTTTAGGTTTTTAATTAAAGAATTTTCTGCTTCGTCTGTCATGCCTTCGGCCACAGTGTCATATCTAAAAACATGGTTTCCATTAGTAGTATAAAATTTACCAAAAACAAGAGTTTTACCTGGTTGGACCATATAAGAGGTATCAATGCCTTTGTTTTTGAAGCTTTGTTCAATTATTTGTCGATTAATGTCATTTTTGTTGCTCCACAATCCAACAACAGTAGTTTTAACCCCTAAAGCAGCGAAACAAGAGGCTAAGTTGCCTCCGCCCCCTGGTTGATATTTCTCTTTATGGATTTTTAGAATTGGGAGGTGTTGGTCTTCTCTTGATATACCCGAAAATTCGCCAATACAATCTTTATCTAAATACATATCACCAAAAACTAAAACTGACAATTTGCTTAATTTTTCTTTTAAATTTTGCATAAATTTTTGCTTTGTTTTTTTTACAAAGCTTATCTTTAAATTTACCAAATTAAGAGCTTTTTTACTAGCATTTGGAGTTAAGGGGCTTAACTCATTTGATTAATTTTTGTTATAATGTAAATAGGTCGATATTTTAAAATTAAAGATACTTAAATATGAAAATATTTAGAGATTTTACAATTAAATGGTGGCAAGGCTCTTTGCTTAAATTGTCAATGTTTTCATTTGGCATTGTGGTTGGAGTAAGATGGGCTGATAAGCTTGGTAGCTTTACTACGCCATTGCTCATTTTTTTTATCCTTTCAGCTGTTTATCTTTCGTACGCTGTTTTAAGTAAAAAAGTTTAATCTTTCCAAACTAAAATAAAATATAAAAGAACCTTTCTTTTGGATAGATTTTTGCTATACTTTAATAGTAGCTAAATAATTTTAAATAAATAATATATGGCAAAAAGAAAAAATGGAGTGGGGAAACCTCGAAAAACCCATTCTCCTAAAACAAAAAAGCGGTTAGAGATAAAGAAAGCAATGCTAGAGAAAAAGAAAATCAAAAAGAAAAAATAAATTTATTGAAAAACCGCTTTTTGGCGGTTTTTTGATTAAACTGGATAAAGCTTGCTTTTTGGGCTTAAGGGAGTATAATAAATTTATGCTTCCCAGATTTAAAAAAAAGAAAACCCTAGAAGTAGCAGACCCGCACTTGAAAAAGGAACAGTTTTTAGAAGAACACAATAGGTTGTCTCCTGAAAACTTGCAGGCTAACCTTGCTTTGCTTTCTCGTTTTAGAGAAGAAAAAGCTTCGCTTTTTCATGGAGAAGATTGGCCAATAGACAAGTTTAGAAGGCCATTTATTATATGGCTTACATCCTTATCTATAGAAAAAAGATAACTAAAATTTTAGTGCAACCCCGAAAGGGGTTGTTTTAGTTTTTTAACGCTATAATATGGTATAGTTTGGTATGAATAAAACACAAGAAAAATTTGATGTAGTGGTTATTGGAGGTGGGCCAGCTGGGATGATGGCGGCCATTAAAGCTAGCGAAAAGGGAGATAAGGTTGTTTTGATTGAAAAAAATTCTTTGTTTGGTCAAAAACTTTTATTGACTGGTGGGGGAAGGTGCAATATTACTCAAGCTGAATTTAATGATAAAAAGTTTATTGAAAAACTAGGTAAAAAAGGGCAGTTCTTTTTCTCTCCCCTTTCTGCTTTTGGCGTTAAAGATGTTATAGATTTTTTTGAAAAAAATGGTTTGGCAACAAAAGTGGAAAGAGGGGGAAGGGTTTTTCCTGTTTCTGACAAGTCAAAAGATGTTTTAAACACTTTATTAAAATGTTTGAACAAAAATAATGTGAAGTTTCTTTTAGAACAAGAAGTAATTGGTTTTAATGTGAAAGAAGGAAAAATTACCAAAGTAGAGTTAAAAGAAAAAGACATATTGGGTAAATCTTTTATTATAGCCACTGGAGGAAAAGCTTACCCGGGAACGGGCTCAACAGGGGATGGATACTTGTGGGCTTCTGAGATGGGCCACAAAATTATAAAGCCAATGCCAAGTTTAGTGTCTATTGCAACCAAAGAGAAATGGGTTTGTAATTTAACTGGCTTATCTTTAAAAAATATTGAGGTTTCTATTTTTCAAAACAATAAAAAACAGGCTTTTAAGTTTGGGGAAATGCTTTTTACCCATTTTGGCTTAAGTGGGCCAATTATTCTTGATTTAAGCAAAAAAATTGGGGAGTTAATGCTAAATGGTAAAGTGGTTTTAAAAATTGACTTAAAGCCAGCTTTAAATTTTTTAATTTTAGACAAAAGATTGCAAAGGGATTTTCAGGGAAATAGATATTTTAAAAACTATTTATCCGAGTTAGTTCCTCAAAAATTAAGCGATTTAATTATTAAAAAAACTAACATAAGCCCAGATAAAAAATTAAGCCTTATTACTAAAGAGGAGCGAAAAAAGATTATTGAAGTTTTAAAAGGATTAGAGTTAACAGCTCAGGGGACAACGGGATTTTCTCAGGCCATTATTACAAGCGGAGGAGTTGATTTAAAAGAGATTGAGTCTAAAACAATGAAATCAAAAATTATTAAAAATTTATTTTTTGCTGGGGAGATTATTGATTTAGATGGTCCAACGGGTGGCTATAACTTGCAAATTTGTTGGAGTACGGGATATGTGGCTGGGAGTAATGCTGTAAATTTTGATTGACTTTGTGGTTTTTATATGCTAGTATGATTTCAAGGTAGTTTCTTAGTAAAGGTATAAAGGCGTCGAGTTTATTTAAGGAGCCAATCTTTAGGATCAACTTAGCATTTTGCTGGGTGGGCCTTAAAAATTAATTAAAATAACTTTAAAATCATGGAAGGTGTAATTAAAACTCTTACTGAAAAAGGATTTGGATTTATTACTGTTGAGGGCGAAGAAAAAGATTTATTTTTTCATGGCAACGAGCTTAAAGGCGTTAGCTATGAAGATTTAAAAGTTGGTGATAAAGTATCTTTCGAAAAAGCTGATTCTCCAAAAGGAGTAAACGCTATCAATGTATCTCGCATTGACGGAGAAGGATCTGAGCCATCTGAAGAAGCTGAAGTTGAAGCAACTGAAAGTGAGTAAATAGTAATACTATTTAAATTCAACAAAAAACTCCCGCAAGGGAGTTTTTCGTTGCCTTTTTAGTGGACAAATTGGTAAAAGTAAAGCATTATTAGGTTGAATAGGTGATATAAATATGTTTATTGACGATGTAACAATTAAAATAATTGCTGGGGATGGTGGCGATGGCAATGTAGCTTTTAATACAGCTAAAATGTCGCTTGGCCCAACAGGTGGAATGGGTGGGGATGGAGGCGATATTTACTTGCAAGGTGTAAATGACCTGGGGGCTTTAATTCAGTTTCGCCATAAAAAAGAGATAAAATCTCAAAATGGAGAAAACGGAGGGCAACAATTAAAAGATGGATCAGATGGGGAAGATTTATTTTTGGAAGTGCCCCTTGGGACTGTTGTTCATAATTTAACAACAAATGAAAAAACGGAAATATCAACTATTGGCCAAAAATTATTAGTTGCTAAAGGGGGAAAGGGGGGCAAAGGTAATTTTGTTTATCGCTCATCTCGCAATACCAGCCCAACTAAATTCCAAAGAGGTACAGCTGGTATGGTTTGTGAGTTAAGGCTGGAATTAAAGCTAATTGCTGATGTTGGTTTTGTTGGTTTGCCAAACGTTGGTAAGTCAAGTTTGTTAAATACCCTAACTAATTCAAAAAGCAAAGTAGCCAATTATGAGTTTACAACCCTAGAGCCAAACCTTGGAGTTTATTTTGAGCTAATTTTAGCTGATATCCCAGGTTTAATTGAGGGGGCTAGCGAGGGCAAAGGGCTTGGCATTAAATTTTTACGCCATATTGAAAGAACCAAAACTCTTTTTCATTTTATATCAGCTGATTCAGAGAAGCCTTTAGAAGATTATAAAGTTATTCGAAATGAACTAGGCACTTTTAATAAAGAGCTTTTAAAGAGAGAAGAATATATATTTTTAAGTAAAACTGACTTGAAAAGTAAAGAAGAAGTTGCTCAAAAATTAAAAAGTTTAAAGCCATTAAAAAAACCAGTCATTCCTATTTCAATAATTGACGATACAAGCCTTGAACAAGTAAAAAAAATATTAAGAGAAATCATAAAACAAAAAACTCTGATTTAAAAAAAGTCAGAGTTTTTTTGTTTTTTTTATTATTTTCGAGAGTTGCGTTTGCGTTCAAGTTCGGTTAAAAATTTTTTGCGCAAGCGAATGTTTTTGGGAGTAACTTCCAAATACTCATCATCTTTTATCATTTCCAAACCCCGTTCTAAAGAAAGGCTAAATGGGGGAATAAGCACAATAGCCTCATCAGATCCGCTAGCTCGCATATTACTTAGTTGCTTGCCCTTAGTTGGGTTAACTTCCATATCAGCCCCTTTGGAGGTGTTACCAATTACCAGGCCTTCATATACTTCACTTCCTGCTGTAATGTACAAAACACCTCTTTCTTGCAAGTTCCACAAAGCAAACCCCAAAGCTTTTCCAGTTGCCATTGAGGTCATTGAGCCGGTTTCTTGTTTTTCAATTATACCCACAAAAGGTTTAAAGCCAATAAATTGAGAACAAATAATTCCTTCACCCTTAGTGTCAATAATAAATTCACCCCTGTAGCCCAATAAACCCCTAGTTGGAATTTCAAAAGTTATTCTAGTGTGGTTTTGTTCTGGGTGCATATTTGTCATTTGGCCTTTTCTTTTGGAAAGCTTTTCAATAACAACACCCGAAGTTTCGTTCGGAACATCAATGGTTACTTCTTCAAAGGGTTCTG
>Ga0265595_1003279_pt1 | contig 10068 bp, 6 predicted proteins | sample saktaG_15_FD_190148 | JGI IMG/M metagenome (GOLD analysis project Ga0265595, IMG submission 190148) | Saline water microbial communities from Sakinaw Lake, British Columbia, Canada - sak_2013_06_06_50m | ecosystem: Environmental > Aquatic > Non-marine Saline and Alkaline > Saline ... | reverse complement strand
CCCGCCCCAGCACGTCATACCCGTAGCCGATTCTCCTGATCGTCGTGTCCAGGCTGGCAGGCACGGTCGCCGGAAAGGATGCGGTATCGGATTCCAAGCGCCCATTCGTGCTGGAATGGCTGTAGGCATGGCCAACCTTCCGCTGATCGGTCATGGTCGTCTTTCGCCCCAGCAGGTCGTATCCGTACGACACGTGGTCGTGCTTGACGGTCTCGGTCAGCCTGCACGAGCGGCTGGTCTGATCGAGCTCATCGGAGACTGAATCCTCGCTGTCAGGATAGGCCACGGCCGTCACCAGGCTGCCGCTGGGCAGGTTCTGGTTGCCGTCGGCGGTCACCGTATCCCAGAAGAAGTAATAGGTGTTCTGATCGGCTGCGCCCGGGTTCTTGGCGGTAAGCCTCGCCAGCCTGCCCCAGAAATCATACCTGTAATTGGTGGTCCGGCTCTGGTCACTGCCCGCAGGAGTTCCATCGACGTAGTTCTCGACCGCAGAGGTCATACGCCCGAGAGCGTCGTAAACCCGGCGGGTCTGGCGATTCTTGTTGTCCACGGTGGCGGTCAGCATGCCCGTGGCCGGATCGTAGAGGTTCCTGGCAACGAGGTAATCGGCGGAAGTGTTTGGATCCGGCGGAGTTTCGTAATCGTCTTCAGTAATAGGCGTGTTGCCGTTGGTCCCGTAGTAGGCAATCCTCTCCGCCCGGCCCAGGCAATCGAACCAGCGGGCGGTATAGGTGACCACGGCCTTGGGGTCGGAGCCGTTCGGATCGTTCAGTTCTCCCGTGTTGGTCGCGTCGGTTTCGTAGCGGCGGTAATACCGCGTCAGCCACTGGTTTCCATTGGCGTCATAGCTGTGGCTGGTCTGCTCGATGACGATGTCGTCATCGACGCTGGCGGCCTCAGCGTAGGTCTCCATTGTCGTGGGCTCATCCGGGTCATAGCAGACATAGCTGGCCTGGGGCCGGCCGGCGCCATCGTAGGTCTGCTTGCAGGAGAGGCTGTTGGGATTGCTCGTCTTGACCAGCCGCCCGCGAGCGTCGTGCCAGTACAGGAAGGTCAGGCTGACACTGGTGGCAAGGGCATTGGGATCGAAGACCCCGTTCTGGCCCATCTTGTAGTCGCGGCTTCGCCACAGACGCCCCCTCTGGTCGTAGTCGGTGGTCGAGACCCCAAGGAAAGGCTCCCCTTCATCCGGCTGGAAGTTCGCCGTGACGCTGTCGGCGAACATCACGGTCTTGACGGTCCGGCCGAAGTTATCGGGGAAGTTCTTCGTAACGATTCCGTCGGAGCCGCGGCTGGCGATTAAATGGCCCTGCCAGTCATGCTGATAGACCGTGTCGTAGGAGTTTGCGTCGAGGTAGAACTGCCGCCTCCTGGTCGCCTTGCCGTCGCCCACGCCTCCACCATCGTACTCCGTGGCACTGACCTGCTTCAGCGTGCCTGGATCATTCTCGTTGGCATCGGTATCCCCCGTGCCCTTGTAGACGGAGATTTCCCGGCCCAGGCCGTCGACACCGATCCAGGTCATCGTCCCGTCGGTCTCGGTCGTCATGTACCGCCGGCCGGTGGCCTGGCTATAAGAGAAGATGGTTCTCAGGTATTTGCCCTCGCCGCTGAGGTCGTAATAGCTGTCGGATGTGGCCATGTGACCGTTGTCGTCATAGGTGTCGACGCGCTTGGAGATGATGGTCCCGTCGAAGGCACTGGCGATATCGGCCTGGGCAGGATTCCAGTCGTTGATCATGTTGCCGTCCTGGCCAGTGTTGGGGTAGCCCTGGGCGGCAATCGCCGTCCTGCCTGCCAGGTCCTCTACCGCGATCTGCATCGGCGCGTAGTCATAGTGGTTCGGGTCATTGGCGTCCATGTGAGGCGTGGTCAGGGTGACCAGCCGGGTCGTGGTCGTCTTGACAGGGGTGCCTGCCGTCTGCTCCTGATGGACGTAGGCGTAGGCGATCGTCCGGCCCGAAGCAAGCGCGGTGGACTTCGGACGGCTGTAGCTGACGCCGTCGCTGTAATAGGCGTAGGTCGTCGTCAGATTCAGCCCGTCCGTCTTTGCCTCCCAGCCCTCGTGGGAAGGCTGCGTCATGCCCCCGGGGCCGGTCTTGACGTCCTCGATCGCCCTGACGACCTGGCCCCAGTTCCAGTAGTCCTTGCCTAACTCCGTGTACGAATAATGCCCGTCCTCATGCCTCACCCAGTCGTTGTAATACAGAAGGACGCCGCTATTGGCGTCACGGAAGTAGTGGTAGGACACCGAGGTGTTCGCGTCGCTGCCGTTTTTGCCATAGGTCACCTTCGGGTATGTGACCGTCTTGAAGGCCACCGCGTTCGTACCCGCGTGGTAGTCGTAGCTGTAGACCGTGTCCAGCGCGGTGGAATCGTTCGCGTCGGTCGTCTGCTGCGGATACGTCCTCTCGCAGGCGAGGTTATAGACGGTCACCTGGGTTCCGCTGAGCGTGGCCGTGCTTGAGCCATAAGTGCATCTACGGACCCAGTATGCCGGTTGGTTGCCGTCTGTTCCCTGGCGGAGCTTCTCCGAAGCGATCTTGCCGCTGCTGGTATCGTAGTCGTAAACGTAAACCAGGCCGGACGTACCGCAATTGTTCGGAGCTATGGCCGTAACCCAACCGTCGGACTCTGAGTGGCCGTATTGGGCTCCCTCGCAGGCCGAAGGCATACGTTTCTCGTAGATCTTGCCAATCTTGTTGGTCCCCTCGCAGTAGTACGTATAGTGAGTGATCCAGATCTTCTCGATGCTGTTGCCGTCCATCTGCTGATCGACATGGAAGATGATCTGGTTGTATCCGTTTACGAAATTGACTTCCCGCATTCCGTTCGGCGTTTTTGCCCCACGGAAGCTCTTGCAGGTACTCAACTTGCCTTGGAGGCTGTTGCCGTCATAGCTGTCACTCTCGCCATAGACGAAGCTGTAGCTGCCTGCCTCTGCTGCCCCCCCACAACTGCTGCAGCCTTCATTCTTCATCGAAGTGATCCGGCCCTGGGAGTCGTAGGACGTATATTCCGTGGCGGCGTACGTGCTCAGGCCCGGCAGCGAACCGTTGGGGTCATCCGGCGTCGTTTCAAGATCGTCCAGATCACAGGCATTGGTGGGACTGTTCGCGTCGACGCCCCTGCTGTACCCGGCTGCCGCCAGGAAACGATTCACCTGCTCGGGCCCCAGTTGGAGCCTGAGCTTGCCGATGTTGTTGGCATCCTGGCAGGACGAGCCATAGTAGACGTACATCGACGTCAGGTTGTACGGCTGGACGGTCTTGCGGAGGCGGACGAGCTTGCCGCCGACATCCCGCGTGTACTTGAAGTAGGTTCGGCTTAAAACCCTCGTGCCGCGCCGGACTTCCTGGTAGGTCACGTGCTCCTCGTCGCCGGGGCTGTAGTCGTAATTGGCCGTCATGGTCGTCTGAAAGATCGAATCGATGCCCCTGGTGAAGACGGAATTGGCGTCATCCCACGACCATGCGAGAAGGCCCTCCGGGGAGTAGTAGGTGAAACTGCCGGTTCCTATCCCCCCGTTGGCGCCAACAAGACAAGGTTTTGAGGCCTCATCCAGCATGACAATGGCCGGGATCGTCTGGTCTTCGGCCACCCGGACGCTGGGGTTATTCGGGTCTGTCGTGAAGCATACCACCACCGGCTCCAGCAGGTTGTTGGCGTGAGAATTGTTCAGGGTGAGCTTCGTGGTGTTCGCATCGGTGTTGACCAGGGCGATCTTCAGAAGGCCTTCAGGGTCCAAACCCAGCGGCGCCAGATTGTTCCAGTCGTAACCGCCATGGAGCATCGAGTGGGGCTCTGAGCAGACTTCGCAGAATCCATCGGATTCGCAGGTCGAACAGGCCAAGAGCCTTCCATCGGCGGCTACCAGCAACCCAGCCGCGATCGCCAGCCGGATGGCCGTCACAATAAAGTACTGCCCATGTTCTCTACTTAGCATCACGCCTCTCCCGGTTCTTCATGTTGCCTGCAAAGTCGCCGCTGCCTTTCTGGCTTCGCCGAAACGGGCTCCGGCTGGCAGCAAGGCCCTGACGGCGATCACTGGCTGAGTGTTCACCTTCTCTGTCAGCCTATTCGCAGCCGGCGGGGGCAATCTGACAGGACAAGGCCACTTTCCGGAGCATGCAGCAGAAGTGCCCCGAAATTGGGACTGCCTGTAGAAGGCGACGCTTCTGGTGACTGGCTTGAAGATCCAGGCTCTCAGGGCTCGCCACGCGTGAGAGCATCCATAGCGGCGCTACCTGCCTGGTCAGGATCAGGTGCGGTCCGAGCAATGCGACCCAGCGGTCGAATTGCCCAACGCTTGAATTGCCCGATTGCGGAGTCTGCCCCCATGGGCTATACTGCAAGCAGTACGCGAAGTGAGGCCCGAGGCGGGAGGTTTGTTTGCGCTTCCCAATATCCGGATGTCTTTGTCAACTCGACTCCCGCGGGCTGTACCGGGCCACGGAAACCGGCGTCTGCCGATATATGCGAAGAAAGGAGAGGGACATGCCGCGATTCTCGCTGATCACCTGCGCTGCGGTCCTGATCGGGACGTTTTCCGCCGGGGCCGCGACTGTTCGGATGGAGACGACCCTGGGCAATATCGACGTGGAGCTGTATGGCGGGATCGCACCCCAGTCATGCGGCAGTTTCCTGGGCTGCGTCACCAGAGGCGCTTACGACAACTCGATCTTCCACCGCAGCGAAGCCGGCTTTGTTCTTGAAGGCGGCGGATTCAGGCCGACCGAAATCGGCGACGGCTATGACCTGTCCCCGATCCCCGCCGGCGACCCGGTTGTCAACGAGTTCAGCCCCGAGCTGTCGAATGTCCTCGGCACCCTCGCCATGCGCAGCACCGCCGATGGCAGCAGCCCGCCCAGCTCCCAGTGGTTCTTCAACATGGGCGACAATTCCTCCATATTTGACGGCCCAAACAGCGGGATCAACGTTTTCGGACGCGTCACGGCTGGGCTTGACGTGCTCCTGGCCCTGGGGGCGCTGGAGGTGTTCAACTTCAGCGGCGGGGATTCATCCTCTCCCTTCGTGGAGTTTCCGACGATGGATTCTTACACGCAGGAGGCTTACGAAGCCGGCAGTTACCCCGCCCTCTCGGACCTCGTCTGGCTGCGATCGGCCTGGCCGATAACCGACGCCAACAATGATGGCATGGTGGACGCAACGGATTACATTGTGCTCAAGCGGAACTTCGGCGCCCAATCCGGAGCCGGCTGGCAGCAGGGAGATTTCGACAGCGACGGCGACGTGGATTATGACGATCTCCGCCTGCTGACGCTTTGCCTGTCCAAGCCCCCCGTCACCAGTTCCTCTATGACCCCGGAGCCGGCCTCCGCGATGATGCTGCGTAAGCGTCCGGTGAAGTACACCTGAGGGTGGCTGGCGGCGGCGTGTGGGTTGCCGGGGAAGTGCCCTGGAGGGTCGGGGGAGATCAGGCCAGGGGCTTCCAGCGGTCGGGCAGGAGTTCGTCCAGTTGATTGTGCGGGTGCGAGGCGATGCGGGTCAGCACATCACGGAGATACTCGAACGGATTGACCTGATGGCGCTCGCAGGTGGCGATGAGGCTGAACAAGATGGCGGCGGTGGCCCCGCCGTTGTCGGAGCCCATGAACTGCCAATTGTTCCGGCCCACCGCGATACGCCGCAAGGTCCGCTCGCTCACGTTGTTGTCGATGTTCAGGTCGCCGTCGGTCGTGTAAACCTTCAGAGCCTTCCACTGATTCATCGCGTATGTGATCGCCTCGCCCATCGGGCTCTTGGGCAGGACCTGCCCGCCGTTGGCGATCTGCTGGGCTTCCAGCCAGGTCTTGAACTCATCAAGCCGCGGCACCGTCAGCTTCTGGCGCATCTCCAGACGGATGGCGTTCAGCGAGCGACCGTCGCCAGTTTCGCCTTGCGCGCGGAATTGCTCGTGGGCCTGTGTCTCCACATCGTACAGCAGGCGGATGTAGGCCAGGGCCTGGGCGCTGCGCGCGTGGTCGCTGCGGCGCGCATCGTAGAAGTAGCGCCGGCAATGCGCCCAACAGGCCACCTCGATCACCTTCCCGCCGGCCTGGCCGGCGTAGATGCCGTCGTAGCCGCCGAACGCGTCGGCCTGGAGGTACTTCCGCTCGTCATTGCCCCAGTTTTGCAGGAACGCCATCGGGCCGTCGCGTGAACGGCTGGGCGTGTAGTCGAACACGACATACGGCTGGGCCTCGTCGCCCACGTACACCCAGAACCGGCCCTGCCGGGTCTTGCCGCTCTTGGGTTCCAGCACGTTCACCGGCGTGTCATCCGTGTGGATCACCTTGGATGCCTTGACCTTCTTCGCCATCAGTTCGGTCATCAGCGCGAGCATCTGACCGGCCTGGAAGATCCAGCCCCACTGGGTCGAGCGCGGCACTTCGATGCCGTGCCGCCTGCAGATCCGCTCCAGGCGGTGCAGCGGCAGATGATCGCAATACTTGCTCACGATCACGTAGGCGATCAGGCCCGGCGCGGCCAGGCCCTTCTCGATGGGAGCCAGGGGCTTCTCCGCCGTCTGGATCTGCGGGCCGCCCTCGGCGGCCTTTTGCTCACAGGCCTTGCAGATGTACTTCAGCCGCACGTGCTGGATGACCTTGAGCTTGGCCGGCTCGATGTCGAGCTGCTCGCTGACCTCCTGGCCAATTACCTCCCGCGTGGTGCCGCAGCACGGGCAGGGCTTTTCATTCTCGGGCAGGTCGTGGATGAGTCGTTCGCGCGGCAGGTCGTCGGGGATCCTCCGTCGGCCATGACCCTTGCGAGGGGCCGCCGCCGGCGCGGCGGGTGCCGGTTGGAGTTCGACCGCCGGGTTCTGCGCCTCGAGTTGCTTGAGCATCTCGGCGAACAGGACCATCTGCTTGGGATCGATCTTCTCCGATGATCGCCCGTACAGCCGGCGCAGCAACTGTTGAAGCTGATGCTCCATCTGGGTGAGTTTGCGGGTGGAGTTGTCGAGCTGTTCCAGCAACTGCCGGATCAACGCATGGCAGGCCGTCAGGTCTTTGGGGAGCGTCGCGGCTTCGAGGAGTTGTGTGCCTTCCGTGGTCACATATTGTTAAACACGGCAGGTGTCGGAGAAATTTGCAAAACCCCTCGATTCCTCAAGAAAATTATGCTTTTTGCTGCCCAAGCCGTAGCCGCTTGCCGCGTTTGAGGCTCCGCAGGTCGATGCCCTCGAGCAGCATCGCAAGCTCGCTGGCTTTGAGTTCGACGCTGGCGCCGTCGGATGATGCCCGCGGCAGCCGGAACGTCCCTTCCTCCAGCCGCTTGTACCAAAGGGCAAAGCCGTCGGAGTCCCAGTAGAGGATCTTCAACCGGTCCTTGCCACGGCTGACGAACAGGAACAGATGCCCGGACAGCGGATCGTAGCCGAGGAAGTCCTTGACCAGCGCGGCCAGCGTGTCGAATCCCTTGCGCATGTCCGCCGGTGATGTAGACAGGTATATCTTCACGCCGATGCCGCGGTCGAGTTCACCCAAGCTCGGCACCCTCAGCATGGCTGGGCCTCCTGGCGCTGCGGACCCGCCGCCGCGAGGACCGCCAGCACGTCAGCCAGAGCCTGGCGATCCACGGGAGCCGTCATGCGAATGCGCCGCCCGCCGGCCAGCACGATCTCGATGCGCCCGGCCCGAATGTTTGCCATGTCGTCTTGTGCCGTTGACTCCACAGCCCCAGCCGTCACACACACTGGCACAAATGCCGCCGGGGCTGGCGGGCGGACAAGGTCACGGTGTCGTTTTGAAGCTGCATCGCGGCGCAGCAGCTCTTTGCGCCAGAAGTAGAACGATGATTCCCTGAGCTTGCTCTTGCGGCAGAAGTCTCTGATGGTCACCCCGCTTGCCGCTTGCTGCCGAACAATCCGTCGCCAGTACGCCTCGCCCCGTGTGCTTCGTGCTCTGCCCTTGGCCATGCTTGGTCTCCTTCTCGCATGGCCCAATCTTCGGCGATAGCCCCGCCGCCTACCAGATGCACTTCACAGGACGCTTACGATGAACCTGTTGACATACCGTGATTTGTGGAAATGGTTGGATGAACCGTATGTGTATCCGGCGTCGGAGCCGCTTGAATATGCCTTGCCCCTTTTTGCGAATATCCTGGACAGCAAAACGGTGGGAACCTGAAATGGCGGCGGCGAAGGACGGGCCAGGATCGAGCCGCAGGACGGCGTGAGGCCGTCCAAAACCCCGGAATGCGGGCATAATCACCCCCGCAAAGCCGGGCGGTTCACTATGCCGCGATTATTTTGGACAGCAGTGTTCCAAAACATATGTATACGTATACTGGTCCACCTCATTCTTGATCGCCGTGCTTCGTTTTGTCGCGGCGTTATCGGCCGTCTTAATCATAGCTATCTGAGCCTTGCTGCAGCAGTCGAAGTGCGTGATTCTCGTTCCCGTGAAATCAAGGTACAATGCAGGATTATTCCCCACATACAGATATGCATTCATCCCATCATGATACCCGGAACCGGGGGTTTTGCCCAGGAATGGCTCCCGGCTGATCCACCTTCCCAGCGGCGGGGTGAGGTAGCGGCGGCGGACTTGGTACAGGCCGCTCTCGGGGTCCCAGCGGTAGCCGCAGTAGAGGATTTCGTTGTCGTAGGCGGACTTGGCCTGGCTGGCCGCGTCGGACCAGTTGGCGGCCTTGAACGTCACCTGGCCATACGGGTCGTAGGTGTACCGCTCGGCCACCGTGCCGTCCGGCTTGACCAGGGCTGTGACGTTGAAGTTCCCGTCGTACGTGTAGTACAGCGTGCTGTCGGTGCCGGCATCCGCGACGTCGCCGTCGAGGTTGCCGTCCAGGAAGCTCACCACCGGCGCGTCAATGTAATTCGCGCCCCACACGTACTGCTGGTAGGCGTTCTGGCTTTCGCCCTTGCGGACCTCAAGAACCTGCCATGACTCGTTGTAGTAGTAGTCGTACGTGTCGCCGCCGGCCACGGCCTTGCGAATCCGGCGGTTCTGGCCATCGTAGGAATATGTCACCACAAGGGTGCCGGGGCTGCTGGCGCCCTGGCCAACCCGCGTCAGGCGGTTCCAGGCGTCGTACTTGTACCACTGTGTGTTGGCGTCGGCCGTCTCGTAGCGCGGCTGGGGGCCGGAGATCATGCTCCCGGCGGCGTCGTACGTCGGGTCAACCCAGTTGGCCGCGCCGGTGCCCGAGATTGGGTTCCCGCCGTTGCCGGCGATCTCGTTGGCTGTGTTGTGGGTACGGGTTTGCGTGATCGGCGTGCCAGCCCCGCCGCCGTCGGCATCCCACTTGAACTGTGACCAGTTGCCAACCGGGTCCAGAGTCCACACCTGGTTGGCGTCGGCGTTCTGATCGGTGATGACGCCGCTGGCCAGGTTGCCGCGGTTGCTCTGCGCCAGCCGGTCCAGGCCATCGTAGGTGTAATAGTTGTCGTTGGCGTCGGGAGGGCTGGCGGCGTCAGGCGCCACGTCGCGAGATCTGCGGTTGCTCGCGCGGTCGTAGGCGTACTTGAACTGGTCCTTGACGGTGGGCGTGCCGCTCTGGTTCTGCCACTTCTGGTTCACCACCCGCCCGAACCGGTCGAAGCCGGAGTAGCTGTTGGCGCGGCTGCCGTACGTCAGGGCCGGTATGCCCGTCACGGCCGGATAGTTGGCATCCACCATCGTGCCCGCTCCCAGGTACATGTAGGAGGCGTATTTCTGCGAAGCTGTCGGACTGCCGGCCGACGCGATGTTGTCCAACCGGCTCATCGGGGCACCCACCCCGGTGCTTGCGTAGTTATAGTATACCACCCGCCGAGTGGAAGGGCCAGGATAAGTTACGGAATTCGGCCGGAGGAATTTCGCCTCGGTGCTGACGATCCCGTCCTCGTACGCGTACTGCACGTTGGGGTCGCCGCTGTCGGCGGCGGCCGGGCCGTTCAACGCGGCCTCATCGCCGCGCGGCGACGATTTAATCTGTATGGTGTCCCAATCCTGTTCGGCACTCGGATTGTAAGCATATCCGCAGCCTAAAAAATCTTTTGCATATTCCCTATCTTACCTATTGCGCCAGCCCCCTATGCGCGTTCTTATGTCGCCATGGCTG
>Ga0265595_1003276_pt1 | contig 10073 bp, 9 predicted proteins | sample saktaG_15_FD_190148 | JGI IMG/M metagenome (GOLD analysis project Ga0265595, IMG submission 190148) | Saline water microbial communities from Sakinaw Lake, British Columbia, Canada - sak_2013_06_06_50m | ecosystem: Environmental > Aquatic > Non-marine Saline and Alkaline > Saline ... | reverse complement strand
CTTTATAGGGGAGATATTCTTCTTGGGGAGGCGCATCAGTTCTTCGGTTGATGATTTCAAATGAATTTGGTTCAGGGATGGTAATACTCTCCCTGATATGGGCTAAAATTTCATCGGCTAAAATGACGACCGGAATCATATATTTTTCTGACAAATTAAAGGCGGTGATGGTCAAATTATAGGCTTCTTCAACGCTGGAAGGACAGAGCGCAATTCTCGGGCTTTCTCCATGAGACCCCCATTTGGTTTGCATGATATCTCCTTGCTGGGGTTTGGTTGCACCTCCTGTACTTGGACCTACCCTTTGTGCATTGTAGATGACAATCGGTATTTCTACCATCGCAGCATAACCCAAAAGTTCCTGCATCAGACTAAAACCGGGCCCGGAAGTTGCCGTCATCGCCTTTTTCCCGGCAGCTGAAGCACCAATGATGGCTCCAATACTTGCTATTTCATCTTCCATCTGTATAAATCTTCCTCCATAAGCAGGTAATTTTCTGGATAGAAGCTCTACAACTTCAGTCGAGGGGGTAATGGGATATCCGGCACAAACTTTCATACCTGCAACAAGTGCAGCTTCTGCAACAGCCTGATTTCCCTGCATTAATACTTTTTTAGACATTAACTTCCTCCTTTATCTCAAGTGCAAAATCAGGACATCTAAGCTCACAAAGCTTACATCTGGTACATAATTTTTCATCAGCTAATTTAGGATAACCTTCTTCATCTGAAATTAAAGCATTACTTGGACATAGATCAATACAAATGTTACATTTTTTACACCATTTTTTATTAACAATAATTAATGACATAATTCTCCCTTTGTTAAATATATTTCATACTAAATATTTAAATATTTTTTTAAACAGTTTATTTTACTTTAATTATAATTATTTTGATTTGATTCATCTCCAAGGATTATATTGTATTAGATAATAGTAAGAGAATTTGCAAATGGATTTAACTTTATTCATTCTTATCTCTATCTTTTTCTTTTACTACATTTTCCAATATATTAATTACTGTATTTTCCATATGTATCTGACTTAACCTATCTGCATCTTCTGAATTATGCTTTTTTAAAGATTCCATAATTGTCTGATGTTCCTCTAAAGAACACTTAAGCCTCCCAGGAACACTGAGTGATTTAATTCTAAATCTGTAAATGAAATTACCTAAATTATCACGTATTTGAATTATCCATTTATTCCCACAGATATTTAATACAAGATTATGAAATTCATCATCTACTTTGCAATAAGACACTAAATCTTTTTTAGTAATATGAAGACTCATTTGTGTAATAATTTTCTCTAATTCATCTATTTCTTGTCCGTTAATTTTTTTAGCAGCATTACGAGCAGCTAACCCTTCCAATACTCCACGAATTTGTAAAACTTCCTTTACATCTTCGGGAGAAACTTCGGTCACAACCATTGTCTGGTTTGGAGTCGTCTTTACAAATCCTTCAGCCACTAATTTTTGCATAGCTTCTCTAACCGGAGTTCTACTTACATGCATTTCTTCAGCAATTTTATTTTCTAATAATTTAGTTCCTGGTTCTAAAAATCCTTTAATAATCGCTTCTTTTAATACGCGATAAACCTTTTGGTTTAATAATTCGTATCCCTCTATCTTTAAAATATTTTCCATTCTCAATATCTCCCTATACTAAAGCTCAACCTAGTTCATATTTTAGGAATTTAGATTTAACTTTGGATGGTTGTATACATTATACATTATACTATACTACATTTATTTCAAAAATCCTTCTTTTTCTGGAAAATTTTTTATATTTTTTCTGAAAGTTTCTGTAAGCCTTGTTTTACTTGCTCTTCTTGAAAAGAGAAAAATGTGGAAATATGCTGGGCTCCCTCTTTCGAGGGAATGACAATTGGTTGTAGATGGTTGTAAGGGCACAATGAATTGTGCCCTCTCCGCATTATTACCTAATTTTTTTCTGCGGGCACGATACATCGTGCCCCTACATTAATGTTTTATTTACTTATTGGGTTATAATCATACTTAATTTAATCATTATTTTTCTTCTAATATCTGCTTTGCTTTTTGGATAGATTCCTTGACTCTCTTTAAAGAAGTTCCACCAATGGAATCTTTGGCATCAATTGCAGATTGGGGTTTTAATATTTCTAAAGCTTTTTTATTAAAATTTTTATGAAAAGATTTCAATTCCGAAAGAGTTAAATCTTCCAAATTTTTTTTATTTTCCAAACAATAAATAACCATACCGCCTACTAATTTATGGGCTTCTCTAAAAGTTAAGCCCTTTTTTACCAGATAATCCGCCAATTCGGTAGCGGTAGAAAAATCACCCTTGGTGCTCTTCTCCATCTTTTCTTTATTAATCTTCATGGTCTCTATCATCTTACTCATTAAGAATAAAGAAGTTTCTAAAGTAGATACGGTATCAAATAAAGGTTCTTTATCTTCCTGCATATCATGGTTGTAAGCCAGGGGTAAGGCTTTCATCATAGTTAGAAGATTTATTAAATTTCCATAGACTCGCCCGGTTTTTCCTCTGATTAATTCTGCAGCATCAGGATTTTTCTTCTGAGGCATAATACTGCTTCCGGTACAGAATGAATCATCCAATTCAATAAAATTAAATTCTTTAGAAGACCATAATATGATTTCTTCACTTAAACGGCTTAAATGCATCATTAAAATAGCCGATGCTGATAAAAATTCTAAAATAAAATCTCTATCACTTACTGCATCAAGACTATTTTCCGAAATTCCACTAAAACCAAGTTGTGAAGCAACAAATTCTCTATCAATAGGGAAAGAAGTACCCGCCAAAGCGGCAGAGCCTAAAGGAAGAACGTCAACTCGTTTATTTAAATCTTGCATCCTTCCCTTATCCCGTTCAAACATATAAAAATAAGCCATCAAGTGATGAGAAAAAAGAATAGGCTGTGCATGTTGAAGATGGGTATATCCTGGCATAATTACCCCTAAATTTTTCTGGGCAGTTAACATAAGAGATTTTTGCAAATTTTTTATCAAATCCTGGATTTTTAGAACTTCTTCTTTTAAATACATTCGTTCATCAAGGGCTATCTGATCATTTCTACTTCGAGCAATATGTAATTTTCCAGCTATAGCTCCTATCTTCTCTTTTAATTTATTTTCCACCCAAGAATGGATATCTTCTGCTTCCCCAGAAGCAATTTCTAATTTGTTCTCTTGTACTTCTTTAAGGATTTGCTTTAGTCCTTCAACAATTTTATCTTCTTCTACTTTGGTGATAATTTTACATTTCCCTAACATCTGGGTATGGGCAATACTCCCCAATAGATCATGTTTAAGTAATTTTTTATCAAAAGAGAGGGATGAGATAAATTCTTCCATCTCTTTATTTATATCTTTTTTAAATCTTCCGCCCCATAGTTTTTCCATTTTTTCCTCCTGACATAACATCTGATTACACTGATTGAATTCAAGGGCGTATTGCAATACGCCCCTACTTTTTTCTTTGTAACCTCGGAACTAGTAACTTGCAACTTGCAACCCAAATCTGATTACTCATCATTTATTACTTGTTACAGCATTTCCTAAACGCTACACGCTCTACGCTATTTATTTTTCCTATTCACCGAAGAATATACCTTGGTGGGCAGGCCCCATAGTTCAATAAATCCCTTGGCAAAATCTTGATTGAAAGTATCTCCCTGATCATAAGTAGCCAAATTAAAATCATATAGTGAATTTTCTGATTTTCTTCCTACAACTACACAATTACTTTTAAATAGTTTAACTTTTATGGTCCCGGTTACCTTATCTTTAATTACTTTTACAAAACCATCTAAGGCCCCTTTTAGGGCAGAAAACCATAAGCCATAGTAAGTTAATTCAGAATATTTTTGAGAAATAATCTGTTTAAAATGAGATAATTCTCGAGGATAGACCAATCCTTCTAAAGCCTGATATGCCTTTAACAAGATAGTTGCACCTGGGCATTCATAGATTTCTCGAGATTTAATCCCTACTAATCTATTTTCTACCATATCTACTCGCCCTACTCCATTTTCTCCTCCAATTTTATTCAAACTTAAGATTAAATTCACCAGAGACATCTTCTCTCCATTTATACTCTGCGGCACTCCCTTTTCAAAATATATCTCCAGATAAATTGGTTTATCAGGAGCCTTCTCCGGGCTTACCGTCCATTCATAAACTCCTTCTTCCGGTGGCTCCATCCAGGGATCTTCTAATACTCCGCATTCAATAGACCTCCCCCATAAATTCTGATCCACACTGTATGGATTTTCTAAATCTACGGGGACAGGAATGTTATATTTTTTGGCATATTCAATTTCTTCTTCCCGGGTAAATCCCCATTCTCGAGCTGGAGCAATCACCTGCAAATCAGGATTTAGAGCAGCAATAGAAACTTCAAATCTTACCTGATCATTACCTTTGCCAGTACAGCCGTGAGCAATCGCTTCTGCTTGTTCTTTTTCAGCAATCTCAACCATAATTTTGGAGATTAAGGGTCGAGAATAAGCGGTAGCCAAAGGATAGTTCGATTCATACACCGCACCTGCCTGCAGCCCTGGCAGAATATATTCCTGTGCAAATTCTTCTTTGGCGTCAATAATGTAAGATTTACTTGCTCCAACTTTAAGAGCCTTTTCTTTTACATATTCTAAATCAATCTGTTGACCTACGTCAACCGCCACCGCGATTACTTCATCACAATAATTATCTTTTAACCATTTAATGGCTACTGAGGTATCTAATCCCCCAGAATAAGCCAATACTACTTTTTTCATTTTTTCCACTTTCCTATACTCCTTTTTATTTTTTATTATTTTATTTTAAAAATTTTATCTAAAACTTCTATTAGATAATCTATTTCTTCTTCCTTTACAATTAACGGGGGAAGAAAACGTAAAACTTTTTTAGCAGCACAATTAATCAATATTCCTTCTTCCAGGCATTTCTTTACTATATCCTGGCCTTCTTCTTTTAATTCCATTCCCACCATCAGGCCTAAACCTCTTACTTCTTCTATCTTCTCCGGATATTTTTCTTTAAGGCCTCCTAATTTAGCTTTAAAATATTCTCCTTTTTTCTGACACTTCCCAATTAAATTCTCCTCTTTTAAAACTTGTAAATTAGCTATTGCTACTGCGCAGGCCACAGGATTACCTCCGAAAGTAGTTCCGTGATCTCCGGGTTTAAAAGAAGAAGCTATTTTATCTTTGGCAATAAATGCTCCGATAGGTATCCCCCCTCCCAAAGATTTGGCAATAGTTAAAATATCCGGTTCTACATCATAATGTTGGTAAGCAAACATCTTTCCGGTTCGACCCAAACCACACTGGATCTCATCAAAGATAAGCAATATCCCCTCCTTATCACATAGTTTTCTTAATCCCTTTATAAATTCCTGAGTGGCAATTTTTATACCACCTTCTCCTTGAATAGGCTCAACAAGTACTGCCGCTACTTCTTCATCAACTGCTGCTTTTACTGACTCGAGGTCATTAAATATTGTTTCCTTAAATTTAGGCAAAAGAGGAAAGTAATCTTTCTGATATTTGTATTGACCGGTAGCAGCCAACGTAGCAATAGTCCTACCGTGAAAAGAATTTTTCATATAAATTATTTTATGTTTATCTTTATTTTGTTCTTTAAAATATTTAACTGCTAACTTGATTGCGCCTTCATTTACCTCTGCTCCACTATTACCAAAAAATACTTTATCCCCATAAGAAAGCTCTACCAACATCTGAGCTAAAATTATCTGTGGTTCGCTATAATAAAGATTGGAACAATGAATTAATTTTTCTGCCTGATTCTTAATGGCCTGTACTAATCTAGGATGACTGTATCCCAGGGCATTTACTGCTATACCACCGATAAAATCGTAGTATTGCTTTCCTTCCAGGTCCCATACCTTCATCCCCTCACCTTTGTCTAATACCATACCTGGCCTGTTATAAGTCTGCATTAAATATTTTTTTTCGTTTTCTATTAATTCTTTAGTTTTCATAACCTTTAGTCCTCCTTATTTAATATACATGGATGATTGGCTACACAGATTTTATTTAAACCACACTAATTAGCAGATAATTTCCGTTCCTATTCCACTATCGGTAAATAATTCTAACAAAATAGAATGAGCATGATTACCATTTAAGAAATGCACTTTATTGACTCCCCCCTCTAAAGCGTGAACTGCTGAATCTACTTTGGGAATCATCCCCTTTCGAATCTGTCCGGATTTAATTAATTCCTTAGCTTGACTAATGGATAAACTGCTAATTAAGGAAGTTGGGTCTTTAAAATCTTTAAATATTCCATCCACATCGCTCAAATATATCAACTTCTCTGCTTGTAGAGAAATGGCTATCTGACCTGCAACAGTATCAGCATTAATGTTGTATCTTATCCCTTTTTTATCCACTCCGACCGTAGCAATTACCGGGATATAATTCTTTTCCAGTAAAATTGTTAATATTTCGGGATTAATTTTTTCCACTTCTCCTACCAATCCCAACTCCGGGACTCGGTGTTTCTTAACTGTTAAAAGCTGAGCATCTTCCCCGCTCAGGCCGATACCCTTTACTCCATTTCCCGGACCTTCGGAAATATAGAGATTAATCTCTGCTACCAAACGAGTATTAATCTTACCGGTTAAAACCATTTCAGTTATCTCCATCGTCTCTTCGTCGGTTACTCTTAATCCGTTAAGAAATTGGGGAATCTTGTTCCTCTTTTCCATTTCTTCAGAGATCTCTGGGCCTCCGCCATGAATAATCACCGGGTTCATCCCCACATATTTTAGAAGAATAATGTCTTTTATAATTTGTTTCTCTAAGTCTTTATTCTTCATAGCGCTACCGCCGTATTTTATTACTACAATCTTATTCCAGAATTTTTTAATATAAGGGAGGGCTTCCAAAAGAATTTCTCCACGGTTATCTATTTCTTTTTTCATTGTCTATCACACTCCTTTTTTAAATTGATCAATTAAATTAGTCGTTAATGAATAGTGCATAGTATTTAGTAAACTAAAAATTAAAAACGAAAAGCGAAAAACCATAACTCAAAATTCAAAACTTTTCTCTCGTATCGCGTGAAAAAAATAAGATTTAAATGTGGAGGCACGACGCATCGTGCCCCTTACTCCTCTTACTCATCACTGTTTTTCTATCCACTATAGTGCTAAGAGGGCGCATACCTATTCTTCTACTTCCTATTAATAAACTCGCACCTCGTAACCTGCAACTCGAAACCTGTAACTCATCACTCATTACTCATTACTTTTCACTGCATTAGCTGTACTTAGTATTTATCTTCACGTAATCATAGGTCAGGTCGCATCCCCAGGCAGTTGCATTCACTTCCCCCATCTTAAGGTCAATTATAATTTTGATTTCATCAGAAGACTCTAAGTATTTATGTATCTCATGTCGAGAAAATTCTAAAGGCTGACCATCCTCTACAATCTTTTCTTTTAAATAAAGGTCAACTTTATCTGGCTCTATTTCAGCTCCGGAATAACCAACTGCTGCCAATATTCTTCCCCAATTAGGGTCTTTTCCAAAAATTGCTGTCTTTACCAAGGGGGAATTAATGACTGCTTTGGCAACTTTCCTGGCCTCCCCGAAAGATACTGCGTTTTGAACTTCTACCTCAATCATCTTGGTAGCTCCCTCTCCATCTTTGGCAATACACTTGGCTAAATATTCGGCAACATGTTGTAAGACACTTAAAAATTTATAATAATCAACATCCTTTTTATCGATTAATTTATTCCCTGCTAAGCCATTGGCCATCAGTAATACCATATCATTAGTGCTCGTATCGCCGTCTACACTAATCATATTGAAGGTTTTTTCCACTACCTTCTTAAGGGCTTCCTGGAGTAACTCTCCTTTAATGGAAATATCGCTGGTAATAAATCCTAGCATAGTTGCCATATTAGGGTGAATCATCCCTGAACCTTTAGCCATCCCTCCGATTCTCACTTCCCGCTCACCTAATTTAAAACAGACGGCTATCTCTTTCTTTTTAGTATCAGTGGTTAATATTGCTTCGGCTGCCTCTGTTCCTCCGGTATAATCCAAACAGGCAATGACCTTTACCACTCCAGCCTTTATCTTATCTAAAGGGAGAAATTCTCCAATTTTACCGGTCGAGGTCACCGCCACATGTTCTTTTTTAATCTTCAAACCCCGAGAAACGTAATCGGCCATCTCCCAGGCGTCTTTCAAGCCTTTCTCTCCGGTACAGGCATTGGCTATCCCGCTATTTATTAACACCGCTTGCAATTTACCTCCAGATAGAGATAAATTTTTCTCTGTAACCACCAGTGGAGCAGCCTTAAATTTATTGGTGGTAAATGTTCCCCAGGCATCGGCTACTTTTTCCGAATAAATTAAGGCTAAATCTTTTTTATTGAATCTTATTCCGCATTCTACTCCGGCTGCTTTTACGCCTTTAGGATAAGTTATTCCTCCTTTAACAACCTGAAAATCTTCTTTATCTAAAACATCTTTCATCATTTTTAACTCCTTTCACTTCTAATTTATACCAGTCCACAGGCCTCAGGGAAACCAGACATAATATTCATATTCTGCACTGCCTGACCGGCGGCTCCTTTAAGTAAATTATCGATAACTGAAATTATTTTTATCTTCCCCATCCTCTCATCTATAGAAAACCCGATATCACAATAATTTGTTCCTGTTACATATTTTATCTCCGGTAAATTAGGGGGTTCAAAGATTCGCACAAAAGGTGCCTTATGATAATATTTTTGATAAATCTCCAAAACCTCTTCTTCTTTTTTAGAGCCCCTTAAACTTAAATAACAGGTGGATAAGATTCCTCTATTAATCGGAAGAAGGTGGGGAGTAAAAGAAACTTTTATCTCTGTTTTTTGCTGCTTCGGCTTATGGTTTTCTCCATTAAAATATATAGAAGATAACTCCTGCTCGATCTCCGGAATATGATTATGCCTAACAACCTTATAAGCTTTAAAATTTTCATTACACTCTGCAAAATGAAGATCTAAGGACAGTTTCCTCCCCGCTCCACTAATACCGGATTTAGAATCAATAATAATCCCCACTGGTTCTACAAAGTGATATTTTAACAGAGGGGCAATCCCCAAAATTACGCTGGTCGGATAACATCCGGGGTTAGCTACCAATGAGGCATCTTTTATTTTATCCCGGTAAATTTCCGGAAGACCGTAAACTGCTTCAAGTAATAGCTCCTTACTCATTTGGTTGAGCTCTTTCTTGTACCATTCCTGATACACCGCAGAATCCTTTATACGGTAATCCGCGCTTAAATCAACTACTTTAACACCTTTTTTTAATAATCCAGGAGTCATATCCATAGAGACTGTATGGGGAAGAGCAGTAAATACCAGATCCGAATCTTGAGATACTATATCTAAATCATAATTTATAAGTTTTTTATCAAATTTATTCAGGAATTCAGGAAATATCTCCGCTATATTTTTTCCTGCATAACTGGAAGAAACCAGATGAACCAATTCCACATTTTGATGATTCATTAATATTTTTACTAATTCTTTCCCTGCATAACCTGTTGCCCCAACTATGCTTACTTTTAATTTTTCCATTTTGCTCACCTCACTTATTTAGAAAATAAAAAAATCCCGCCCTTATGATAATCTTTTTTATCGATTATCATAAGGGACGGGATTGATAAAATTTCCCGTGGTGCCACCCGGGTTGAGTAAATAATTATCCCTCTCTTAAAACAAAAAATCCCGTCCCCTTGATAATCTTCATTATCATAAAAGGACGAGATGAAATCTCGCGGTACCACCTGGGATTGGATAAATTATTTACCCCACTCATTAGAAGTTTTTAAAGGTAACCAACCTGTCTTAATTGAGGCTCTCTTTTTAGTCATCTTTTTTAAGATACTTTCACCAAGTGTATCTTTCTCTTTTTAATTTGAAGAATGACTTACTTTCCTCGTTAAAATATTCTTTTTTAATATTGAAAGTTATAATATATTAAAATTCCACTCTTGTCAAATTTTTTTAAAATTTTGTC
>Ga0265595_1003275_pt1 | contig 10074 bp, 10 predicted proteins | sample saktaG_15_FD_190148 | JGI IMG/M metagenome (GOLD analysis project Ga0265595, IMG submission 190148) | Saline water microbial communities from Sakinaw Lake, British Columbia, Canada - sak_2013_06_06_50m | ecosystem: Environmental > Aquatic > Non-marine Saline and Alkaline > Saline ... | reverse complement strand
TGCACACTGTGAACACCCTTTTTAATAAAATTCTCCAATTCTTTGCGTTGCTCATCACCCAACATTATTATATTGTTTTCCATATGATAACCCCCTTTTTTATTAGAGTTTATCATATTATTTTATAAATGTCAAGTTTTAAATGTTACGAGGTAGTAGGGGTTGCATTTATGCAACCCGCAAAAAAAATTCATGACATTTTGTGGCTTGAGTGAAACGAAAAGGAATGGTCATAAGTTTGAATAATAAAATTTGTTTAAAATCTTTAAATTTAAAAGAATTAGAAAACTTTTTCATTGGTTTAAACCAACCAAAATACAAAGCAAAACAAGTTTTTGAATGGTTAAGCAAAGGTGTATTAAGTTTCTACGAGATGACCAATATTTCAAAGGAATTACAAGAAAAATTAGATGAAATCTCATATATTAATACTTTGAAAATTGAAAAAAAATTAGTTTCAAAAATTGATGGCACAGTGAAATATTTATTTAAATTAATGGATGGAGAATTTATAGAAAGTGTTATAATGGAATACAAACACGGAACTTCAATTTGCATTTCAACACAAGTTGGCTGTAAAATGGGATGTAAATTTTGTGCTTCTACAATTAAAGGTTTTAAAAGAAATTTAACAAGTGCAGAAATACTTGACCAAATAATTTTTTCAGCAATAGATTTAGGCAAAAGAATTACTAATGTTGTTTTAATGGGAATAGGCGAACCTCTTGATAATTATGACAATTTATTAAATTTCTTGGAAATTGTTAATAATAGAAATGGGTTAAATATCTCACATAGACGAATTTGTGTATCTACTTGTGGGATTGTTGATAAAATATTTATGTTAGCTGAAAAACAGCTTCAAATAACCCTCTCAGTATCAATTCATGCTCCAAATGATATGCTTAGAAATAAAGTATTACCTATAAATCTAAAATGGGGTGTTGACGAATTGATAAATTCGTGTCATTATTATATAAGTAAAACAGGTAGAAGAATTTCTTTTGAATATATATTAATAGATGGAGTTAATGATAAAGAAGAAAATGCGTTAGAATTAGCCAAAATTTTAAAAGGTATGCTATGTCATATTAATTTAATAAGTGTTAATAAAGTAGACGAAAGAGAATTTTTAAAGAGCAATATTAAAACAACTAATAATTTTTTGGCAATACTTAAAGAAAAAGGACTTAATGCAACAGTTAGGCGAGTGCTTGGGTCAGATATTAATGCATCTTGCGGACAATTAAGAATAGATAGCATTAATATTGCTAATTAAGGGGGCTTAGATATGAATATTTTTGGTAAAACTGAAGTTGGCAAGGTTAGAAAGGATAATCAAGACCGATATTTATTTGGCACATTAAATGATGGTGCAATATATTCTATTGTTTGTGATGGAATGGGTGGAGTTAGTGGAGGCAGTGTAGCAAGTGATATTGCAATAAAATCAATTGTTGAGGAAATTAATACTAAATTTAACAATAATATGACAAATAATGAAATTAAAAATCTTTGTTTTAGTGCTATGAATATTGCAAATTCTATTATATATGAAATATCTTCAAAGGAAAAAGCATTGACAGGTATGGGGACTACAGTTGTTTTAGTTATATTAGTTGAAAATACAGCACACATTTTTCATATTGGCGATAGCAGAGCTTATTTAATAAAAAATAATGAAGTAAAGCAGATGACAAAAGACCATAGTTTTGTTCAAGAAATGGTGGATTTAGGCAAACTTTCTAAGCAAGATGCAAAAACTCATCCAAAGAAAAATATAATTACACGAGCTTTGGGAGTTAGTAAAAATATCGAAGCTGAATACACAAATATTGAATTAGAAGATACAGATGTTTTAATGCTTTGCACAGACGGTTTAATAAATCATATTAATGAAGATGAATTCATAGATTTATTAGTGGAAAATGAACTACAAATAACTTGTGATAAATTAGTTAAATTAGCTTTAGATAGAGGTGGGAAAGATAATATAACACTGGTTTTGTTATCTAAATAAGGGGGGGAATTGTTGTGGATAAATATATTGGTAAAATTTTAAATGACAGATATGTATTAAATGAGGTAATTGGTATCGGCGGAATGGCTGTAGTTTATAAGGCTTATGATAAACTTATTGATAGAGTAGTAGCTGTTAAGGTTTTAAAGGACGAATTTACCTCAAATACTTTATTTAAAAAACGTTTTTCTAATGAATCAAGAGCAATATCAATGCTATCACATACTAATATTGTTGATGTTTATGATGTAAATCTTGATGGTGATTTACAGTATATAGTTATGGAGTTCATAAATGGAATTACCTTGAAACAATATTTTGACAAACAAAAGCAATTAAGTTGGAGTGAAGCATTATTTTTTATAGGGCAAATTCTAAATGCATTGCAACATGCACATGAAAGAGGGATTGTGCATAGAGATATTAAACCACATAATATTATGCTTTTAGCTGATGGAACTATAAAGGTTGCAGATTTTGGTATTGCAAGAGTTTCAAAATTTGATACTGTAACAATGACTGAAAAGGCTATAGGTTCTGTTCATTATATTAGTCCAGAACAAGCAAGCGGAGGTAAAACTGATGAGAAAAGCGACATTTATTCATTAGGTGTAATGTTATATGAAATGTTAACAGGTACACTTCCATTTGAAGGTGATACTCCTGTTACGGTTGCATTAATGCAGGTTCAATCAACCCCAAAGAAGCCTTCTTCTATTATTAGCACAATCCCAAAGGGTTTAGAAGAAATTACTCTTAAAGCTATGACAAAAAATCCTGAAAAAAGATATGGGACTGCTTCTAAAATGATTGAAGATATAGATAAATTTAAGAAAAATCCAGAGGTTCATTTTGGCTATGATGTTTTTATTGATGATAATCCAACAAGACCATTTGATATAGCAAAAGATTCAGATGAATATAATGAAATTAAGAAAAAACGTTTTGAAAATGTAATGCCTATTATTTTAGGAATTTCAACTGCTTTAGTTTTATTTTTCATTGGAGTTGGTTTGATTTTCTTATTTAATCAAAATTCTTCAACTGAAGTAACCTCATATGATGTGCCTGATTTTATAGGAAAATCATTTGATGAGGTTGATAATAATAGTGAATATAAAGATATTTTTAAATTTATTTATGACAATAGTGAGTATAGCGATAAAGATGAAGGTGTAATAATAAGGCAAAACCCAGCATACGGTGAAAAAGTAAGCAAGGGTAGAGAAATAAGACTAACAGTAAGTAAGGGGAAAAGAGTTGCACAAGTTCCAGATGTTGATGGTTTAAATTCATCTCAAGCAACGCAACTATTGCAAACAAATGGATTTATTGTAGAAAAAATTTACGAACAAAATGAAACCATTAAACAGGGTAATGTTATTAGAACTGACCCAGAAAGCAAGTCTATGACTGGATATAATACAATTGTTAAAATATATATTAGTGCTGGTGCTACTGTGCCAAAAACTACAGTTCCTTCAGTTATTGGAAAACTTAAGGAACAAGCTTTAATAGCTTTAAACAATGCAAAATTAACATATAGAATAACCGAAGAATATAGCGATTCTGTTGTAAATGGTTATGTAATTAGTCAATCAAAACCAGAAAATTATGAAGCAAATGAAGGTGCTGAAATTGAACTTGTTATTAGTAAAGGAAAAATGCCAGTAAGTAGTGTAATTCCTACTTATTTGCCATCTCCTTCACCAACACCAACATCAAGCCCTTTTTCAACTCCTACTCCGTCTCCATCTCCGTCTCCTACTTCAACACCTTTAAGTACTTAATTTAATGAAATTATGATGACAGGAAGAATATTAAAGAGTTCAGGCGGTTTCTTTTATGTAGAGTGCGAAAACAAAATATATATTTGCCGAGGTAGAGGTTTATTTAGAAAGGATGAAATAGTCCTTTCTGTTGGTGATGTGGTAGATTTTAATGTGGATAATAACTTAAGTGGTAGTATAATTAATATTCATAAAAGAAAAAATCATTTAATTAGACCTTTTATATCTAATCTTGATTTATTATTAATTGTTATTTCTGCTTCAAATCCACAGCCTAATCTATTTAATGTAGATAAATTAACCTCAATAGCTATATATAAAAATATTGAGCCAGTTATTATTATTAATAAAATTGATGTAATGAAAGATAAGCAATTAAAAAAGATTTATGAAAGTGCAAAATTAAAAGTATTTGAAATTTCATCTATTACAAAAGAAGGAATAGATGAATTAAATTGTTATTTAATAGGCAAACTTTCTGCATTTGCAGGAGTATCTGGGGTGGGAAAATCAAGTTTATTAAATGCAATTGATAGTAATAATAAAATACAAGTAGGGGATTTAAGTAAAAAACATGGGCGAGGCAAGCATACAACTAGGCATATAGAAATATTTAAAACTTCATTAGGTGCCTTAATTGCGGACACTCCGGGTTTTAGTGATATAGAAACTTTAAGTTATGAAATAATTTTAAAGAATTATTTACAAAATACCTTTTTAGAATTTGAGGACTATATGTTAAAATGCAAATACACAGGTTGCTCACATACAGTTGAAAAAGGATGCAAAATTATCGAAGCGGTGAATTCTAATATTATATCTAAATCAAGACACATAAGTTATTGCAGAATGTATAATGAAGCCAAAAATATTAAAGAATGGGAAATAAAATGAATACAAAAAAATGTTATGTTTTTACATCTTTTGGTGATATAGAAACTATAAAATTAGAACTTAATAATGATGATTTAGTTATTGCCGCTGATGGTGGTTATGATAAAGCAAAATTATTAGGAATTTGCCCGAATATAATTATTGGGGACTTAGATTCAATAAAGGGAAATTATAATAAAGACATTGAAATAATTAAGCATAATATTGATAAAGATGATACTGATACTTTTTTGGCAGTAAAAGAAGGTTTAAAAAGAGGCTTTAAAGACTTTGTTGTTATTGGTGGTTTAGGAGGAAGGCTTGACCATTGTTTAGCAAACATAAGTCTATTAAAATTTATTTATGAAAACAATTCAAAAGGTATTATAATAGATAATAAAAATGAAGTTAGATATTTAAGTAATGGAAAAATAGAATTAAGTAAAAACAATAGAAAGTCTATTTCAATATTAGCTTATTCTAATGTAGCTAAGGGTGTAACAATAAAAGGGGTTAAGTATTCTTTAGATAATGCAATTATAAGCAATTCTTTTCCAATAGGTATAAGCAATTCTTTTTTAGAAGAAAAAGCTGAAATTAGTGTAAAAGAAGGAGAATTAATAATAATTGTATTTAATGAATAATTCACAAAATTTCAAATATTAAATACAATAATAGCAGAGGTATTTAGGAGGCGAACAACTATGCACTGTTATTATAAGAATATATTTGGCATATTGGTAATTGCATTAGCGATAGGAGTTTTGAGTGCTATGTTTTTACCACAATGGCTTATTACAGTTATTTTAGCATTAGTTATAATAGTTATTGGTGCTTGCCTTTTGAAATATTGAAAGGAGGCGTCAATATGAAAATATTTGTACTTAAATCTCCAAAGTTTTTAAGCAAACTAATTAATTTTTTTTTAAAAAACAATTCTAACTCAAATTAATTATATAAATAGTCAAAAAAAAATCTATAATTTTTGCAATTATTTTTTTAATAGTTGCAAATTTTATATTTTAATGATAAAATAATAAAAACTATATGGGAGTGTAAAGATGAACATTAATCATTTGATTGATTTTAATTCACTCAGCTTAGAAACATGGGATGAAATATATAAATTAGCAGACAAAATTATGAATAATCCAACTTCCTATAATGAAGTATGCAAAAACAAGATTATGGCGACATTGTTCTATGAGCCAAGCACAAGAACAATGCTTTCTTTCCAATCGGCAATGCTAAAATTAGGCGGAAACATTATAGGGTTTGATAATCCGGATAATTCATCAGTTTCAAAAGGCGAAAATTTAAAGGACACTATAAAAACTATAAACAATTATGCTGATATTATTGTAATGAGAAACCCTTATGAGGGTTCGGCATTTGCCGCATCTCTATATTCTAACAAACCAATTATTAATGCTGGAGATGGCGGACATTTACATCCTACTCAAACATTAACGGATTTAACTACTATATTAAAAGAAAAAGGAAGATTAGAAAACTTAACATTTGGAATTTGTGGAGATTTAAAGCACGGTAGAACGGTGCATAGTTTATTAAAAGCAATGGCTTTATTTAAGAATAACAAGTTTTACTTAATTTCAACCTTTTCTTTAAAAACTCCAAAATATATAACTGATACAATTAAAAAATCCGGAAATGAGTTTTTTGAAATAAAAAGTTTAGAAGAATGTATTAAGTACTTAGATGTTTTATATGTGACAAGAATACAAAAAGAACGATTTGTTTCAGAATCAGAATATGAAAAACAAAAAGGTGTTTATATATTAGATGTTAAGAAACTAAAAAAAGCTAAGGATGATTTAGCAATTCTTCATCCTTTACCTAAGGTTGATGAAATTGAGGATGCTGTTGATTTTGATAAAAGAGCAGTATATTTTAAGCAAGCTAAATACGGTGTATATATAAGAATGGCATTAATTATTAAAATGCTTGAAAGTTCAAAAATCGAATTAATCATTCATAAATCTAATGAAAAAAACATTAAATGTCCAAACCCACAATGCATTACAAATAGCGAAAAATATCTTCCAAAATTATTTTATAATGTTTTAGGTACTCGGAAAACTTTAGCATGTAGTTATTGTGATTATAGAGCAGAATGATATATGAAATATAAAGAATTAATACTATATTGGAGGATGAATATATGTCAAAAGACCTTCTAATTACAATTGAAAAAAATATGCTTACATATTCTAAAGGACAAAAAAAAATTGCGAAATATATATTAGAGCAATTTGATAAAGCAGCTTTTATGACTGCTTCAAAGTTAGGAAATACAGTTGGAATTAGCGAATCAACGGTAGTTCGCTTTGCTATGAAATTAGGTTATATAGGTTATCCAGAATTGCAAGATGCCTTGCAGAGCTTAATTAGAAATAGATTAACATCAGTTCAAAGAATTGAAGTAACAACAAATAGATTGGGAAATTCTGATGTTTTATCAAGTGTTTTAATTAGTGATATTGAAAAAATTAGAATAACATTAGATAATATTGATAGAATAGAATTTGAAGCAATAATTAATTCAATTATTAATGCAAAGAAAATTTATATTTTAGGAGTTAGAAGTTCTTCGGCACTTGCAAGTTTTTTGGGTTTTTATTTTAATTTATTATTTGATAATGTTCGATTAATTCACACTACAAGTGTAAGTGAGATATTTGAACAAATATTAAGAGTTAATGAAGATGATGTTGTTATTGGGATTAGTTTTCCAAGATATTCAAAAAGAACAATTACTGCACTTCAATACGCTAAAAAAAGTAAATCAACTGTAATTGCAATAACTGATAGCATTTCAGCACCAGTCGCTCAATATGCTACGCATATTTTAACTGCAAAAAGTGATATGATTTCTTTTGTTGATTCATTAGTTGCTCCTCTAAGTGTAATTAATGCGTTAATTGTTGCTCTTGCACTTAGAAAAAAAGAAGATGTTGCAAATACTTTTTCAAAATTAGAAAGCATTTGGGATGAATACAATGTTTATGAAAAAATTGATATAGATAAGGATAATGAGGTGTAATAATTAAGGAGAAATAAATTTGTTGAAAATATGTGTAATTGGTGGGGGACCTTCAGGATTAATGTCGGCAGGTATAGCCGGTAAAAATGGGAATTTAGTTTATTTATATGAAAAAAACAAAACAGTAGGTAAAAAACTTTTAATTACAGGTAAAGGGCGATGCAATGTTACAAATTCAAGTGATACAAACACATTAATATCAAATACTGTGTGTAATGGTAAGTTCCTTTACAGTGCTTATTCGTTATTTACCGCAAATGATACAATTGATTTTTTTGAAGAATATGGCACTCCAATAAAAATTGAAAGAGGTAATAGAGCTTTTCCGGTATCTGACCGCTCCAACGATATTCTATTAGCTTTAAAAAGATTTATCAATGAGCAAAAAGTTAAGATCAGATATTGTGCAGTGAGGGAGATTATAGCAAAAAACAATTATATTGCAGGAATAATTGAACAAGATGGTAGTTATAAGGAATTTGATAGAGTTATTCTTTGCACAGGTGGTCTATCATATCCTCAAACCGGCTCAACTGGTGATGGATATAGTTTTGCAAAGGCTTTAGGGCATACAATTACACCATTAAGAGGTTCTTTAGTCCCGCTTGAAATTAAAGAAAAATGGGCAAGTGATTTACAAGGACTATCATTAAAAAATGTTAAATCTTCTTTACTAACTAATAATAAATTAATTTATTCAGATTTTGGAGAAATGCTCTTTACTCATTTTGGTGTTTCAGGTCCAATAATTCTAAGTTTAAGTTCTCATATAGAAAATATTAAGAATGAAAATAAAATAGTAATTGATTTAAAACCAGCATTATCAAAAGAAACACTTGATAACAGAATACTTAAAGATTTTTCAAAATATATTAATAAAGACATTAAAAATGCTTTGAAAGATTTATTACCCGCAAAGATTATTCCTATTATTATAAGTATTAGCGAAATTAACCCTACAACTAAAGTAAATAATATTACTAAAGAGCAAAGAGTAAAATTAATCCAAAACATTAAGTCATTTACACTTAATATTAAAGCATTTAGACCTATTGAAGAAGCGATAATAACTGCGGGTGGAGTAAAAACTTCAGAAATTAATCCAAAAACAATGGAATCTAAATTAGTTAAGGGGTTGTTTTTTGCGGGTGAAATAATTGATGTTAATGCCTACACAGGGGGATATAATTTACAAATTGCTTTTTCAACAGGGTATGTTGCAGGCAAATCGGTTTAATTATTGAAAGGAAGTATTTTATGAGTGCAATTAATATTGCTATTGATGGACCTTCTGGGGCGGGGAAATCATCTATTTCAAAGAAGTTGGCCGAAATATTATCATTCATTTATATTGATACCGGTGCTTTATATAGAGCTATTGGAATTTATGCTATAAGAAAAGGAGCGAATACTACATCGGAAGAGGAAATAACTTCATTATTAAAAGAAATTAATGTAACTTTAAAACATATAGATGGTTTTCAAAGAATTATTTTAAATGGCGAGGATGTTTCATCAGAAATTAGAACACCTTCTGCATCAATGGCCGCATCAAATGTTTCGGCATTTTCTTCAGTAAGGGAGTTTTTGCTTAATATTCAAAAAGATATTGCAAAAGAAAGCAATGTGATAATGGATGGCAGAGATATTGGAACCGTTATTTTACCAAATGCTAATATAAAGATTTTTTTAACAGCAACTCCGGAGGAAAGAGCAAGAAGACGCTGTGAAGAATTGCAGATAAAAGGGCATAAAGTTGATTATAATACTTTATTGAAGGAAATAAATGAAAGAGATTATAATGATTCAAATAGAGAAATTGCACCACTTAAACCTGCAAAAGATGCTATAATTGTTGATAATACTGAAATTGATTTTGAAAATTCAGTGGATACATTGTTGAAAATTATAAGGGGAAAATTAAATGTTTTATAATGTTGCAAAAGCTACAATGAAAATTATTTCAAGTTTAATATACAATGTTAAGGTTTATAACAGAGAATACGAACCATTGGAAGGACCTGTTATACTTTGTTCTAATCATATTTCTATGATGGACCCAATTTTAATTGGAGTATGGTTAAAAAGACAAATAAAATTTATGGCAAAAGAAGAATTGTTTTCTATGCCTATTTTGGGCTTTTTAGTTAAAAAAGTTGGTGCTTTTCCCATAAGCAGAAACACGGGTGATTTAAATGCAATAAAAATTGCACTTAAGACATTAAAAGACGGAAATGTATTAGGGCTTTTTCCTGAAGGTGGAAGAAGGCACAACCAAGAAGAGAGTAAAGCAAAAACAGGAGTTGCAAATTTTTCTTATAAGACCA
>Ga0265595_1003273_pt1 | contig 10075 bp, 10 predicted proteins | sample saktaG_15_FD_190148 | JGI IMG/M metagenome (GOLD analysis project Ga0265595, IMG submission 190148) | Saline water microbial communities from Sakinaw Lake, British Columbia, Canada - sak_2013_06_06_50m | ecosystem: Environmental > Aquatic > Non-marine Saline and Alkaline > Saline ... | reverse complement strand
TTATAACAGGAATTCCATTCTCTTGGAGTATTTTATATGTTCCTCCTGTTGAAATGATCTCAAAATCCAATGCAACGATTTCTTGTGCGAAATCCACAATACCTGATTTATCTGAAACGCTTATGAGTGCTCTTTTTTTCATATTTTATTCCTTAATATTTTTTCTATAACAGCATTGCTATTCCCTGCTCTGTGAAAGCAAAGGGCTGATGCCTTCGTCCTCCCCAACTTGATATCACATTTTGTGATTTCAAATTCTCCCATTCTCCGTCTGTAAGTTGAAACATAAAATCTGAAGGAAATCGTTCAATATTTCTTTTGACAGCTTGATTTAATACTCTTGTTTCTACATTATAAAGCTCCGCAAGATCGCTATCCAGCATCACTTTGCTTGAACGAATAAAAATAATTTTATTCATTAATGTTTCTAATGGCACAAGCGAATTATTTTTCATATCTCTCTATTACAGGATTTTTAAATAGTGCATGATTTCAGATCACTCAAATGTTAATGTAACATTAATATCATGCCCTGACTCAATCAATACACTATCAATGTGAACAGATGCATAATCGGGATGAAAAACCCAGATGTCAATATAAGGAGTAACTGAAAAATCACCGACAAGACAACCATCCTGATCATAATGATCTCCAACGTAATTTAACGGCAGATTTTCTGCACTAATTGTAAACTGACCTGCATCTTTTGATACACATAATGGTGCTAACTCAGCATAGGAAAACTCATTATAATTCTTAAAAACAAAAAGAGAATCACAAAATACTTCATCCTCCGCAGTTAAAAGTATCCTATATAAACCGTTCTGAATATTCTTGTCATCATTATTTTTCCCATCCCAACTTATTACATAATATCCGTGTTCGAAAATCTCATTGTTAAGAAAGTTTTTAATATCATCACCACACATATCTTCAATCCATACAGAAATAGAGCATGTAGTTCCCAGACAAAAATTGATAGAAGTTACATTAGTAAATGGGTTAGGGCAATTGCCATAGATATTCGTCTCGAATCCGGGCGGATCATTAACAGAGTCTGGATCTGTACAAATATTCTGAATTTTTAATAATCCATTTTTACTTTCGATAGGATAATCACAATCAATATTAAAATTCACTAAAATCTTGGCATCAGCTACCGGATTGCCGGAAGGATCATGCACTGTACCATTTATTTTAGACGCAATCCCGGGGGATGTAGCATTTCACATCCAACAATAAAAACAAATAACATCATGCAAAATATTATTATCTTTCTCATCGCTTTCCTTTCATTCAATTTTTCCTTGCATTAACCACATAAAAGAACGCCCCTTTTTCTATGTCCTCATCCCATTTAATATACTCAGGTTCTTTGTAATCCGTAAATAATTCTTTCACAATCTGTTTCGCATCTTCAATATGTTTTTTATAAAGATCATTAGATTCTTTGTGGTTTGAGTCCTGTTCAAATTCGATATTTATAATCCTATCAAAATCGAGATCAAGCTGAATTTCCGAATCCATAGCATCAACATGCGACCATTCACCTGATGTTATATCAAATTTATATAATGACAGGAAGAGATATCCATATTCAGAGATAAGTTTGATCGCTTCAATGATATAGCTGAATTCTTCATATGAGAGTGAATAGTGCACATTCAACCGTATCCATCCGGGCTTCATGCCTTCAAGATTTATTATCCCCGTAAAACAGCGATACATTTTTGAAGTGATATCGTCGAAATGCAGGAGTCTGTGTCCATAGGGACCGGCGCAGGAGCACCCAGCCCTTGTCTGAATACCAAAAAGATCATTGAGGAGCTTTGTAACGAATTTGGGGTGAAGAATTCTATCATTATGTTTGATATTGAACGCAATGATGCCGATCTTGCTCTCTTGATCTTTAGGTCCGTAAATGATCATTCGTTCATCATCTTTAAAAGCTTTTAAAAACTCAGTTACGTAAAAATCTTCGATCTCTTCAATTGTATCAACACCAATTTTGTCTTTAAGCTGCAAAACCATCGAAGACTTAATTGCCTGAATAATACCGGGAGTGCCCGGTTTTTCTCGCGTCTCAATATCATCTACATAGCATTCTTTATCAAAACTGACAAACTTAACCGTGCCACCTGCAGCAATAGTCGGCGGAAGATCGCTTCGATAGATATTTTCATTGATAATAAGAATTCCCGATGATCCCGGACCACCCAAAAATTTATGGGGAGAAAAAAAGATCGCATCAAAATAACTCTTTTCGTCTCGGTTCATATCAATTTCAATATAAGGGGCGCAGGCAGCAAAATCGAAATACGCAATAGCATTGTTTTCATGCAAGATTTTTGCAACTTCATAAACCGGAGTTTTTATTCCTGTCACATTTGATGCTGCAGAAAACGATCCGATCTTTTGTCTTTTATTGTATTTTGGATCAGACACCTCTTTTTCAAGTGCTTTCAGATCAAGCACTTCGTTCTCATTAAGAGGAATTTCTACAACCTCACACAATGTTTGGCGCCACATTATCTCATTAGAATGATGCTCATAGGGACCAACAAAAACAATTGGTTTATTCTTTTCTATGAAATCCAACAATTTTTTATGACATTCTGCATGAGATTCTTTATTTACCTCGATGCAACTATCGAGAAATTTGTTCACTCTTTCCTGCGTAGTCGGAGACCAGTACACACCAAGGATCTGTTGCAAGCGAGTGATCCCACCTGTTGTACCGTTTCCTGTAAAAATGATCTTTCCCTTTTCACCGGCATTGACCAAATCCTTTATATGTGCTTCGGCTTCATTTAAAAGCCGGGTCATTGTTTTTCCTGTGAAATCATCTTCAGTGTGAGTATTTGCATAAAATTTTAGGATATACTGAAGGTAGTTCTCTATAAAATCCACTGCTCGACCGCTTGCAGTATAATCTGCATACACGAGCGGTCTTGTTCCAAAAGGTGTTTCAAAAGGCATATTTCTGCCGATAATGCTCTTCCGGAGCCAATTTAAGTTATTGATTTGATTTTCTGCATTCATTTTAGATTTTCCTTTGAAGGTATCTCATATTATGAAATTTTTATGTCAATTTTGTTATAGTTCTTCGATATATTCAATCATTACTGTTTGATTGATTTTCTGTTAAAAAAAATCCGTCTTAACCGTATCTGATTTCTAACCATATCTAATAACTTAGTTTTTGACAAAATTCCTCCATTTTATTTTTTCTTGACATCACTTATTCATCTTTTACTAAAAGTCCAAATGATAAGCAATGTAACAAATTCTATTAGATCCGCCAACTGGCGGACATAACAGGAAAAATAAATTAGTAATGGAAAATACAATGCAAGGTTTTTATGAAACAAATGCAGTATTTTATACATTTATATATTTTTATAACTTGTTTCATTGTAGTGAGATGTTAAATAATATGATAAGAAGGTTAGACTGCAGGGTGCAGTCTAATTGTATGTTGGGCTGAAAAACAGAAATGACAAAAATTTCCAAAACAATTAATCCCCTTCATTTTGAAGATCTTGAACCTCATCGTTTTGAAGATTTGGCACGCCAATTAGTTTATGATTTCCGAGAGTGGGCTAATCTAGAAGCCACTGGAAGTGCCGGATCTGACGAAGGGTTTGATGCTCGTGGTCGTGAAATTATTTATGACATAGAAGATAGAGATGAAGAAGAGGAAGCTATATCTCAAACGGAAGAGAGAATCTGGCTTATTCAATGCAAACGAGAAAAGTCAATTCCTCCCAAGAAGATAGAGAAATATTTAAAGGACATATTAACGCAAAACAAAGAGCCATTACACGGCATTATTTTTATAGCCGCTTGCAATTTCTCCAAAAAGGCAAGGGACACTTTCATTTCAGAGATCAGAAAGGAAGGAATTAAAGAATTTCAAATATGGGGCAAGGCTGAGATGGAAGATATGCTGTTTCAGCCAAAAAATGACCATCTTCTTTTTGCCTATTTTGGCATTTCGTTAACAATAAGAAAACGTTCCTTAAAGACAAAACTCCGATCCCGTGTTGCAACGAAGAAAAAAGCTTTACGCTGTTTAGAAAATCAATTTCACCAACCAGTTTTGCTAAGAGATGCGTATGAAAAAAAATATCCATATAGTAGAGATGTCCCAAATTTCGATGATGATCCCAAATGGAAGGTATATGATTTTATAGAGCAAAACCATGCTGGATTGTCATTTCTTGTCGCAAGATTTAAAGCTTATTTAGCCGATGATCAAAAGAATCATGATTATATGGACTTATTTAATGAAGGGCGACCCCATAATGATCCTTGGCCAAGAAAAGATATTATAAAAGTAGATAGAAATAAGGCCCAACAGTTATGGAGCGAATTACCAGATAAAAATAGGGGGCACTTTGAGGTTAAAGGTATTGTTGAATATGACAACATTCTTGCGATTGACGACTTAGGAGACGATGTATTTCGTGGCCCACATTTTTACATTCCATTTTTGCCTAAGAAAGGTCCTTTTTCTTATTTCTATATAGAATTGAGCACTTACGGAGAGGGTAGAGTTACTATTTATCCAAAAAAAATGAACAGGATTGATTATTTTCCTCATGATTTTAAAAAGAAAGGTAAGTAGCCCAACATACGCATTCACAACCGACTCGCAGGGCTGGCGCCCGGCTCGCGGGTGATGCGCGGCGTTATATTCATGAAGAAGGAACAAATGAATAAGAGAGATGTCCCACAAGAAGTATCGAAGCTATTGAAGGCATGGTATGGCTATTTCCATAGATGGTGGGTTGTCCACTATTTTCTAGGAATATGGGGCACTATTTTCGCCATTTCTGTAGCCTCAAACCCGAAAATACTACAAGCCGTCCCCTATTGTATTGATGTTTTTGCATGGCTGTCCGCAATTTGTATAGCGCTGCTCACATTTTTGATGCCGTCTCGTAGGGCGAAGGCATATAAAATGGCATGGAGAACGCTACTTGATGCGGTGAATCGATTTGAACATGATGATTCATTCAGTATTCAACGCTTGTTCGATGCCGTTGGAACTGGTGAAGATTATATCGAAAAAACAGACCCATAGAATATAACATTCGTTTTCACTCCGACGCGGCTCCGCCGCGCCGGGTGAAACGTGGCGCTAGCTTTTCGGGAGGTTAAATGGATAAAGATGAAGCTTTAGAATTACTCAATAGAGGTGAGAGAGGGGTATTTAACTCTTACCGAGAAAATAATCCACATTGGTCGCCTGATTTCTCAGGTGAGGATTTATCTGGCTGCGATCTTGTAGGTAGTGAGGGACCTGGGGCTAATTTGGATCATGCCAACCTTTGTGGTGCTTCGTTACCTGGAAAACCTAATATTACGTACAAAGGCTTTTCAGCCTCGTTTAATGAGGCAACAATTGATTCAACTACTAGTGGAGTTTCATTAGACCTACTATCACAATTGGGGGCAATATATATTACTAAAAGCGAGACCAAAACAATTGATCAAGCTTCAACCAAAAATGTTTTCATAAGCTATGCGTGGGCAAATTCGGATGTTGTGTCGGCTATTGATCAATGGCTTCGCAACAAAGGATTAAAAACCAGGATTGACAAGCGAGATTTCTTTGCCGGATCACGAATACGTGATGAAATTTCGAGAGTGATGCTTGATAGTGATGTCGTTCTCGTTTTCCACTCTCATCAATCAAAAGATAAGCCTTGGGTCGAATTCGAGCGAGAATTAGTAGCTGATATCCAAATGTCCGCAAAGAAAGAAGGCAAAGACATCACGCGAGTGATTTATGTCGTGATTGACGACACTCCCTTGCCGAGTGTATCAGAGCAAAATCGAATAGCAATTACGGCGAAAGGCAAGCGATTCGAATTAGTTTGTGAAGAAATTTATCATCATATTCTCAAGCTTCCTAGAACTATTGACGAGATCGATTTGGCAAAGTGGGACGATTATGTGTTTTAGAACAATAAAAAGCTAACAAGTCGCATGCACTCGGACCCCAATTTCGCTTCGCTCAATTGCGGCCGGTGATGCGCGGCGTTAGAATGCTTTTTCCTGTATATTATTTTTAGTAGATTGTATTAAAAAATAATTTATAAAATCAAAAGGCGGTTAAAATGAAAAGAAATTTAAAATTAAGAATATTCCCTTTTCTTGTATTTATGATTTTAATAACGGGATGTACCCCCATATCGGTGATAAAACCTGCCCAGACAAAGATACATGCATCGATAATTTTTGTGGAAGCTGAACCTAAAAACTCCTTTACCGTGGCTGACTTTGTAGCCTGTAAGAAATTTGAAAGTGAACTAGAGTATCTATTCAAAGCAAACGGTTTTACTGTCAGCGACACACGGGAAGAAGCTGAAATTGCCATAGTGGTCCGTCAACTAAGCAGTAAGTATGCAGAGAATGTAGTTATCGACTACACTCGAAAGCCGGGAGGGGAAGTATTGTCGAGAACAGTAGTTGTGGATAAGATTGTGTTCGACATAAGTTTCCTAGATGGAAAAGGCAATGAATTGAGTCGAATCCATTCACGGGGATTTTATAGCGGGTTCACCACCAACGTGAAAGAACATGCGGCACGGGTTCTCAAGTATAGTATGGGTGTCTTTGCAAAATGATTTCTATTCAACAATGATTGACTCTAACCCATAAGGCAGGATCCTGGACCTTCTATACTACCTTTGTAGCCGACGTAGCCTGTTGTAATGCGGCTTAATGTCTTAGTGTTAGATTGCTCGGAAGATTAATGGTTTTTCCAAAATTTAAGTGGAATTAAGAATATCAGTAATCAATTTAGAAATCAATTCATAGGAACTAATAAAACTCATAACTTGTTTATTTGAAAGTGAGTTAAAGCATTCTAATTGTATGTTAGCCCGCTTCAAAGATTTAATTGAGGTTGAATATGAATAGAGAAGGTCCATTGTTAAATCCCCGTCTTCTTGGCATTCGTGAGCAGTATGCACGGGCCCGTCGTTTTGTCAAAGTGGCTCAACGTTGCAAGAAGCCGGCAAGCCACTTCAGGAATCTAATTGCAGCCATCTACCCTGCACGAGCAATTGTTGAACTCATGCTTGAAGCACTTGACAATAAGGAATTACCATCGTTTAAGAACAAGGACCCTAGGAAGAACCGAGAGGAATTCGAGAACCTAATCGCGCCAAAGCTTCCTCACTACTATTTGATAGAGAAGATCCGAATCCATGATTTTCATCGTTTTGGGTGTCTGCCGCCGCAACCCAGCGAGAGAGTCCTATTCTATGGGGGTCCAATCAAACTCATTGCTCGCAAAGGAGCCGCCATATTACAAGGAACTAGCGAAGGTCCGAAAATCACAACTACTGGTAGCTCTACGGTAAAGGAACAGCGACCTCTTTATTCAAACGATGGGCGATTCTTTGATGAGCAAAGTGGCACGTATCTTCCGCTTGCGGTAATCCTCGGCGAATTTCTCGATTTAGTACCAGACGTGATTGTTGAATTCGAGGTTTTGCTCGCGAGCTAACCATTCACTGAAGCTGACGCGCTTATAGCTTCGCTGCTCGGCGGCAGATGAGTTCTAACGTTAGGCTGCATATTGCCAACATCTGTGAATATATTTCATATTAATAATTGGGTTATATCTTTTAACTAACCTTATCTTTGCACAAGTTCCCTAATGGCAATAGGCAATAAAAGCAGGTTGAAATTCAAATAATTATGGACATTGGATATGCATTGATGCTAAAGGGAGATCTGCTACATCCTTTGAATATCCTACTCCAAAAACAAATAAGTTATTTTTCATTATTTTATATATTTTTTGTTACGGTTCATGAGCGTATTGAATTTCTTGACATTGTATTCGCCGGTAACATTTATCTCATTTAAGTTTAAGTAGGTTATGCATTTAATACAACGCAACAAAAAAAATCGTATTAAGGAGAAATAAAAATGGGCGACAAAGGAAAAAAAGATAAGGGTAAAAAAGAAAATCAAAAAAAAGCTAAACTTTCACTTAAGGAAAAACGCAAGCAGAAAAAAGAGAAAAATCTAAAAGAATAAAAAACATAACCATGAAATGCGGCAGATCGGAAGAGCTGTTCCCATTATCGAATACATATTTATTATCAATAATGAGCTTTCTCTCTACAGTTTATGGCTTATTGCTTTCCAACCGTTGACTTCGGATGCTATGTTATAAGGTATTAAAGTGCAAATTGCAATAGTTGGAGGTGGAGCGGCCGGTTTCTTTTCGGCAATTACAGCAAAAGAAAATTATCCGGATGCCAAAGTTGTCATTTTTGAAAAATCAAAAAAGCTCTTGGCAAAGGTTAAAATATCGGGCGGCGGAAGGTGTAATATTACCAACGGTTGCACATCCATAAAAGAACTATCTGGAGCGTATCCCAGAGGAGGGAAAGCGTTAAAAAAAGCTTTTAGAATCTTTAATACCACACATGCTATGCAGTGGTTTGAGTCCAGAGGCGTTCCTTTGGTAATTCAAGATGACAATTGCGTTTTTCCTGTATCCCAAACTTCACAAAGCGTTATTGATTGTTTTTTAAAACAAACGAAAAAATTAAAGGTTGAAATTGAAGTTGGGAGAGGAATAAAAGCCATTAAACCGATAGGTGACAAGCTGGAATTAGACTTTATTGATGGAGATGTTCAATCGAGAACTTTTGACAAAGTGATTGTTGAAACAGGCGGCTCTCCGAAAAAAAAAGGGTTGGAGTGGCTTGAAAAATTAAATCACAAGATCGAAGAACCTGTTCCTTCATTATTCACATTCAATATGCCTACCGAATCGGTTACCGGGTTGATGGGAGTCGTGGTAGAAAAAACTTTAGTGAGCATACAAGGAACAAAGCTTAGATCCGAAGGTCCCCTGCTCATCACCCATTGGGGAATGAGCGGACCGGCGATCTTGAAATTATCGGCTTTTGGAGCGAGATTATTGAGTGAAAAAGGATATGAATTTAAGATTCAGGTGAATTGGGCTAATGTGCATAACAATGATGTTGTTATGGATAAATTGAGAAGCATTGTTAATGAACATTCAAATAAAATTTTGTCCAACGTGAGACCATATTTTTTGCCTGAAAGATTATGGCGTTATTTGCTTGATAAAAGTGATTTTTCAGTAAAGAAAACATGGGGACAACTCGGAAATAAGGGGATGAATAAATTGTTGAATGTGTTAACCAATGATGTTTATTCTGTGAATGGGAAAACATCATTTAAAGAAGAGTTTGTTACTTGTGGAGGTGTTAGTCTGGAAAGTATCGATTTTAAAACTATGCAAAGCAAGGTGTGCAAAAACCTATATTTTGCCGGCGAAATAATGGACATTGACGGAATTGCCGGAGGTTATAATTTTCAGGCCGCCTGGACAACAGCATTTATAGCAGGTAAATTGAATTAACCTAACCCGGATAAACCCCGTAGGATAAGTATTCCAACAGGGTAAACCGAAACCAAAAAAGAATAAAACCACCAGTCTTCGTTTCACTACGCCCTGCCAAGCAGAGAACACCCCGATACAGTCATTCTTCCTTACGGGGCAGGCGGGACAAGCATTTAACGGGTTGAAAGTGTCTTAATAACAGCTTCGATTCAATTCCAAAATGGATTATTCCGTTAATAGGATTTCTCAATATTTTTTTATAATTTTGCCGGCTCAGTTCTACTGCATTTTTGCTTTGATTTTCGCCTTCTAATTTTTTCATATAATGATGTACTTATTTTTATTTTTCAAAGCACACTAAAAATTTACTTTCTTCTTGTTTGCCTTCTTAATGCTACAATAAATTGATATATTATAAAAACAGAAAGTATTTTATTTAACAACCACCATACAGAAAAATCATTATTATTTACGGTTTTAAACGGATTAATAAATTTAAAAAATTCATTGATATGATATCCTATGTTTTTTAAGGATACTTACATTCAAGTAATAAGTGCAACACACATTATTTATTTGAATACTCATAAAATACTTCATACGGTGTTTTGTATTTTAATAATTTTCTTGGTCTATCATTCAATTTATTTTCAACGATTTGTA
>Ga0265595_1003270_pt1 | contig 10077 bp, 7 predicted proteins | sample saktaG_15_FD_190148 | JGI IMG/M metagenome (GOLD analysis project Ga0265595, IMG submission 190148) | Saline water microbial communities from Sakinaw Lake, British Columbia, Canada - sak_2013_06_06_50m | ecosystem: Environmental > Aquatic > Non-marine Saline and Alkaline > Saline ... | reverse complement strand
GAAAGCTTCAACTACTACAGCAACCCCAAGCGGCAGTTCCGCTACGACCTCAAGAAGATGCCCTTCGAGCTGTCCCGCTACCTGGCCGACACCCGGATCAACATCGCTGAACGCGACTGGGCGGCCGGGAAGTACTTCCGCACGGGCGACCTGGGGCCGGCATACTTCGACGTCAAGTACGACACCGACTACTTCATGAAGAAGGTGCCCAAGAAGATCGACGCGCTGGAGTTCACCCTGCCGAACCTCTTCAAGGTCGGCGGGGTGTGCATCGAGCAGGCGTACTATGCCTCGGAGGTCGCCAAGGCCCTGGGCGTGCCGGCCACCATCGTGTACGGCAAGGGCGAATCCGGAATCGGACATGCCTGGTTCACGTACTTCCAGTTGAACCCGGCCGGGACATCCGCCTCCTGGGCCGGCGGGGCCGGACGGTATCAGAGCCAGCTCTACTTCACGGGCAACGTCTTCAACCCGGCCACCGGCGAGCAGATTCTCGACAGCGAGTTGACCCTCGTCGGCGCCGCCGCCCTGCTTCCGCTGAAGCGCCGCGAGCAGGCCGAGTCCGCCACGGCCCTGGCCAAGGTAGCCGCCGAAGCCTGCCGCGAAGGCGACAAGGAAGGCGACGTGGAACCGCTCAAGGCACTTGCGGGCGACTACCAGGCCCGCCAGGACCAGGCCAAGGACACTACCGCGCCCAAGACAATGCTGGACTGGGTGAAGCCCAAGAGCAAGATCGACTCGAAGATAATCGAGGGCCTGCTGGACCTGGCCATCCAGCGAAACATCGCCTATGGCCCGGCCTGGCAGACGATCGTGAGCCTCCGCAAGGAAAAACGCCTCTCCGTGGCAAAGCTTGACAGCTTCTTCAATGTGCTGATCGGCAAGACCGCCGTGGCCTACCCCGAGCAGAGCTGCCAGATGATCCTCGAACTCGTGCCAACGCTCGAGGAACCCGCCAAGCGCGAGATGGCGTACAAGAAGAGCCTGGCCGTCTATGGCCGGCGGCCCGACCTCAAGGGCAAGATCCTCCTGACGCTCGGCGACGAGGCCCGCGAGAAAGGCGACGCCAAACAGGCCATCAGGATATACCAGACCGCAGCCGTGGAATGCGTCATCGTGCCGGACATCGTCCTTCCCGCAGCCGCCAAGGCCGAGGAACTGCTGATGGCCGACCAGAGAAAGGCCGAGGCCATGCGGATGTACCAAGCCCTCTTCGCCAAAACCGCTAAGGAAGACTGCGCCGTTGAAATCCGCCGGGAAACCTCGAACTACAAGCTCGGCACCCGCCTTGCTGATCTGCTCAGAGAAGCCGGCAACAATGCCGCGGCCGAAAGGATCATGTCAAGCCTGTAAGAACGTAACATCCTGAACCGACAATCGTTATCACCTACAGCCCCCATCTGGGGGCTGCTTTTTGCGTATCTGCGGCCTTCGCCGGCAAGCGGCGTCCCATTGGGCTCCGTTGACTTCAGCAGCTATGGCCTACGGGGCTGTCGCCAAAGTCAACATTGCTGGCCGGACACCGATTATTCCCCTTTTCTTCTCCCTTTTCTGTTCCGGGGTGGAATAAAATAACCATTTGAAGCGTCCATTTGACGGAATGAGATCGTGATATCCGCCATGAAAGACGACCCAGCCAACACACAGACGCGCGTACTCGAGGCCGCGAGCACCATCTTCGCGGCCAGGGGCTTTCGCGGCACGACGGTGGCGGATATTTGCCGCCAGGCCGGGGCGAACATCGCGGCGGTGAACTATTATTTCGGGAGCAAGAAGAAGCTCTATCGCGAGGCTTGGCGGCACGCCCATTTCAGCATGCTCAAGGCCTGCCCGCCGGACGGGGCCGTGCCGGCGGACGCCACGGCGGAGCTCAGGCTTCGCGGGCGAATCCGCGGACTGCTCCAAAGAGCGCTGGCCGGCGACGGACGCGAGTTTCGCATCGTGAACCACGAGATGACCAACCCGACGGGGCTTCTGGCCGAGGTCGTCCATGACAGCCTCGGGCCGCTGCGCCAGGCATTGCGGGAAATACTCGGCCAGTTGCTGGGCGACCGGGCCGACGAGCGGGTGATCCACTGGTGCGAACTGTCCGTCGTCGCCCCGTGCCTCCATCTTGTCCGTAGACGGCACATGCCTCCGCCGGCGGCAAAAGCCGAGCCGCAAGAGGCGTTTGCCCAGCCGACAATGGAGGACCTGGAGAAGATGGTCGATCATTTCACCTCCTTCGCCCTGGCGGGCATACGGGACATACGCCGGCAGTTGGAAGCCAGCCGGCCCGGCCAGGCTGTAGACCGGGCGGCGCCAGCCACATTCAGCAATTCATAGGCGAAACATGAAACGACGGATTAAGACAATACTGGTCATAGTCATAGTGCTGGGGCTGCTCGGCGGCGCCGGCTGCGGTTACTACTACTACTTCGGCTCCGGCAACAACCATGACACGACCTTCCGCACCGAGCCGGTCACGCGAGGCGACCTGCTGGTGTCCATAGGCGCAACGGGCACCGTCGAGCCGGAGGAGGTAATCGATGTCGGCGCGCGGGTGGCGGGGGAGATATTGGAGTTCGGCAAGGACGCCAACGGCAACCAGGTGGACTACAACTCGCCCGTCAAGGCCGGGATGATCCTGGCCAGGATCGACGATTCGCTTTGGAAGATCTCCGCCGCCCAGGCCGACGCCCAGGTCCTCTCGGCCAAGGCCACCTTGCAGCACGCCAAGGCGGACCTTGGCCAGTTCAAGGCCAAGCTGGTCCAGGCCGACCGAGACTGGCAGCGTGCCCGGAAGCTCGGGCCGTCGGACGCCCTGGCCAAATCCAGCTACGACGCCTACGAGTCGGGCTACGAGGTGGCCAAGGCAAACGTGGCAGTCGGCGAGGCGACGATCGCCCAGGCCCAGGCCGGCGTCGCCCTGGCCGAGACCGCCGTCGACACGGCCCGAAGGAACCTGGGCTACTGCACCATCGCCTCGCCGGTCGATGGCCAGATCATAGCCCGGCGAGTGAACATGGGTCAGACCGTCGTGGCCAGCCTCAACGCCCCCAGCCTGTTCCTGATCGCAAAGGACCTGCGGCGGATGCAGGTGTGGGTGCCGGTAAACGAGGCGGATATCGCCAAGCTCCACCCGGGCCAGCCCGTGTCGTTCACCGTGGACGCCATGCCCGACGCCACTTTCCGAGGCCAGGTCGGGAAGATCCGCCTCGACGCCTCCATGACGCAGAACGTGGTGACCTATACGGTGGTGGTGCAGACTGACAACTCCGACGGCCGGCTCATGCCGTACCTGACCGCCAACGTCAAGTTCGAGCTGGACCGCCGCGACGACGTGTTCCAGGCGCCAAGCCAGGCTCTTCAGTGGGCGCCGACGTCGGTCGAGCAGGTGGCGCCGGAGTCCCGGGCCGCCTACGAGGCCCTCTTGGCCCGGCGAGCCGGGCGAGGCGAGGCCGGCGGCGGCACAACTTCGCGCGGGCAGGCGGCAACGAGCGCACCGGCGGCCTCCAGCCAGGCCGCTTCCAGCCCGGCCGGAACCGCGGGCAAGGGCCGGCGCGGCGTTCTGTGGGTCGTCAGCGGCAAGTTCGTCAAACCAATCGAGGTCCGCACCGGCCTGACCAACGGTGCGGAGACGGAAGTCTCGGGTGAAGGGCTCAGTGAACGCATGGAGGTCGTCACGGGCGCGACGGCCCAGTCCGGGTCGGCGGCCTCCGGCGTAAACCCGTTCGCCCCGCGCCGACCGGGCCGATCCGGCAGCAGCGGCAGCAAATCCGGCGCCAGCGGAAGCAAGTCCGGCGCCAACGGCGCCAGCAAGAGCGGCCCGCCGCCGATGTAACAAGGCCCGCGAGGAACCTCGGCCATGGAATTCATAGAGCTTAGCAGCATTCACAAGACCTATCACATAGGCGACATCGCGGTGCCGGTGCTCAAAGGCGTCTCGATGACGATCGCCCGTGGCGAGTTGGTGGCGCTGATGGGCGTGTCGGGCTCCGGCAAGAGCACGCTGATGAACCTGCTGGGCTGCCTGGACCACCCATCCTCGGGCGAGTATTGGCTGGACGGCCAGGAGGTCTCGCAACTCTCCGGCGACCAGCGAGCTATGCTTCGCAACAAGAAACTCGGTTTCGTCTTTCAGAACTTCAACCTCCTGCCTCGGACAAGCGCGATCGAGAACGTGTCCATGCCGCTGACATACACGGCCGCGCACTTGTCCGAGCGCCAGATGCGGCGGCGGGCCGAGGAGGTCCTGGGGCGCATGGGCCTGGCTGACCGCATGGACCACGAGCCGTCGCAGCTTTCCGGCGGGCAGCAGCAGCGGGTGGCCATAGCGCGGGCCCTTGTCAACAACCCCCCGCTGCTGTTCGCCGACGAGCCGACGGGCAACCTCGACTCGCACACCAGCCAGGAGGTGCTGGCCATGTTCCAGGAGCTCAACCAGCGCGACGGGATCACGATCATCCTGGTCACCCACGACGCCAACGTGGCCAGTTGGGCCGGGCGGACGATCCACATCCACGACGGGCTGATCGTCGACGGCTCGTTCGGCGGGACGGTCGGCCAGTCGGACGCCGCCGCCCGGGCCGCCGGCGCCGCGGCCACCGTGACGCCGACATTGCCCGCGGGAGACGACAAATGAAGGGATATCGAACCGTCCGCACCGCACTCAAGGCCCTGTTGCGAAACCCCCTGCGGGCGATGCTGACGACCCTTGGCATCGTCATCGGCGTCGGGTCGGTCATCGCGATGATGGAGATCGGCGAGGGCGCCTCCACCGCCATGGCAAAATCGTTCGCCAGCATGGGCGCCAACGTGCTGATGGTCATGCCCGGCACGGCCGCAAGCGGCGGCATCAGCTTCGGCGGCGGAAGCATGACCACCCTGACGCCGGACGACTGCGCCGCCGTCGGCAAGCAGTGCCCCGCCGTGTTCCTGGTGGCCCCGACGGTGCGCACCCGCACGCAGATCGTCTACGGCAGCCGCAACTGGGTGCCTTCGTCCATGTACGGCACCACGCCGTCGTACCTGGGCATCCGCGACTGGACGATCAGCGAGGGCGAGTGCTTCACCGACCGCGACGTGCAGACCGGCAGCCAGGTCTGCGTGCTGGGCCAGACTATCGTCCGCGAGCTTTTCGACGGCCTCTCGCCCATCGGCAAGGAGATCCGCGTCAAGAACGTGTCGATGCGCGTCGTCGGCGTGCTGGGTCCCAAGGGCTCAAACATGATGGGCATGGACCAGGACGACATCGTGCTGGCCCCGTGGACGACCATCAAGTACCGCGTCAGCGGCTCGACCCTCCAGTCGACCAACCAGAGCGCCTCCGGCAGCTCATCGAGCAGCTCGGTCAACACGCTTAGCAACGTCTATCCCAGCGACGCCACGTGCATGTATCCCGCGCAGTCGGCCGTGCAGCAGGCCAATAACCCCATGCCCGTCCGCTTCGCCAACATCGACCAGATTCAGGCGTCCGCACGGAGCGCCACGGAGATCTCCGCCGCCATCAAGGAGATGACGGCCGTGCTCCGCGACCGCCACCACCTCCGCCAGGGCGATCCGGACGACTTCAACATCCACGACATGACGGAAATGGCCACGGCGTTCAGCGAAAACACCAACACCATGACCAATCTGCTGCTGGCCGTGGCGATGATCTCGCTGGTCGTCGGCGGGGTCGGAATCATGAACATCATGCTCGTCTCGGTCACCGAGCGGACGCGGGAAATCGGCCTGCGAATGTCCGTCGGGGCACGGTCGCGGGACATACTCAGGCAATTCCTCGTCGAGGCCGTCGTGCTGTGCCTGGTCGGCGGGGCGATTGGAATACTCCTTGGGCAGGTCGTCTCGTACCTGGTCTGGCGACTGAAGCACTGGCCCGTGGAGACGTCCCCCACCGCCATGACCGCGGCAGTCATCGTCTCGGCCGCGGTGGGAATCATGTTCGGCTTCTACCCCGCATGGAAAGCCTCCAGACTCGACCCGATCGAGGCGCTGAGGTACGAGTGATCGCGGGCTTCCGCCCGCAATCACAATGCTCAATGTTCAAATGCTGAATGTTCAATGCCAAATGCCGAACCCAAACGCAGAATGATGAATGATAAATGCCATGAATGCCAAAGGCTGGACGTGAAGCATGAGGCTTGCTCGCTTCGGCGAGCATGGCTCTTCTCGCCCCGAGATGTTCTTGACATCTCTTGAGGACCGCAAGAGAGCAACCGAACATCGGGCATTGAACATTGGGCATTCACTAGAGGACGGACAATGACACCTATACCACGATCACTGACGATGTTGCTTGCCCTCTTCGTTTCCGCGGCGCTGCCAACCGGGTGCATGGTCGGGCCGGACTTCGTAAAGCCCGGCGCGCAGGTGCCCGCCGGGTGGACCGGGCCTGCCCCGTCGGCCGCGACCCCATCGGGGCAGGCCAGCCAGCCGACCACCCAGCCGGCGTTGGCTGAGAAAGACCTCGCCCAGTGGTGGACCGCCTTTGGCGATGCGACGCTGACAAGCCTGGTAACCAGAGCCGTCGAGTCGAACCTGGACATCCGCCTGGCCGAGGCCCGGATTCGCCAGGCCCGTGCGGCCCGCGGGGTCGCCATATCCGGCGTCGGGCCCACGCTCAACGGATCGAGCAGCTACACACGCGCCCAGAACGGCAGGATGCCGATTACCGACCAGTACCAGGCCGGTTTCGACGCCGGCTGGGAGGTGGACATCTTCGGCGGGCTGCGCCGCAACGTCGAGGCGGCCGAGGCGGACCTCCGCTCTGCCGTCGAAGACCGGCACGACGTGCTTGTGACACTCTCGGCCGAGGTGGCGAGCAACTACGTGGCCCTGCGAGCCTATCAGCAGCGGCTGGTCATCGCCCGTAGCAACCTCCAGGCCCAGCAGCACAGCGCCGAGATCACCCGCAAGCGGCTGGCCGGCGGATTCGTCAGCAGCCTGGACGTCGCCAACGCCGACGCCCAGGTCGCCAGCACCGCCGCCGCTATTCCCCTGCTGGAGATGTCTGCGTGGCAGACGATCTACAACCTCGGCGTGCTCCTGGACCGCGAGCCGGGCGCGCTTGCCGAGCAGCTCTCGCCGGCCGGCCCGATCCCCGCCGCGAAGCTGGCCGTGCCTCTCGGCGTGCCCAGCGACCTGCTCCGACGCCGGCCCGACATCCGCCGGGTCGAGGCCGACATACACGCCGCCACCGCTCGCATAGGAGTTGCCGTCGCCGACCTCTACCCGCACGTGACCATCTCCGGCTCGCTGGGATTCCAGGCAAGCGACCTGCGAAACTGGTTCAACCCCCTGAGCCGCTTCTGGTCGTTCGGGCCAGGCATCAGTTGGTCCCTGTTCAACACCGGGCGAAACCTTGCCACAATCGACATCCAGAAGGCCCTGACTGACCAGACCATCCTGTCGTACCGCAAGACCGTCCTGACGGCCATGCAGGAGGTGGAGAACGCCCTGATCGCCTCAGCCAAGGAGCAGGAGCACCGCAAGGCGCTGGTCGATGGCGTGGCCGCCAACCGCAAGGCGGTCGAGGTGTCGACAAAACTCTACAGTCAGGGGGAAACTGAGTTCCTCAACGTGCTTAACGCCCAGAGGTCCCTGTACTCCACCGAGGACGCCCTGGCCGACAGCGAGCGGGCCATGTCAACCGACCTGATCGCCCTCTACAAGGCCCTCGGCGGGGGCTGGCAGGAAACAGAGAAGCCGGGCGAAAAACCATAGCAAAGGCGAGTCAAAATGCCCAGTACACGATGGCCAGGCCGATCAGGGCGGCGGCGATTACCACCGCGATGATGACGGCTATGCGTTTGCGGGTGGCCCTGCGGCGGGGTCTTGGCTTCAGTTCGAGGCGTTTTCGCAGGTGGTAGCAGTCGGTGCAGACGGCCTGGCCGTTGTGGGTGAGCATTTCCCCGGCGGGGAAACCCTTGCCGCAATCGACGCAGAGCTTGCGGTCCGGCCCGATGGGCTTTGGGGCGACGGGCGAAGTCTCGGCCCCCGGCGTGCCGGGCACGCGAGTAGGCTTGCGGCAAGTGGGGCAGTCAATCATCCGCCCGGCGAACGACTGCGGCATCTTAAGGAACTTTCCGCAGACCTGGCATTTGAACTCGATCATGATGGGCCATTATAACAAAAGAGAACCGGAGATAATAAGAGGCGACACCAAGGCGGAGGGAGACCTTGGCATCGCCCGTTTTCGCCACATCCCTGATGCGGGTGGAGGGAAACCCGCATCGCCTGGGGTGCAGCAGACGAACAACTATTATATGCTCGCAATCAGCAACTCCCAAATGCGGGCATGAAGGAACTTGCAGAAAGTCGGCTAACCCGCCGCACGCCTTACCCTTAAGAGCCGTCAGCCGAACCGCTTGCCGCAAGCCTTCCCGTGGCCCCGCGGCGTTCCTTCATGTTTTAAGACGTCCGCGGGCTTGAAATTGTTCGCGCATTTTAGGGTTCGGACCAGGATAATGCGCCCAGACGAGAAGGCAATAGACCTGAGACCTATGAGCCTGTTTTCATATCGGACAGGCCGGCACGAGGAGAACCAAAATGCCCAAGATAGCCATTATCGGAGCGGGAAGCCTGGTTTTCGCCAAGACCCTGGCGATGGACATACTGGCGACGGAAGCCCTGGCAGGCAGCGAGATCCGGCTGATGAGCCGCACAATGCCAAAACTGCGGCAGATGGAGTCGTTCCTGAAACGCGTCATCGCCGAGAACGGCAAGCAGGCGACAGTGTGGTCCACGATCGACCGCCGCAAGGCGCTCGCGGGAGCAGACTACGTCATCGTGACTATCCAGATCGGCGGGCTTGACGCGTTCGGCTTCGACTACAAGATCCCGCTGAGCTACGGCGTGGACCAGTGCATCGGCGACACGCTCGCGCCCGGCGGAATCTTCCGCGCCCTGCGGACCATTCCCGTGGTGGTGGACATTGCCTCGGACATGGAGGAACTCTGCCCCAACGCCACGCTCATTAACTACGCCAACCCCATGGCGCCCGTGTGCATGGCGCTGGGCTGGACGACCGAACTGCCGTTTATCGGCCTGTGCCACGGCGTCCAGACAACGCTGGACCTCCTCGGCCGGTATACCAATACGCCCAAGGACCGCATCGACCACCTCTGCGCGGGCATAAACCACATGGCGTGGTTCCTGTCGCTGCGGGACAAGCAGACCGGGCGCGACCTGATGCCGATCCTCCGCCGCAACATCGAGAAACCCCAGTACTACGCCAACGAGAAGGTCCGCTGCGAGGTCATGCGGCACTTCGGGTATTTCATGACCGAGAGCACCGGGCACCTGTCGGAGTACATCCCGTGGTTCCGCGGCTCCAAACGGGCGCTTGAGGCATACTGCGACGAGCCGGCCTTCGGCGGCGAGTCCGGGGCCTACTACAACTACGCCAGACTGCTCGAAGCCAAGTACAAGGGAATCGACTACCTTGACCTGGAGTCCACGCACATCGAGAAGCGGTCCGTCGAGTACTGCTCGTACATCCTCGAGGCCATGGAGTCAGACCGCATCTTCAAGCTCAACGGCAACGTCCGAAACGACGGCTACATCACCAACCTGCCCGACGGCTGCTGCGTGGAGGTGCCCGTGTTCGTTGACCGCCGCGGGCTGCACCCGGTAACCGTCGGCTCGCTGCCCGTACAGTGTGCGGCCCTGAACCAGTCCAACGTCACTGTCCAGACCCTTGCGGCCGAGGCGGCGCTGACCGGCGACCCGGAGATGGTGATGCAGGCCTGCGCGATGGACCCGCTGACGAGCGCGTGCTGCACGCTGAAGGAGGTCCGCGAGATGACGGCCGAAATGCTGGCCGCCGAGGCGAAATGGCTGCCGCAGTTCAAGGGCAGAAAGCTCCGGGCCACCCCGGCCATCGCGATTACCAAGGGCCTTAAGAGGATGGACGTGCCGCTGGACCCCGCCCTGGCCATCGCCAACCGCTTCCAGATCCTCGCCGAGCAGAAAACCACCAGGACAAAAAAGGCCGGCAAGGCCCGCAAGGGCCGCGGTGCCAATAGCCGGTAGTCAGGGCTGTCCGACAGTTCCGCGCAATGGGTGCCGTGATCCCGGTTCCGCCTTTCCTGC